>OGRR01002387.1_pt1 | contig 10098 bp, 9 predicted proteins | sample 1553511 | NCBI WGS metagenome assembly OGRR01 (sample SAMEA2580040, study PRJEB22360) | human gut metagenome | biome: human gut; feature: human-associated habitat; material: faeces | place: Denmark | collected 2008/2010 | reverse complement strand
GGAGCGCGATGGGTTCAGCGAGCAGTCAAGTCGCTATGCGATCGACCGTGCGCTCGCGGTTGGATACCTAGACGACAGGCGCTTTGCCGATGTGCTGGTTCGTTCGCGTTTGCGCGCGGGAAAGGGATTATCGGGCATCGTTCGTGAGCTGAAGAACCACGCAATCGATCCTTTCGAGATGCTCGAGGGCTTTCCTGAAGAGTATCTTTCGCGGGTTCCCAGCCAGCTGGATGCGGCTTTCGCGCTTTTGTGCCGTAAACCTCCTCGCGCAAAGAATGCGAAGCAGGCGGCATACGCGAAGCTTATACGTTCGGGATATTCTGCAAGCGTGGCAGCCGAAGCCACAAAAAGATGGTGGGACCATCGCTCTGAATCCTAGGTTTTCTTCCCGTTTAGCGTCTTATCAGAAAAAACGGTGCGTCTAGCTAAGTGACGCGCCGTTTTCTGGTCATTGAGCCTATTTTTAGGCTATTATCAAGTAGCTTGAGCTTACGCACCGGAATCGGTGCTTTTAGATATTTTTCTACAACGTAATAGTGTCGCTTCTTCTTGGCGTGTGCTCTTGCCCCGGTATACCAGGGCATTTTTATTGCCCTTTTGCCTTTCAAAACAAACGCAGTATGAACGAAAGGGAGCTACATGATTGAAACTATAATCGCCGCTGTTGTAGCGATTGTTGTTGGCTTTTTGATCGGTTATTTTCTGATGCAGAAGGTGCTCAAAGAGCGCAACGAGGCTACGGCGCTTGAGGCGCAGAATACCTTGACCGATGCCCAGCGTGAGGCAGAAAGTCTGAAACGCGAGGCTCTTGTCGAGGCTAAAGACGAGGTTCTGAAGCTGAAGCAGGATGCTGAGCGTGAAAGCAAAGAGCGCATGAAGGAAGTGCGTTCTGCTGAAAACCACCTTAACCAGCGTGAGCAGAGCCTTGACAAGCGTACCGAGGCGCTTGACCACCGTGAACATCAGATTTCTTCCCTGCAGGGTCAGGTAGACCGTCGCGCCAAGGATATTGAACGTGCCGAAGCAGAAGTCGCAACTCGCCTCGAACAGGTTGCCGGCCTCACTGCCGAAGAAGCCAAAACCGAATTGCTCGACGGCTTGAAGGAAGAGTGCGTTCACGAATCTGCCACTATCATCCGCGATTCCGAAGCACGCACGCGTGCTGAAGCAGACAAGAAGGCTCGTGAGATTCTCAGCGTTGCCATTCAGCGTCTTGCCGCAGACCATACCTCTCAGATCACGGTTTCCACCATTCATATTCCCTCTGACGACTTGAAAGGCCGCATCATCGGCCGCGAAGGTCGTAACATTCGCTCGTTCGAGCAGATCACCGGCACCAACCTCATCATCGACGACACTCCCGAGTGCGTTACGGTTTCCACTCACGACCCGGTTCGCCGTGAAATCGCAAGCGTAACCATGCAGAACCTCATCAGCGACGGCCGCATCCATCCTGCTCGCATCGAAGAGATGTACCACAAGGCTGAGCGCTATGTTAATCAGCAGATCAAGGAAGCTGCCTCCCAGGCAACGTTCGATACCGGCATCCATGATTTGAATCCGGAGCTGGAAAAGATCCTTGGCCGTCTGCGCTATCGCACCTCTTATGGTCAGAACGTGCTGAACCACTCTCTTGAGGTTGCCTACCTTTGTGGCATGATGGCCTCCGAGCTTGGTCTGGACCCCGTTCCCGCTAAGCGTGCTGGCTTGCTGCATGATATCGGCAAGGCTGTCGACCATGAGATCGAAGGTTCGCATGCTGTTATCGGCGCCGATCTTGCCCGTCGCTATGGCGAGGATCCCATGATCGTCCATGCCATCGAAGCTCATCACAACGATGTTGAGCCCAACAGCGTGATCGATGTCTTGGTTCAGGCTGCTGACGCTGTTTCGGCTGCTCGTCCTGGTGCCCGCAAGGAGAACATCGAGTCGTACATCAAGCGCCTTGAAAAGCTCGAGGAGATTGCGAACTCCTATCCTGGCGTTGAGCGCACGCATGCCATTCAGGCAGGCCGCGAGGTTCGCGTTATCGTTACCCCGGAAAAGGTTGACGAGGCTCATGCTACGGTGCTTGCGCACGACATCGCCCATCAGATTCAGAGCGAGACGAAGTATCCCGGCCAGGTAAAGGTCGTGGTGATTCGTGAAACGCGCGCTGTGGACTACGCGAAGTAACAACCTCTACTGCCCGCGCTTTTGGCGCGGGCTTTTTTCTTATATGCCTGATACCTCATTGCAACATTTCATCGAACAGCTTTCCGGCGAAGACCATTCCCGCGTCCAGGATGACTTGGGAAATGGCTTTGTGCGCCTGAAAGCGGCCGAGGCGCAGCGCCGTCAAGCCAAGCAGGATATTCGTTCTTCCGAAGATGTGGTTATCGAGCTTCTTCGCAATGCGCGTGATGCCCATGCCAAGGCGATTTTCATTGCAACCTGGGCCACAAAGGAGCAACGTTTTCTTACCATGCTCGACGACGGGGACGGCGTTCCCTTTGAGCTTCAAGAGACCATCTTCGAGCCGTTTGTTACCTCCAAGCTCGATTCTTTTCATGCCGATAGATGGGGCGTGCATGGCAGAGGCATGGCGCTGTACTCCATTCGCCAGAATGCCGACAAGGCTCAGGTTGTCGCCTCTGCTCCAGGATTGGGCTCCGTGTTCTCCGTTACTACCTCGTTTTTGCGTTTAGGCGAAAAGCGCGATCAATCCAGTGCACCCTGCATTACGAAAGGCGAAGATGGGAAGCCCGTTTTGCGTGGACCACATAACATCTTGCGTACAGTGCTTGAGTTCGCAATCGAGGAACGTGGTTCGGTAGCGGTTTACTTGGGAAGCGCTGCAGAAATTGTTTCGACGTTGTATTGGCGGGGACGCTCTGCAGCCAGCAAAGTCGCGGTGCTTCCTTCCGTTGTGACTGATGAGGTGCCGTTTATTCAGCGTTTTGCCTTGTGCGAAGATGCTTCATCGTTGTCTGACCTTTCATATCGTTTAGGTCTTCCCATGTCGTCGCGCACCGCTTACCGCATTATGAAGGGAGAGGTAAAGCCCCTGCCAACCCATATGCAGGCAATGTTGGGGGAGGCTGACGACGATATTGCCAATGAAGTCGTTAATGGACACGGGAACCTGCGCAAGGAGCGATCGGTACGCATCGCGAAGGAAGATCTAGATACGTTTTCAGAAAGTTTGAAGCCATGTTTCTCGTCGTTGGCGCAGGCTTACTACCTAGATTCAGATGTCGAGGTAAGCGCTCGCTGTTCAAGAGATGAACTTGTGGTCAGAATTCCCCTTAGAAGAATCGACTAGGTCGTTTCTTGCGATTGAGCTCGCCAAATGAAATGATTCCTTCTTCATACTATATTTGCCTGTTTATCGTCATATGAGTACAATATATCGGCGTAAATCAACCTGATTTACAGTCAAAACACACCATCAAACGCACCACTGACTACCGAAAGAAACGCACTATGAGTGAAACTTCCGCCAAGCCGTCTAGCATCCCCCAAGCAGGTGGATGCCTAAAGGTTTCTTCCAAATCTTCCCCAGCTTCCGTTGCTGGAGCCATTGCCGGAATGATGAAAGACGGCGTACCTGTTGAAATTCAATCAGTTGGGGCGGGAGCCGTTAACCAAGCTGTTAAGGCGATTGCGATTTCTCGTGGCTTTCTTTCTCCTGTAGGAATCGAAATCGTTTGTGTTCCTTCTTTCGCCGATATCGTCATCGATGGCGAATACCGCACTGCTATACGTTTTTCGGTAGAGCCGCGTGCTCCTTTCCCGCCATTTGAGGCTGCTTCCGCGCAGTCGTCTGAATCAAAATAGAGGTTTACATGACGAATCACACCACCACCTTCGAGCCCCACGATTCTGCGCAGGGTTCTTCTCCTCTTACGCATATACTCGATTGGAGCGATCTTTCAGGCAGCCCCATTGCCGGAAAGACGTTTTCCGTTGTTACGTTCGGCTGCCAGATGAACAAGCACGACTCCGAACGTATCGTGGGTATGCTCACGGCATTGGGCGCTACCGAGGTGGAAACGGTAGAGGAGTCGGACATCATCATCTTCGTCACGTGCTGCGTGCGCGAAGCTGCCGATGTTCGTCTTATGGGGCAGGTTGCCTCCCTTAAGAACGTGCCGCTTCGTGAAAATGCTCCCGTTGATAAGCGCATTGTGGTAATTGGCGGTTGCATTGGCCAGCGCGATGGCGCTGAACTGGTTGAAAAGCTTCCCCATGTCGACGTTGTTTTCGGAACATTCAACTTGGCAAGCTTGCCTCGTCTTATCGAGCAAACGCTTCTTACCGGCGAACATGAGGTCGAGGTTTTATCAGAAGCCTCAGATTTTCCAACCGACCTTCCCAGTGAGCGTGAATCGAAGTGGTCGGCATGGCTACCTATCTCGATTGGCTGCAACAACTTCTGCTCTTATTGCATCGTTCCGTATGTGCGTGGCCGCGAAAAGTCCCGTCCAATGGAAGATATCGTTGCCGATGCGCAGGCGTTGATGGCCGATGGCGTAAAAGAGATAACGCTTTTGGGTCAGAACGTTAACTCCTATGGCCGCGATTTGTACGACGAACCTCGTTTTGCCGATTTGCTTCGTGCGGTTTCCGCAACGGGGATCGAGCGCATCCGCTTTGCCACTTCGCACCCGAAGGACTTGAACGACGACGTTATCAAGGCTTTTGGGGAACTCGACAACCTTATGCCGGCGCTCCATCTTCCCGTTCAATCGGGTTCCAACACGATTCTGAAGGCAATGCACCGTCGCTATACGCGCGAGCATTATCTTGAAACCATCAAGAAGCTCCGCGAAGTGCGTCCCGACATTGCTCTTTCCACTGACATCATCGTGGGCTTCCCTGGCGAAACCGAAGACGATTTCCAGCAAACCTACGACCTGATCAAGGAAGTAGGCTACACGCAGGTGTTCACGTTTATCTACTCCAAACGCGAGGGAACTCCTGCTGCGCGTATGGAGGACAATACGCCTCGTGAGGTTATCCAAGAACGTTTCGAGCGCTTGGTCGACCTGGTTCAGGAAGGCGCGTTGGAAGCGAATCAGGCTGAGGCGGGTAAGGTTGTTCCTGTCCTTGTCGAAGGTGCATCAAAGCGCGATGAATCGGTGCTAATGGGCAGGAGCCCCAAGAACCAGACAGTTCATGCTCCTATTCCCGAAGGCGTTTCCATAGAGGAGCTTCAGGGCACCATAGTCAACGTTCGCGTTGACGTGGCGCGTGCATGGTATTTGAGGGGCCAGGTTGTTTCGTGAGCTGCCCAGTTGTAGCAATACTAGGGCCAACTGCTTCAGGCAAATCCGATTTGGCGCAGCAGGTTGCCCTGAACCTTGATGGGGAAGTGGTATCGGCCGATTCCATGCAGGTATATCGCGGCATGAACATCGGTACCGCAAAGCTCGATCCATCCGAAATGAAAGTTCCGCACCACCTGATAGACATCCTCGATCCTGGCCAGGCCTTCTCTGCGCAGCAGTTTCAGGAAATGTCACGCCAGTGTTTTAAGAAAATCCAGGCGCGTGATAAAGTGCCTGTTCTTTGTGGTGGTACGGGCCTGTACGTACAGGCCGCCCTGGAAGACATGCGTTTTCCCAAAGGCGACCAGATTGAAAATCCCATTCGCAAGAAATATGAGGCATTAGCAGAACAAGAGGGCAACGGAGCTGTTTGGAATGCGCTGAACGAAGTGGACCCTGCATCAGCATCCCTTTTGCACCCCAACAACGTTCGCAGGGTGATTCGCGCTCTCGAAATGCACGATCAGGGCGTTTCCTACGCAGACCAGGTTGCTGGTATGAAGGATTTAGCCGAAGTGGTCCCTTCGGTTCGCTTCGGCCTTGCTCGTGATCCGAAGCTGCTTGCGGAGCGTATCGAAAAACGCGTTGATTCCATGTTCGAGCAAGGTCTTGTCGCGGAGGTCGAGGCCCTTCTTGAGTCAGGCTTTCGTGACGCGCTTACGGCGCCCCAGGCTATTGGATACAAAGAGGTTGTCGCAGCGCTTGATGGCGATATCTCAATGGATGAGGCGAGCGAGCAGATCAAAACGGCAACCAGACGATACGCAAAGCGTCAGCGCACATGGTTGCGACGAGACAAGCACCTTATCTGGCTTGATGCTGATTCCATGACGGTTCAGCAGCTTACCGATTTGGTATTGGAAACCTATCGGCAACGCATATCCCTACAATAATGCACGTGTGTATTTATCTTCCCTTAGGAGCTTCTTATGGAACTGAACTTCACGAAACTGCATGGACTGGGGAACGATTTCGTGTTTATCGACGATTTCGATGAGTCCATCGAACTTACCGCCGACCAAGTTGCGTTTTTGTGCGATAGGCACTTTGGCATTGGCGGCGACGGCGTTGTTCTGGTTCGTCCTTCGAAGCGCCCCGAATGCGCTGGTTACATGCATTACATCAATTCCGACGGTACGCTGGCGGAAATGTGCGGCAACGGGGTCCGTTGCTTCACGAAGTTCCTTGTCGATCATGGCTACGTTGACAAGGAAGCCGGTTCGTATATCGCCGACACTAAACGCGGCCCTCTGCCTATTTCCTTCGAGCTTGACGCCAAAGGTCTGATGAGCCAAGCGTCAGTCGACATGGATGAGCCTATTCTCGATCCTGGGCTTGTTCCTGTTGACTTGCCGGCAAAGGGACTTGCCCCTGATGGGAAATCATTCGTGAAGGAAGAGGTTGTTTCTTCACCTTGGGGCGATTTTGCCTTTACGTGTGTTTCGATGGGCAACCCTCATGCTGTTTGCTTCTTCGACGACATCGAATCGCTCCCCGATGAGTGGTTCGCAGGCGACCAGAAGTCGCTCGAGACGTTCGATTTGAACCGCATCGGTGCCTTCTTCGAATCGAACAACGTCTTTCCTGCCAAGACCAACGTTGAGTTCATCGTTCCCGCTGAAGACGGCCTTCATATGCGTGTCTATGAGCGTGGTTGCGGTGAAACGCTCGCGTGCGGCACGGGTGCTTGCGCTTCCCTAGTCGCAGCTGTGCTTACAGGGCGCTCTGAACGCACCAACAAAGTGCATTTACGTGGTGGTACGCTTACCACCACGTGGCAAGAAAACAATCATGTGCTCATGACGGGGCCAGCGGCTCAGTCGTTTACCGGCACCATAGAACTGTAAGGCATATATGATCGAATTCGACGAAGTAAAGCAGCATGGTCCTGCAACCGTTATCGAAAAACCGCGCGAACGGGCTATCTTGGTAGGTGTAGAGCGCCCCAACCAAGAATGGAGCCTGGAATCGTCTTTGGCGGAATTGGAGCGTTTGGCTTGGACGGCTGGCGCTGACATGGTTGCGCAAACGACTCAGAAGCTTGATTCGCCGAATCCTCGCACATTCGTTGGAAGCGGTAAGGCGGAAGAAATTGCCAGTTTGGCACGCTCCTATGCAGCCGATGTGGTGATTTTCGACGATGAGCTTACTCCCTCCCAGCAATCGAACCTGGAAAAGGTGGTTGGCAAGGACGTCAAGGTTATTGACCGAACCGCTTTGATCCTCGATATCTTCGCCTTGCATGCTACGAGCAAAGAGGGCAGGTTACAGGTCCGTCTGGCGCAAAACCAGTACCTGTACCCCCGCTTGCGCGGTATGTGGGCTCATTTGGCGTCTAATCGCATGGGTGGCGGCGTAGGTTCGCGCTTTGGCGAAGGTGAAAGTCAGCTTGAAGTTGACCGTCGCCTCGTTCGCAATAGAATCACCTCCATCAGACGCGAACTTGCCTCCCTTTCGAAAAAACGCGACCTGCAGCGTAAACGCCGCAACGAATCGGGCATCTACAAAGTTTCCCTGGCTGGTTACACCAATGCTGGCAAATCAAGCCTTCTTAACGCCATAACCGGCTCAGAAGTGCTCAGTTACGACAAACTGTTCGCAACGCTTGATTCCACCACGCGCCAACTGGCATTGCCAGAGGGTAGGGAAGTGACGCTCACCGACACCGTGGGCTTCATCCAAAAGCTTCCTACCACTCTTGTCGAAGCGTTCAAGTCCACGCTTGACGAGATCAATGGAGCTGATTTGATTCTCCATGTTGTTGATGCTTCCGACCCCAACGCGGAACGTCAAATTGATACGGTGAATATGGTTCTTGAGCAGATTGGCGCCGATGAAATCGGACGTGTGGAAGTGTTCAACAAAAAGGATCTTCTTGCGCCCGAGCAATTTGAAGCGTTGAAAACGCGTTATCCCGAGGCTGTGTTCACTTCTACCGTAACGCGCGATGGCATAGCGGAGCTTATTTCTCGTATTTCACTGATTGCCTCTTCGCAGGAAGAAGTACTGGAGGTTCTTATTCCATATGACAGGGGAGACTTGGTTTCACTGGCGCATCAGCGGTGCAGCATCTTGAACGAGGAGTATCTTGACACCGGCACCAAGCTTATGGTGCGCGCTGGTCATCAAGCGGCAGCAAAATTGAAGCCCTTTGCCTGCAATTAGGTTCAAGGTTATGAGCTCTGGGAATGTTTAAGAACATTGCGTTCAAACAAAATCCTGCCGAATAAACAGGCAGGCTATCTTTCGGTGAAGTTCCTCGATCCAGCTGAACGCTCAAATCCGTTGTGGATGCAAAGCAGCCCTTACCGCATGCGGTAAGGGCTGCTTTTGTTTAGCGTTTAGAAGACATTCGAGCACAGAGCGAAGGGAAGGCTAATACACTTTACGAAGCACAGCAACGACCTTGCCTACAATTGCGCAGTTACGCGTGATGATAGGCTCCATGCTTGAATTTTCTGGTTGCAAACGGATGTGATCTTTTTCCTTGTAAAACCGTTTTACCGTTGCGCCATCATCGATAAGAGCAACGATGATTTCCCCATTCCGGGCAACCTGCTGTTCCTTAACCACTACATAGTCGCCGTCGTTGATGCCCGCTTCAATCATCGATTCTCCGTGAACCGCCAAGATGAACGATGCCGAATCGCCAACCAATTCAGTGGGAAGGGACATAGTGGTTTCAACATTTTGCTCCGCAAGAATAGGCTCACCAGCTGCGACATTTCCGACAAGGGGAAGTGACAAATTGTCGTTGGAGCCCTCTGACCCAAATGCTTCCTCAGGTTCATGTTTGCCGGGGAGCGCGATAGAACGCGATTTCAAAGGATCGCGCACGATATATCCCTTTTCCTCAAGTGTTTTCAAATGAACATGAACGGTGGAAGGGGAGGATAAATGAACCGCTTCGGCAATTTCACGCACCGTTGGGCCATACCCCTTTTGCATGATGTAAGACTCTATGAATTCATACACGCTTCGTTGGCGCGTAGTAAGGGGCTTGGACATTGCGACTCCTAGATAGAACAAATGTTTGTATTTTTATTGACAGGAACGTATGTTCGATTTACAGTATACACGAACAAAGGTTCTATGCAAGGAGGCACGTAATGAACAAAGCACCGGTAACGTATCGCACGGTAGGATCTGCAGCGCTTAAGCCCGAATATCATCATGATCAGGTAGAACCAACGCCGATTATCGACTTCGAAACGTTTATTCCTGCGAATAATCAGCAGCGTATTTATCGTGCTCCCGTAGAGCTTACATTCTCGGAAAAGATTGCACACAAGATTGCTGCCGATCCGCTCCTTGGTTCAATAAGCAAGGCTTTCGCCAAAGAGCAATCGGGTATAAAGGCAGATAAGTTCGGGTTTGCTCGCTATGCCGCAGGCGTTTCCGCTGCACTGCTCGTTCTTATCTTTATGGGCCTGTAATGAGTCAACGTGATAATGACGATTTTTCTTGCTTACCCACCACAATAAGCTGAAAAATCGTCATTATTTCGACGTGGGATATCTATATCTTGTATACTTTGTTGAGGTTATCCAACAGAAGGAGATCTCATGCGCTGTCCCACATGCGGGCATCCCGAATCTAAAGTGGTAGATTCCCGTCCAGCAGACGATGGTTCTTCGATTCGCCGTAGACGCGAATGTCTTTCCTGTGGCTCCCGTTTCACCACGTATGAACGAACGGGCGAGAACCCCCTGGTAATCATCAAATCCGATGGTTCTTCTGAAGCTTACGACCGGGATAAATTGTTCCGAGGCCTTTTGATAGCATG
>OGRR01002382.1_pt1 | contig 10107 bp, 9 predicted proteins | sample 1553511 | NCBI WGS metagenome assembly OGRR01 (sample SAMEA2580040, study PRJEB22360) | human gut metagenome | biome: human gut; feature: human-associated habitat; material: faeces | place: Denmark | collected 2008/2010 | reverse complement strand
CGGGCAGGTAGCCAGCCAGGAACAGGCTGCCCACGGAGATGCCGCCGGCGGTGGTGGCGTAGATGACCATGTTGTGGCTCGGGGGGACCAGCAGGCCCTCGCAGGAGGAGGTGATGGTGACAGCGGTGGAGAAGTCGGCGTCGTAGCCCTGATCGACCATCATGGGGATCATGATGGAGCCGATGGAGGCGGTATCTGCGGAAGCAGAACCGGAAATGCCGCCGAAGAAGTAGGAAGCAACGATATTGACCATTGCCATGCCGCCGCGCATCCAGCCGACGCAGGCGTCAGCCAGAGCGATCAGCTTTTCGGAGATGCCGCCGCTGCCCATGAGGACGCCCATGGTGATGAAGAAGGGGACGGCCATCAGGCTGAAGGACGAAATGCCCTTGACCATCAGACGGCAGACATCGGTCAGTGCCTGACCCTGCACCATCATGCAGAGCACGCTGGACAGACCAACGGCGTATGCGATGGGGAAACGCAGGAAGATCATGACGAAGAAGCTGACAAGAAGGACAACGATTGCCAGTGTCTGGACTGTCATATTAGTTCTCCTCCTTTACAAAAAAGCTCTTGATGTGGTTGTACAGTGCCTCGATCTCGAAGATGATCATGGCGACACCGGCCAGAGGCACGGGGAAGTACATCCAGAAACGGCTCAGCCAGGGCATCGAGACATAGAAGCCGCGGCCGCCCAGGGTGGTGGCGTAGTTCCAGCCCACAACCAGCATGATGAGGCCGAGGATGCAGACCGCCAGATCGGCGAGGATGTCCAGCACCTTGACGGCGATCTTGGGCAGATAGACGTCAAATGCGGTCATGCGGATGTGTGCGCCGCGGCGGATGGCCAGAGCAGCACTCAGCACGGCCATGTAGCTCATGCAGGTCAGAACGACTTCTTCAGACCATGCGGGGTCCGGGATGAACGGGACGTAACGACCAACGACCGACATGGTGGTGATGAGAATATCCACGATCAGCAGAATCTTGCAGATAAACAGGACCACTTTGTAGGTGACGTCGTACGCCGGCTTGATCTTATCCAGAGTGGTAAAGATTTTCGGCATAGGATCTCCTCCATACTCTTATAAAAAGCCCGGCGGGTCTGCGGGCGTATCCCGTAGTCCCCGCCGGGCTATGTACTACTTCAGGATAAAGGCGCTTTTATCAGGCCTTCATATCCAGCAGCTGCTGATACAGCTCAGCCTGATCCGAGGTGTTCTCGCTGATGACCTTAGCGCAAGCCTCCTGCCAGGGAGCCTTATCGGGGACATCGATGACGTTGCAGCCGGAAGACTTCAGCTCGTCGAGGACCTTGTTCTCAGCGGTCTCGGACAGGTCAGCGTTGAAGGCCTGCGTATCCGCAGCAGCCTCCATGACGGCAGCCTGCTGGTTCTCGGTCAGCTTGTTCCAGGCGTTGTCGGTGATGACAGCCTGCACAGCGCCCAGAGTATGGCCGTCGAGGATCAGGTTGTTAGCGACCTCGGGGAAGGCGTTGGACTTGTAGTTTGCGATGGGCTGCTCAGCGCCATCGACAACACCGGTCTGCAGTGCGCTGTACAGCTCGCCGAAGGAGACGACGGTGGGGTTAGCGCCCAGGCCCTCGACCATGCCGTTCATGACGGGGTCGTTGGACACGCGCAGCTTCAGGCCCTTGAAGTCCTCAATGCCAGCCACGGGCTTGACCGTGAAGAAGTGACGGAAGCCCTCCTCGCCGTAGAAGATACCACGAACGGGCAGGCCCAGCTCCTGGGGCTCGTTCAGGAACTCAGGTGCCAGCTCGCTGTTGGCGAAGTTCCAGAAGTGTGCGCGGTTCTCGAAGGTGAAGGGGATGGACAGCAGCTTGGACTTGTTGCAGCCGTAGCTGGTCAGTGCGAAAGCGGAGATACGGCTCATATCGATGGAGGTAGAACCGCCCAGGATTGCGTCCAGAACGTCGTTCTCAGAACCCAGAACGCCGGAAGCCTGCACATCGATGACGACGGAGCCGCCGGTCAGCTCCTCGACCTTCTCCTTGAAGTGAGAACCGGTCTGGCCGACGATGGTATCCAGCGGGTTGACCTCGGCGTAGACCAGAGTCACCTTCGGGTCGGAAGCAGCAGCTGCGGCATCACCGGCGGGAGCGGTGGAAGCTGCAGCAGAGGCAGCGGTAGAAGCAGCAGTGCTGTTGCCGGAGCCACCGCAGGCGGTCAGTGCCAGAGCAGCGGCGGAAACACCGGCTGCTGCCAGAAAGCTGCGACGAGAAATCTTCTTCATGATAAAATCCTCCTTAGATTTTCCTCATTCAAGGCGGTGCGCTCTGCACGGGTCGCACACCGTCCGTTCATTTACTGTACACACTTTAGCAAATTTTTTTAGTCAGAACAAGGGCTTATGAAAAATGTCCTGTTTTTCAAAAAAATGTGAGAAACACTTTTGTGCATTTCTTACAAGCAGCGGTGCAGTTTGTTCAGCACACTGCCCAACAAGATGAATACAATGTAATATCTCTTGCGCTTTTTCAGGCTTCGCGGATGCGCTGGATGAGGCGGCTCTGCTCCTCAAAAGCCGCGTACACAGGCTCGACTGCCGCCCGGAAGCGGGCTTTTTCGGCGGCGGAGAGGGTCGTCACTTCCACGCCCCATTCCCGCATATGCTTCTCGGCGCTGGCCTCCCGCTCCGCCCAGAGGCGGCGTTCGGTCAGAGCGCTCTCCTTTCCGCAGGCGCGGATGGTGTCCGGGAAGCGTTCGTCCAGCTCCGCCAGCTTTTCCATCGCGGCCTCGCTGGCCAGCTGCAGCTCCGGCACACGGGTGTGCTCATCCTTTAAGAAATAGGGGGCCACCTCGTAGTGGCCCATGGCCTCATAGCTGGGCCAGTTGTTTTCCGCGCCGTCTATCTCGGCGTTGTGCAGGGCTGCATAGACCCGGCTGTAGACCACCTGCGCGGGCTTTGCGCCGAGGTCCAGTATCATCTCGCTCATCATGTCCGACTCCTGCACCCGGAGCGTCAGCCCCGCGAGGTCCGCCAACGTCTCCACCTTTTCGCGGGTGTAGAAGCTGCGGACGCCGGCGTCGAACCATGACAGGCCCACGAGGTCTATCGCGCCGAGGCCGGAGAGGAATTCATCGCCGATCTCGCCGTCCAGCACCCGCCACATCTGGGGCGCGTCGGTATAGAGAAAGGGAAGCTGCAATACGCTCAGGGCCGGCTGATACTCGGCCAGCTGGCTCAGGGAGACGCGGGCAAAGTCGATGCCGCCGTACTGCATCTGCTCGATGACGCTCTGTTCGGCCCCCAGCTCCCCGCCGCTGTAGACCACGACTTTGACCCTTCCCTCCGTCCGCTCAGCCACAAGGTCGGCGAAGGCCAGAGCGGCCTGAGTAGTGGGATAATCCTCGGGCTGGTTCTCGGCGTAGCGCAGGATGAGCTCCGGTCCGTTGTACTCTTCCGTCTTGCTGCAGCCCACAGCGCCCAGCGCCGTACAGGCGGCCAGCGCCAGCACACTGCGGCGGGAAATCGTCCGCCCGCTCACAGCCCGGCCTCCGGGTCGGCCTTTGCCTTCTGGCCGGCCTGACGGCGATACTGGGTGGGGGTCATGCCGGTGCGTTTCTTGAACGCCCGGGCGAAGTAGCTGGCGTCCTCGTAGCCCACCATCGACGCCACCTCCGCCGAGGAGCGGAAGGGGTCGGCCAGCAATTCCTTCGCCGCGTTGATGCGCAGCTCGGTGAGGCAGTCGAGGAAGTTCATCTTCTGGTATTTCTTGAACTGCGCCGACAGGTAGGCCGGGCTGATGTGCAGGATCTCGCCCACGCTGTCCAGCGACAGATCGAACATATAATTATCCTCGAGGTAGCGGCGGACGTGAGCCATGACAAGGGCCGTCTGGCTGTTCTCGCCCTCCTCGGGGGCGTCTTCTGCCTCTTCTTCGGTCTCCGTCTGCTCCGGCTGGGCGGCGGCCAGCTCTTCCAGCTTCCGCTCCGTCTCGATCTGCCGCATAGCCCGGCGCACCGAGGCTTCCAGCTCGTCGGGGTCCACCGGCTTGAGCAGATAGTCGCAGGCCCCCAGATGCACCGCCTCATGGGCATACTGGAACAGGCTGTAGGCCGTGACGAAGATGACCCGGCAGGAAGGCCGCTGGGCCAGCACGGCGCGGGCAGCGTCGAGGCCGCTCATGCCCGGCATCTCAATATCCATCAGGATGAGGTCCGCGCCCCACAGCACCGCCGTGTCGGCAGCTTTGCGGCCATTTTCCGCCACCTCCAGGACCACTTCCCGCTCAAAACGGCGCTGGACCAGCTCTGCAAGCGCCTCCCGCTCCAGCTTTTCGTCATCCGCGATCAACAGGCGTATCATCGTCCAAATCCTCCTCCAAAAGTTCTACAAGGGGCAGGTACATACTGATGGCCGTTCCCCGGCCCGGGTGAGAGCGGATGACCAGCCGCCCCCGTTTATACAGAAGCCGCAGCCGTGCGGCCACATTATAGACGCCGATATGCTCCCAGCGCTCCCCGGGCTGGGCCAGCGCGGCTTTCAGCTGGGCCAGCTGTTCGGGCCGGATGCCCACGCCGTTGTCGCAGACGCTGATATAGAGCAGTCCCTTATCCCGCAGCGGGTTGATGCGGATGCGCACCACGCCGCCCTCTTCCTTGGGCGAGATGCCGTGCTTGAAGGCATTCTCCACGATGGGCTGCAAGATGAAGGACGGCACCATCGTCTCCGTCAAATCGAGGGAGTCGGAGATGCGCCACACCATCTTCACCCGGTCGCCGAAGCGGACGTGATAAATGGAGTAATACTCATCCACGATCCGCACTTCCCGGGCCAGCGGCACCTGCTCGTCGTTGCTCATCAGGCTGTAGCGCAGCAGGTGCGACAGAGCCGTGATGAGGGCCTGCGTGCGGTAGGCTTTTTCCTGTCCGGCGGTCTGTAAAATGACGTTCAGGGTGTTGAAAAGAAAATGGGGGTCGATCTGGCTGCGCAGCTGCTGCAAACGGCTGCGCTCCATCCGGTTCTGTAATTCCAGAGCTTCCGTCTTCTGGCGGTGGAGCTCCCGCTCCATCTCGTTTTTCTCCCGCAGGGTGGTCACCTGCTCCGCCATCGAATGCTTCATGTGGTTGAAAGCTTCGGTCAGCTGGGCCATTTCCGGCTGACGGGGCGCAGGCAGGTCGGGCGAGTCGAACTCGCCCCGGGTGACCTCCCGGGAGGCGCCGATCATCTGCTGCACCGGGGTCAGCAGCGTCAGCACCGAGAAGGCCATGACGCAGCCCAGCGCAAGGCAGAGCGCCACCACGACAGTCTGCGCCCATTTGACCCGGTCGCTGAGGGCCGACACAGTGGTGTAAGACCCCTGAGCGTCGGTGATGGCCGTGTTCAGCAGCTGCTGGGTGTACTGGCGCAGATAGCCGCCGCAGGGTACGATCTTATTATAGTAGAGCTGGGCGGCTTTCGTGTCCTGACCGGCGGCCACCGCTTCTTCCAACTGGTCCACCAGTGCGGTGTAGCTGTCGTAGGTAGTGGAAACGGCATTGTAGAGCAGATACTGCTCTTCACTCACAGTGCCAAGGTCGCTCTCGATGCGCCAGAGCCATGCGTTGGTGACGGAAAAGGCGCTGTGGAGCTCCTCTGTCAGCGCTTTGGCGTCGCCGTACTCCCAGCGGTAATCTTCCATGGCCGAAAGGCTCCGCTCCACACCGTTCTGGAAGCGGCTGATGGCGTTGAAGTTGCCCATCTGGTCGTCCAGTTCCCGCAGCACGGTGCCGGACTGGTAAAAGCTCAAGAATATCTGCCCCGCCAGCGCCAGAAAAAACGCCGCCAGGCAAAGACTGATCTGCCCTTTCAGGGTCATCCTGCGCCCCACGCACCCATCCTCCTTCTCTGTGATATTCTGCCGCGCATCTTCCGCCTTATCCGGCCTGTCCGCCGTCAGAGCGAACGCTCCATAAACTTTCTTTTTCGTCCTATTTTAGCACATTTTATGGCATCTGCGCAATATCATCCTTGATTGTTGGAAAATAATATGGTACTATGACCAAAAAGGAGGGTATTTTTATGTCTCAGCCGATCTCCGTTTCCGTCCAGATGGATGCTGCATCCTTCCACGATTTTGCCGCCTTTGACCTGCTGCGCCACCACAAGGCGTGGCACCGGCCTCTGATGTTCACGGCCATTTTGCTGGTGTCTGCCGGCTTCTGCCTGTCGCAGGTGGGCCAGAAAGACGGCGCAGCCCTGCTCACGGTGGTGCTGGCCGTGGTGGCGCTGGGCGTGCCGGCCGTCTACTTCTGGACGTTCTTCCACTCCCTGAGCCTCCAGATCAAAAAGATGGACCTGCCCCGCCCCTTCTACCGGCTGCTGCTGGACGACGACGGACTGTCGGTCTGGATGGCCGGCGAGCAGGACAAGCCTGAGGCGAGCCGCAAGTATGCGTGGCACGATATGCATCTGGCCTACCGCACCCCCAACGCCATTTACCTCTATGTTCGGCAGAATCAGGCCTATCTGCTGAACGACAGCCTCGACGCCGCATGGAGCCTGCTGCAAGCCTCCCTCCCGGCAGAGCGCCTGCATGATATGCGATAAGAACGTCAAAAGCCCATCGCGCAGCTGTGCGATGGGCTTTTTTGTAACCTCTCAGTCTGCTTCGCAGACAAGGCCGGGTTGCGGCCCCCAGCATCCGCTTTGTGCTTTAAAAAGCACTTGCGTCTTGCTGGCCGCTGCCCCAACAGCGACTCCCTGTTTCCGCCACCGGCGGCGGTCGTCGCTGTTGCCCCTATCGAGGGGAGCCTCTGCGGAAAGAGATATTTCAACACAAAAACAGGCAGCGCCGTGGAAAGGAGGAGAAAGCGGCGCTGCCTGTGTATGAGAACTCCTAAACATTTGCGGCTGCTAGGAGGTTGTTGGTAGTCTGTCCGCCGCCGTGGCTATTGCCTCGCATAGGTGGGGGACAGTATTTTTTAGGGGCGCGGCACCCGCTGCGGGGCTGCGCATGAATCCTGCCTGCATGGCATTTATGGAAAGTCAAAAGCCGGAGATGGGGGATCTCGTTCTTGTCTTCCCGACTGCACCCTTATTGTACCGGATAAAAATGGAGTTTCTTTGAGTTAGTTTTGAACAATCTGCAAACAAGATGTGGAAAGTCTGAGGGCGTTCTTTTCCGTTCTGCTTGACATTCGGCACAGAACGATGTATTGTTAAGTTTATTGTGAAATACCTATGAAATTCCTGCATTTTTGAGGGAGGAGACACTATGGCCGCACCGGCACAGCCGCAGCAGAAAAAGACCCTGCTCATGACCGAGGGCAGCATCTGGAAAAGCATCCTGCTCTTCTCGGTGCCGCTCATCCTGGGCAACCTGCTCCAGCAGCTTTACAACACCGCCGACTCCATCATCGTCGGCAACTTTCTGGGCAGCAACGCTCTGGCCGCAGTCGGTTCCAGCGGCTCGCCCATCTACCTGCTCATCGGTTTCAGTCAGGGCGTGGCCGTCGGCGCAGGCGTCGTCGTGAGCCAGTACCTCGGCGCAAAAGATAAAAAGGAAACGCGCATCGCCGTCCACACCTCGCTGGCCATCGCGGTCATCCTCGGCCTCATCCTGACGGTGGGCGGCATCGCCGTCAGTCGCAGCCTGCTGGTCTGGATGAACACCCCCGAAGAAGTCCTCGGCGACGCCGTGACTTACATGAAGCTCTACTTCGGCGGTGTGCTGTTCAGCGTCGTCTACAACATGGCCGCCGGCATCCTCAACGCGGCGGGCAACTCCCGCCGCTCGGTCATCTACCTCGCCTGCGCTTCCATCACCAACATCATCCTCGACCTGGTGCTCATCGCCGGGCTGAAGATGGGCGTGGCGGGCGCCGCCATCGCCACCGACATCAGCCAGCTGGTCTCCTGTGTGCTGAGCCTCCGCTTTCTGATGAAGGTGGACGCCGACTACAAGGTGGAGCTTTCGGCCATCCGGCCCGATCAGCGGATGACCTCCCGCATCATCCGCATCGGCCTTCCCACCGGCATCCAGAACATGGTCATCTCTTTCTCGAACGTGCTGGTGCAGTCCAGCGTCAACAGCTACGGTGCCGCCGCCATGGCAGGCTTTGCGGCCTATATGAAGATCGACGGCTTCAACATCCTGCCCGTCACCAGCTTCAGCATGGCTGCGACGACCTTCGTGGGCCAGAACTATGGCGCAGGCAACCTCAAACGAGTGAAGAATGGCATGTGGGTCACGCTGGGCATGGGCGTGCTCTACACCCTCTGCACCGGCGCTCTGCTGCTGGCGTTCCAGGATCCCATCATGCACCTGTTCACCTCCGACGAGACGGTGGTGGCCTTCGGGTGCAGCGCCATGCACTACTTCTGCCCCTTCTACTTCCTGCTGGCCATCCTCCACGGCATGGCGGGCGCAGTGCGCGGCACCGGCCGCAGCGTGCCGCCGATGGTGGTGCTGCTCATCTCGCTCTGCCTCTTCCGTGTGGTGTGGATCCAGTTCGTCCTCCCCTTCTTTGCGGGCATCGAGGGCGTGTTCGTCCTCTACCCGGTGTCGTGGGCGCTGGGTGCCGTGCTGATGGCCCTCTACGCATGGAAAGGCAGCTGGATGACTTACGAGCATTCCTGACAGGAACCGGGAACCATTCCATTTTTCCATTCGCCTTTTGGGGACGTCTGTGGTATCCTATAGGTAAAGAAACAGCAAACCCGGTATCTCAGGAGGATCCATGCAGACAACAAAACCCGAAACCGCACAGCAGCGCCCCACCGGCGCACGAATGGCCCTGCTGATGCTTCTTTACTTTATCAAAATCGGCGCGTTCACCTTTGGCAGCGGATGGAGCATCATTGCCCAGATGGAGCGGGAGTTCGTGGACGAGCGCGGCTGGATGACCAGGAGCGATCTGCTGGAGCTCATCGCCGTGGGCAAGAGCCTGCCCGGCATCATGGTGGTGAACATCACTCTGCTCTTCGGCTATCAGATGGCCGGGGTGCTGGGCGGCATCTGCGCGGCCATCGGCCTGTGCATTCCCGCCGTCATCACCCTTACCATCGTGACGGCCATCTACGACGCCATTAAAGATAACTACTGGGTCTGGTCGGCCCTCAAGGGCGTCCAGTGCGCCGTGGCCCCCATCATCGGCGGCGCGGCCATCTCCCTGGGCAAAGATGCTCTGACCAGCGCGATGCCCATCATCATCTGTGCCGTCGCCTTTGTGCTCTGTTACTTTACGTCCATCAGCAATCTGACGCTGGTGGCGGCCGGTGTGGTCATCGCGCTGGTCTGGATGGGGGTGAGCGAACATGGCCATGTTTGAGACCCTCGTTCAGCTCTTCGCCGCGTTTGCGAAGATCGGCTTCACCAGCTTCGGCGGCACCTCCATGATCCCCCTCATCATGGATGAAATGTCCTCCCACGGCTGGATGACGGACGCCGATCTGACGAACCTCATCGCCATCGCCGAGATGACACCCGGCTCTCTGGGCGTCAACGCCGCCACCTTTGCAGGCACCAAGACCGCCGGGATGCTGGGCGGCGTCTTCGCGGTCCTGGGCGTCCTCAGCCCCACCCTGACGCTGACGCTTCTGGCGGCGGCATTCTTCCAGAAGTTCCGCACCAGCAAGGTCATGAGCTACATCATGAAGATCGTCAAGCCTGTCTGCATCGGCATGGTGCTGGGCGTGCTGGTGGGCCTCTGCCGCCAGACCTGCATCACCGAGGCAGGCGGCATCAGCCTGCCGGGCATCGCCATCGGCATCCTCTGCTTTGTGCTGCTCCAGAAATTCAAGCTCAGTGTGCCGAAGGTCATCGGCATCGCGGCGGTGCTGGGGCTGGTGTGCTTCGGGGTGTTTTGACCAGCTTTCCTTCAGCTCTCAGGCTCTCCCAAAGGGAGAGGCATTCGCTCTACTTAAAGCAAAAGCATCCGCAGCACCCTCGCCGGGTGTCTGCCGATGCTTTCTTTCTATATTATCCTTATTATTTTACCGCCAGCGGCGACGGCCTGATACTCACTTCTCCGTGGCAGAGCGCCTCGGTGCGGCCCCCTTCCCGCGCCACGATGAGCCTCCCGGCGTCGTCGATGGACACCGCCTTTGCGGCGTAGCTCTCCGTCCCGGTGCAGACCGTGACCCAGTGGCCCGGCA
>OGRR01002362.1_pt1 | contig 10161 bp, 10 predicted proteins | sample 1553511 | NCBI WGS metagenome assembly OGRR01 (sample SAMEA2580040, study PRJEB22360) | human gut metagenome | biome: human gut; feature: human-associated habitat; material: faeces | place: Denmark | collected 2008/2010 | reverse complement strand
GGAAGCGGTTTTCGAACACGACCACGTTGTAGTCGGTGTCCGGCACTTCGCCGTCCTGGTACGGATCGCCCGGCTTGCGTGCGGCCAGCGGATTGCCTTTGGCCGTCGCGCCCGGACCGGCGGTGATCGGACGGTTCATACGTGCGGTCGCCATCGGAATCCAATCGCCGGTCAGCGGGTCGCGGCGCATTTCCGGAGCCGCGTACGGCACTTCCTCGCCGGCCGCGTTGAGCTGGTTGGAGAAACGGTACGGAAGTTGGCGCGGATCCTTCAGTTCGCGAGTCTTGACGCCGGAGACGTATTCCGGATCGTCGTCAAGATAGAAGAAATCACGTCCGTCCGCGAGCGTGGTCGGCGTGATACGGATATGCTCCTTCGCATATTCTCCCGGAGTGTAGTTGACGAAATCACCCATGTGATTATTCACCTTCCTGAACCGGCTCGGCCTGGCGCGCCAGAACGAGCTCTTTGACCAAATCCCTTGTTTTCGACACCGAATCGGGGTCCAATCCGTCATCGGTGATGACCGTATCCACCTGGTCAAAACGTGCGAACAGCGACAGTGACGTGCAGCTCCACTTGGTGTGGTCGGTCAAAATTATCGTGCGATCGGCAATGTCCATCATCGCCATGTCGGTTGCGGCTTCCAGAGAGTTCGGCATGAGGAAACCGCGTGGAATGGACACGGAATGCGTGCCCAGGAATACGGTGTTGACGCGCAGCGAGGCGACCACTTTGTCTGCGATCGGCCCGACGAGCGAGTTGGAACGGGTGGTCACGCCGCCCGTCACGATGACTTCCACGTCTTTCGATTCGAGCGCCTGCACCAGCTCCGCCACCGGAATGGAGTTGGTGAGGATGGTGATGCCGGACGATTGCTGCGATTCGAGCAGATGCTGCGCGAACACGTACGCCGTGGTGCCGCCGCCGATGGCGATCACGTCGCCGGGGGCCACGTATTTGACGGCTTCCTGTGCGATGGCGTCCTTCAGACCGATGTCCATCTGCGACTTTACGGAGAACAGCGGTTCGCTCAGCAGTGTGCTGGTGCTGACGGCGCCGCCGTGCACGCGCTTCAGCAGACCCTTGTCCGCCAGATCGGCGATGTCACGGCGGATGGTCATCGCGGAGACGCCCAATTCCTTGGACAGTGCAGTGATGCGCACCGCACCACGGGTACGCAGACGGCTCAAAATTAAATGCTGGCGTTGCGACGAAATCATATGAACATTATCGCACATGTTCACTCAAAAATACAACTGAGTTGAGCGTTTCGCGCGTGTTTCACGCAAAGCCGCACCACAATCGCCTCAAATTCAGCTCAAAACGAACAAAAACGAACGTCCTATCCGCCGCACCGACACACATCGGCTTTTGCCCAAATGCCATGCGAAACCAATGAAAACGTGCGAGAATAAGGAACCATGACATACGTTTCCGAAAACTTTTGGCACGACGCAGTGAACAAAGCCACCACCGACCTTTTCACGTTCGGCTACAAGCACATCATCAAACCGCATTTCATCTTCAACCAGACGCCCGACGTGGCCCACAGCCAGATGATCGATTTCTGCAAGGTCACCCGCAATATTCCACCGCTGATGTGGCTATGCCGCGAAATGCTCGACTACACCGACCCGATACTGGAAACCAACGTGATGGGCGTCGACTTCGCCAATCCGTTCGGCCTGTCCGCCGGCCTCGACAAGGATTGCGAGATGCCGGTGCTGCTCGACAACGTCGGCTTCGGTTTCGAAACGGTCGGCTCCACCACGTCGCGCCCCTGCCCCGGCAACCCGCGCCCATGGTTCCACCGCCTGCCTGAATACGATTCGATGATGGTGCACGTGGGCCTTGCCAACGAGGGTTCCGCGGTGGTGATTCCGCGCGCCGAGAACGCATGGACGAAGACGAAGAGCATGCAGGTGTCGGTTTCGATCGCCCGCACGAACGACAGCAAGACCGGCGATCTGGACGAAGGCATCGAGGATTACTGCATTTCGATGCGCCGCGCGGCCGGACGCACCGCCATGGTCGAAGTGAACATCTCCTGCCCGAACACCATGGCCGGCGAACCGTTCAACCAAAGCCCGGAAGCGCTCGACAAGCTGTTCACCGAACTGGACAAAATCGACCGTCCGCAGCCGACGCTCGTCAAAATGCCGCTCAATAAGACGTGGCCGGAATTCAAGGATCTGCTGGACGTGCTCGCCGAGCACAACGTGCAGGGACTGTCGATCGCCAATCTGCAGAAGGACCGCACCGGCATGTCCATTCCGCGCGATTGGGAGGGCGGACTGTCCGGCTCGCCGTGCTACGCGACCAGCAACGAACGCATCAAGCAGGTCTACCGCGAGTATGGGGACCGGTTCGCAATCGCCGGCATCGGTGGCGTCTTCACCCCGCAGCAGGCGTATGAGAAGATTCGTTGCGGCTCGTCGCTGGTGATGTTCATCAGCGCGCTTATGTACCGTGGTCCGCAGCAGATCACCGTGTTGAAGCGTGGACTGGCCGAACTGCTCAGGCGCGACGGGTTCGAACATGTCAGCGAGGCGGTCGGCATCGACGCGTGAAAACTTTTTAATTGCGATTTAAGTTGCGATTTAAAAAGCGGTTTTTCGGCACTATAAAGGCGATTAATAAGTAAAAAACAGAGGCGCGTCTCCGTGGGAGGGCGGGCGTCCTGTTCACGACCGTAAGCTTGGCCGAACGGCCTTGAGTGTGTCGTGAACAGGACCTGCGGGAAGCAAAGCGGCACCGCAAGCAAGCAACGCTGCGAGCCAAACAGCAGCCATCACCCATCACTCATTCATCGCAAAAATCGCAATTCAGCAAGCTCAAAAAAAGAAAACTACTCGCTCACCTTAGGCTGCAATCCAATCGACTTCTCTACCGCCGACTCCTGCCCGCACACCTTCAGCCAGTTCGCCAGCAGACGGTAGCCGTCCTGCGTCATCACGGACTCCGGATGGAACTGCACCGCGTACATCGGCTTGCTGCGATGCTTGATGCCCTGCACGATGTGGTCGCCCTGCGTCCACGCGGTCACCACCAGCTCGTCCGGCACGGAATCCGGTTCGACAGCCAGGGAATGGTAGCGCGTGGCGGTCATCGGATTGGCCACGCCGTCGAAGATCTCATCGTCGATATGCTCCACCAAACTGGTCTTGCCATGCATGATGGTCGGCGCGTGGCTCACTGTGGCACCGAACACTTCGGCCAATGCCTGCATGCCGAGGCACACGCCGAACATCGGCTTGTTCTGCGCCGCGCACAGGCGAATCATGTCCTCACTAGCGCCGGATTCCGATGGAGCGCCAGGACCGGGGGAAATCAGCACACCGTCGTAGTCGTCGATCACGCCCGGGGCGGACGGGTCGATCGCATCGTTACGTACCACGGTCACTGTGGCACCAAGCGTCTTCACATAGCCGACAATCGTGTAAACGAACGAATCGTAGTTGTCCACGACCAGAATACGTGCGGAATCGGTCATCATGCTCCTATCAACGTTTGAACAGCAGTGTACGTGCGAAATGTCTCATGACACCGCGCGCGTCTCACGCTGCAGCCATCGTGCGGCGATGCGGCACCAGCAGACGACAAGGCACCAGCAAACGCCCTGCACAGCCCGTTAGATGGCCGTGTAATTCGACATCTCCTGCAATGCCGGGATATTCGTCGCAGCCCACGGGAACAGCCATTCAAAGCAGGATGCGCAGGCCGCGAACACCAGCAGCAACAGCAATACGATCCGAATAGGCAGCACGCCGGGCTGCACGCGCAGCAAACCGCCGTAGATGCTGAAATCGGCCTTCTTGCGCCGGCCGGCGCGCACGTCGGCGAGATACGGCCATCGCCAGGCGACGGCGGCGGAAATAAATATGATCACGTATGCGGCGAGCGCGCCGAAGATCCACGGTTTCAGCGTATCGATCGACGACAGGAACGACGACTGTTCGTTGTTGACGAATTTGACTGTGCCGTTGGCGTTTTGGGAGGCCAGTTCCTGTGGGATGCCGTCGGCGACCTTCGCCCAGTAGGAGAATTCGGCGTAGCTGATCCAGCGGTGCGTCGGCGTGGAGTATTTCGGTTCGCAGGTGGTCATGGTCAGCATGCGTTTGGTCGGTGCTGCGCCGGGGTTTTCGGGGTTGGCCGCCACCACTTCGGTCTGTGTCGGCAGCACGATTTTGTAGCTGGTGTAGTGGTACACGTACCAGTAATCCTGCGTGCGGACGATGATCGGGTCGCCTTCCTGCAGTTTGTCGACGTCGCCGAGCGGCTGCCCGTAGCCGTTGCGGTGGCCGGCGAATGCGAAGTTGCCGACCTGGCCGGGCATCTGCGAATCCGTGTAGTGGCCGAGGCCGTGCTTGTTGAGCTGTGTCAGGTCCGTGCCTTCCACCAGGTTGCGCTGCCATTGGCTGCCGAATCGCGGTATGTAGATTTGGGCGATGAGTTCGCCTTCCGTGGCGCTTTGCGGCTGTACAGGCGGGTCACCCTGCTGTGCCTTCGCCACGGTGACGTTGCCGGACTTTCCTGGATCGGACCAGGATACGGATTGGCGGGTTTCGATCTGGTTATGCTCCGACTGCACGCCCGTCCACCACATCTGCCATGCGATGTACAGCGCGCAGATGGCGGCGGCGGTCAGCATGAGTTCGGCGAGGATGCCGAGTATCGTCCACAGCGCGCTTTTGGTGCGTCCGCCACGGCTTGCCACATGTTTCATCGATTGTTATTTCCCCTCTTGCGAGTCGCCGTTCTTGTCGTTTTCGAGCGCTTTCGCATACTGCAACGGCTGCTGCAACGCGTCGGTCGCGTCGAAATGCAGTTTCGTTTTCTCGTCGACCTGCCATCCCAGGCCGAACGCGCTCACGTACTGCTTGTAGATGGACACTTCCTCGGAATCGTCGAGCGCTTTTCTCATGCCCTCCACTGGTCCGATCGCCGAGATTTTGAACGGCGGCGAATACTTCTTGCCTTGCAGCAGCAGCACGTTGCCGGAGCAGCGTACGGCGGAGTTGAACAATACGCGCTGATCCATGATCTGCATGGATTCGGCGCCTCCCGCCCACAGCGCGTTGACCACGGCTTCGATGTCCTGCTGGTGCACCACGTAATCGTTGATGTTGGCGCTGGATCCGTTGGCGTCGACCATGTTCTCCCATAGCGGCGAATCGTCGAGCGTCACCACCAGTCCCGGGCCTTCCACGGCGGGGAGCATGGTGCCGTTGCCGGCGCTTTCGCTGTCTTGCGATCCGTCGGCGTTCTGGCTGTCGAGTGTTTTGCTCAGATCGTTGACTCTGGTGCTCAGCGCATCGATTTCGGACCGTAGCGAGTTCACTTTTTTCACGCGCTGTTCCACGAGTTCGGCGGTATCGTTGCTCACCACCACGGAACGGTTGACGCGCAGGTTGGTGGACAGCAGGAATCCGGAGAACAGCAGCACGAGGAACGCCGCGACGCCGGCCGCCTTCGACCGTTTCGCGCTGTGCTTTCCGGTATGCTTCGCCATACGCGCCTTTCCAAACCTGCCTGAATCCGCCGGGTTTCACTGAACAATTGTCCTGATTTTGAACAGTTTTACGCCGTGAGTTCGCCGCTTTCGAGTCTACCCACTATTATGACTTTTAGCCTATTAAAGGAGACTATGCTGATGGCTGACGAAGAGCTGCACGAAACCACCGCGGATGACCAGAAGGATCTGCAGTCCGCCGACGACACCGCTGCCGTCGAGGAAATCACCGAAGATGTCGTCGACAAGACTTCCGTTGACGAAGACCAGTCCGACGATGACGATCTCGATATTCCTATGGACCGTGTCGAAGCGGTGCTGAACGCCACCGTTGATAAGGATTCGCTGTCACCGCAGATGCAACGCATGATGAACCGTCAGGCGGAGAACACCCGCCGTGTGGAGGAAAGCATCAAGGGCACCAAGTCCAACCCGCGCTGGTTCGTGCCGCTGTTCTGCGCGCTGATGATCATCGGTCTGGTGTGGGCCGTGGTCTACTACCTGACCACCGATTATCCGATTCCGCACATCGGCGCTTGGAACCTGGCCATCGCGTTCGCAATCATCATGGTCGGTTTCATTATGACCATGTGGTGGCGCTGAGTCGGTTTTCTCCGTTTCGCCTATTCCATCGAGGCTTATTCAAAAGACGCCGGGTTCTTTGCGATCCGGCGTCTTTTTTCATCCGCTTCATCCACTTCATCCACTTCATCCACTTTACTTACCGCGTCTGCATCGCCCCGCTTCAGCTTTAGGCAAAGCGGTTGCCCGTGGGCCGGAAAGCCGCCGCTTGCCCGTCGATTATTTGATACTTACCCGCCGATTATCTGCTGATTTTCGCCGTCCGAATCAGCACGTGGTCGCCGCCTTGCATGGTGGTGCCGAACAGGTAGGCGTCGCCGCCGTCGGCGAGCTTGAGTTTCTTGCGCAATTGCGGCGCGGTGAGTGGGAAATTACGCACGGCGATGTTGGCACGGTCCAAGCCAGACAGCAATCGCTTCAGCTCCTTCTTACCCATACCGCCGATCGTTTCGATCGCAAAACCGCGCCCCGGAAAGCCATCGACCGGCTCGTCCGATACGAACAGGTGGCTGCTCGGGCCGATCTGCACCGCCCCGAATCGCGCTTCCACCACGTCGAAGCAGCCGGCCTTCATGATCGACGCGTTCGGCTCGTACAGGTAGCGCAGCTCGTGCGGCAGCGGCGCGTCCCCGATGCGCAGGCCGCGCGTATAGGCGGCCGCATCGTAGTCGAGCCGCTGATCGTCGTTCACGCAGTACACGTGCGGCGCACGCGTGTCTGCCGCTGCGACATCGGACGTTGCCCCGGCAGCCTTGCCGTCCAGCACCAGCAGCAGTTCCTTGCATTCGTTGCCGGTGGAGACGATGTGCACTTCGGCCACAGTGCCCGCGAAATCGTCGACCGCCAGTCAAGCATCGGCGACAGTTTGATCATCACATATCGCGCCTTAGCCAGCAGCAGATCGCGCAGCGCCAGCACGTCGGGCGTGCAGTCCTCGATCGCGTAGGTGCGGGCGCCGTGCTCGTCGCGGCGGGCCGGGTCGATGTAGATCAGCTGCGCCGGCTCCATCGCACGTAGGTATTCGACGCCGTCGCCGCACACCACCTGTGCTTGCATGAGGCCCAGCGCCGCCATATTGTGCGCGGCCAGCTCGCACAGGTGCGATTGGCGTTCCACGTACGTGGCGTGACCGAATCCGCGGGCGAGATATGAGAAATCGACGCCGAATCCGCCTGTCAGGTCCGTCATGGTCACGTCGTTGGCCGTCTGTCCCGCCGATTGCGGCAGAGATCGCAACAGACGCCGGGCGATTTCGGCCTTGTATTGCGCCGTGAACTGCGATGAGCACTGTTCCATGGAAATATGCGCGGGATAGACGATATCCGCGCAGGCGGCCCATTGCGGCAGTTTGTTGCGGGCGATTTGCCAGCCCGCGATCTGGTCGAGCGCGGCCGGCAGGTCGAGGTCCGCCGTCCGTTTGGTTTTGAGCGCCAGGTCACGCACGTCTTCATTGCGATGCGCCTCGGCGAAGGCGCGCGTCACGTCGTTGAGCAGTGGTCCGTCACTCATGGTTCCTCTCCCCTTCTTCGCAAGTATCTGCCATGTCGCACGCATATCGTCGCACGCGTATCCTGCGTCCGTGGCGCATCGGTATTGCGTCCTTGTCGATTGCCTTCGTCATCTTATCTTTCCTGTGGATAACAAGTGGACAAATGTGGATGAATGTGGATAACGCCCATATTTTGTGCCTGAGTCAACGTCGCACCACGAAATACCGGCGGCGATTTTCCCCATTTTTGTGGGGTGTGGATATCGGTTATCCACAATTTTCACATAGGAAATTCCTTATGTTCCGCCATTTTGTGAATATCCTTGTGGATAATCCACCACGTTATCCCCGACTTACCCACAGGTTTGACCTCACTTATCCACAAAGTTATCCACGGATGTGGAAAACTACATGTGTGCAGTTCCCGCATTACTGGTACAGAAGTGACATATGCATCAGCGGATTGCCGGCGTTGCATCCCACGATGATCGCCACGACCACCACGAACACCGTGATGCCGTACACCGTGGTGCGCCACGTCAGGCTTTTGCCGCGGAACGCATGCAGGCCGGTGACCAGCAGCCACGCAAGCACACCGCCGACGATGAATCCGCCGACATGCGCCTGCCATGCAATGCCCGGCGTGATCACCGGCATCAGGAAGTTGATCAGCATCCAAATCAGCATCGAACGAATATCGATGCCTATTCTCCTGTACACCACCAGAATCGCGGCGAACAGGCCGAACAGCGCGCCGGACGCGCCATATGCGGCGGTCATCCATCCCGACGGCGAGCACACGGCCCACACCATCAGTCCGGCACCGCCGCCCAATCCGGACAGCACGTACAGCGCGAGGTACGGCCAATGCCCCATCATGCGTTCCAGCACGGGCCCCACGCACCACAAAGTAAGCATGTTGAACAGGATGTGCCACAGCGAGGTCGGCTGGTGCAGGAACATCGAGGTGATGAAGGTCCACGGGTGCCGGACGGCCGTGGCGGGCAGCAGCATGCCGGCGTTCACGAACGCGTTGCCGCCTTCGGGCCAGACGAGGAAGAGAACCGCTTCGATGGCCCACACCACGATGCAGATCGCCATGATGGCGGTGGTGATGACCGGGTCGCCGTTGCGCCACCGGTATCGCAGCGATCGGGCGGAGAACAGATCCTTGAACGATGGGGAATCGGGAAACAGACTGAATCGTTGGTATGCCATAGCTCAACACTACCGGCACATGCGGTATTTTCCGGCGCGTAAATCCACCCAATCGACACATTCCACGAATTAAGATAGGGAACAGAGCTGGCTTGAACGAGCAGGTCAGCCAGTGTTTGGAAACCTTGAAAGGAGCCGTCATGGAGAACAAGTCTTCTAACGGTTGGAAGTTCTTCGCACTGCTCTTCGGAGCTTTGCTTGCTGGCGTCGTCGGTCTGTACATCTACAAGCAGCAGAATCCCGACTATGACCCGTGGGAGGAACCGTGGGAGAACAGCTCCTCGCCGGTCGACCTGGGCCTGACCAAGGACGCCGAGCCGGAGGCCGACGCCACTGCCGCCGCTCCTGCCGCTGAGCCGGAAGCCGCCTGATTTCGCCTTTCCCGGCACACCTATGCCGCGTTGGGTTTGTTGCTTCGCCCTGTATCTTGCGATACAGGGTTTTTCTTTTGCTTTTTCGATTGCGATTGACTTGCGGCCTTCCGTCGTACTGTCGCTGTATTGCCACGTACGTCCGGCACGTACGTTCGGGCACTACCGGCATACGCAATCGGACATGCGAAAAACATACGAAAAGGCCCTTGGAAAATCCCAAGGGCCTTCGTCGTCATCACTTATCCGCCCATTGCGAAACGGACGGAGCGGAAGCGATCATGCGTGCGTCGGCGATGCCAGCGACGTTTCATGACCGCTCCATAATCACTTGAGCGGACCGGTGTGCCAGATGCGCTCGAGGTAATCCTCGATGGAGCGGTCGGAGCTGAAGTAGCCGGAGTTGGCCACGTTGAGCACGGCCATGCGGCTCCACTTCATCGGATCGCGGTAGGTTTCCTCGATCTGGGCCTGGATGTCCATGTACGCGCGGAAGTCGGCGAGCGTCATGAAGTAATCCTTGTTCAGCCAATCGTTGACGAGGTCCTTGTAGGTGTCCTTGTCGCCGTCGGAGAAGGTGCCGTCGGCAACCATATCGATGGCGGCCTTGAGCTGCGGGTCCTTCTCGTAGTACTCGCGGGACAGACCCTTGGTGTCGTAGCCCTTGGCGTACAGCGCGGAGACTTCCGGCTCGGTCATGCCGAACAGGAAGAAGTTCTCGGCGCCCACGCGCTCACGGATCTCGACGTTGGCGCCATCGAGGGTGCCGACGGTCAGAGCGCCGTTGAGGGCGAACTTCATGTTGCCGGTGCCGGAGGCTTCCTTGCCGGCCTGGGAGATCTGCTCGTCGAGGTCGGTGGCCGGGATGAGGTTCATGGCCAGCTCGATGTTGTAGTTCCACGGGAAGTAGACGTTCAGCTTGCCCTTGACGTCCGGGTCGTTGTTGATGACGCGGGCGACGTTGTTGATCAGCTGGATGGTCTGCT
>OGRR01002349.1_pt1 | contig 10218 bp, 5 predicted proteins | sample 1553511 | NCBI WGS metagenome assembly OGRR01 (sample SAMEA2580040, study PRJEB22360) | human gut metagenome | biome: human gut; feature: human-associated habitat; material: faeces | place: Denmark | collected 2008/2010 | reverse complement strand
TGCAGTTGCAAATGCACAGATCAGTGCCGACTGTACTGTCTTGCATTTTGCCGAAAAGAACAGTATACTCGCTCCAACTGCCACAAGTGAAAGCAGCCCACCCGCAACCATGACCTTATACATTTTTCCTACTGTAAATGCAGGAATATAGTACAGATATCCAAGCATCTGCAATGGATTTTTAAATACTTCCGCGCCATATAATATACGCATTATAATAGAAAAGACTGTCGTTCCGACCGCAAATACTGCGAAAATTAATGTAAATACCACAGCGATCTTTGTAATGGCAAGACGAAATCTTCCATGTTTCGTACAGCGCAGAATCTGATCCGATCCAGTCTGATACTCGGTCGCAAATACCGGTGTTATGATCACCATGAAGAAGATCATTACCAGGAACAGATAGATTTGATAATAGTCCAGCTGATCAGTTGTAAACTCCGAATAATAAGCAAGTGGTATCTGTATATGTTTCGTCATCTGATTGATTTTCTTCTGAACTTCCGGATTTTTATTCAGATTCTGAACATTTTCCCGGTATGCAGTATATACATTCTTCGCATCATCTTCACTGATATCTGAATACTCCAATGTATACAGGTTCTTTCCATTTGGAATAATCGTCTGTTCCAGTACTGCAATGATATCCAGATGCGAATATACTTTTTTCACATATACGTCCAATGGAATATTCTGCCGCTCCAGAGACCCGTATTCTTTCAATACTTCTTTTATATCTGCGATTGTCTCACGGATCTTTGCTTCTGTCATCTCGCCATGCAGTGCTTTTTTGTCTGCTTTTTTTGCCTTTATCGCTTCGATTCCGGTGACCACCTGGATTGTTCCCGACTTGTCTGTCTTATAAGCCTGGATATAAGTTACCGGCAGATAGGACAGCACTGCCGAAAGTATCAGTGCCGCAATGATCAAAATACCGACACTTCTCGTCTTCAGCAGACGTTTTAATTCTAATACATACAGTCTCATCGTACTTCCTCCTTTCCCTGCTCCGGGAACATCCACAGATACAAATCTTCCATTCTTGCATCCGCCGGTTCCGATCCCGAAATGACCGGTCGCTCTGCCAGATAACGCAGTACCGTCTTGCCATCTTCACGGTTGTAAATGTTCACCACCGGAACTTTCGTCTCATAAGTCATTGCCTCTGCCATATCAAGAACTGCATTCCAGACTTTTCCTTCGACTTCTTTTACCAGTTCTTCTGTCTCTCCTACTGCTGCAATCTTCCCGTCTTTCATAATCGCATTGCAGGTGGCAATATATTCCACATCCGACACGATATGTGTGGAGATCAATACAATCCTGTTCCTTCCGAACTCCGATAACAGATTACGGAAACGCATTCTCTCTCCCGGATCCAAACCGCTGGTCGGCTCATCTAAGATGAGTACTTTCGGGTCATTCAACAATGCCTGTGCGATTCCCACACGGCGTTTCATTCCGCCGGATAATTTTACAATCTTCTTCTTTCTGACATCGGTAAGTGATACAATCTCCAGCAGTTCCTGTATCTTTTCCTTCGTCTCTTTTTTGCCGATTCCTTTTAATGCGGCCATATATTCCAGATAATCCTGTACCGAGAATCCTGGATAGAATCCGAATTCCTGCGGCAGATATCCGAAGATATCTCTGTATTTTTCTCCCAGTGTGTCGATCTCGATCCCGTCATAACGGATCTCACCGCCAGTCGGCTTCATGATCCCGGCGATCATCCGCATAAGCGTCGTCTTGCCTGCACCGTTAGCTCCAAGGAGTCCCCAGACTCCCGGTGTCAGTGTCAGGTTCGCATGATCAACAGCACATTTATCCTTATATTGTTTACTGACATCACATATTTCAAGTTTCATATTTTATTCCTTTCTTTGCAAAAGCTTCTGTTATTCATTTCTATTTTTAAGATTGTATGATGATAACCTTCTTTCCCTGATACAGCATAGCTCCTGCCGCAATCACGAGAATGCCGATCCACCATCCCGTATTTCCATACACAGATGGCAGCTTGATGTATAAAAGATACTGCAAAATCAAAAGTCCCACACAGGCACCTTCACAAATCTGGATACATCTTAAGGTCTGATCTTCCATATCAAATTTTGCTTCTATCTTCTGCATCCACCCCGTGCAGAAGCTTTCTATCAAGAATAACGGTGCCAGATACCACAGCAGAACCATACCGGCCGATGCATAATTCTTACTGCTGATCACGATCATGCACAACAGGACAGTAACCAGATCTCCGACTGACAATACAACCATCCTGCTTAAAAGCATCCTTGCAAATCCATTCTTTGTCGCTTTTTCCATCTCATACATCCGATACCGGAAAGACTGCATCACATAAGGGATCCCGATCATCGCCATAACAGTTCCCAGTGCTCCGACCCAAAACGCAAGCTGCCTTCCCGTGAGCAGCCATGTCATATCCACTGCCCCCCGGTCTGTTCCACAGAAGAATATGAGCGCAGTTATCATTACCAGCGCCTGTATGCTCCACATCTTCCATCCGATGAACGGAATCTGACGAATCAGAAATTCTGTAAAACCTGTCCGGGCTTTCTTCCTCTCGCTCAGTCGGTCAGCCTTGCTCATTTCCATGATTTTTTCGATCTGTTCCGACTTTTTCTCTTCGCTTACCTGCAGCGATTCTCTTAACTGCAATGCTTTATATAAATACTCCTCTTCGATTGTTTCCCGTCTCCTACGCATCCGGCTTTCCCTCCTTTTTTCTTAATTTCTTCAATGAAATCCTGAGCCTTGACTGAACCGTTCTTGCCGGAATTCCGAGTATCTCTGCGATTTCACGAAACGAAAGTTCCTGTGCATATTTTAGATATACTACTTCTCTCTGCTCCTTTGAAAGCTCCCGGATCAGTCTTAGGAAATTGATATTACCTTCTGTCTTTGCATAACCGGTTTCCAGATAGATCATTTCTTCAGACAGCTTTTTCTCGCCATCCGATGCCTCACTGTCTGTATCAAACCATTCTTCCCTTGCACCTTTCCTCCACTGGTCTTTGCAGGTATTCGCAGCGACCTTATATAAGAATGCCCTGAACTTCCCCCGGTGTCTGTAGTTAGGCATATACCGGATCACTTTCAGAAATGTCTCCTGTACCGCGTCTTCTGCCGCCGTCTTATCTGGCGCATGGTAGATACAATAACGGAGGATATCTTCGTAATACATCCCGATCAATTCTTCCCAGTATTCTGTTTCACCTTTTGCTATCTTCCTAAGTAATTCATTTTCACGCATCAAAATTCTTCCTCCTAAGGGCGTCCCCTATATATAGAACGTATTACATGAGATAAATGATCATATATTTTTAATTTTTTGATTTTATAACTGCCATATGTTCGAAAAACTGTCAATGGCAGGTTCTGTCGATATCTGGTAACAAAAAAAAGCGGCATACCGCAAATACGAATGCTGTATGCCACTTCTAATTTTCTTTATTTAATTTTGGCAATATCAATCAGTGTCAGCTTCTGGATATCTGTATTCTCCAAACTGGTGATCAGTGCTTTGGCCGTATCAATTGCTGTCAGCACATTAACACCTGTCTCGATCGCATTTCTACGAATCACAAATCCATCTCTTGAATGATCAGCTCCCTGCGGAGGTGTGTCGATAACCAGGTCGATCTTATGTCCGAGGATCAGATCCATAAGGTTCGGTGATTCCTGCTCGATCTTATTCACTGTCATAGCCTTTACTCCGGCATCTGTCAGAACCTTGGCAGTTCCTTCTGTAGCAAATATCTTATAACCGATCTTCTCAAATCTACGTCCGATCTCTACTGCTTCTTCCTTATCTTCATCACGAACTGTCATGATCATATTCTTATGTTTTGGAAGCTTGATTCCGGCACCGATGAATGCTTTATAAAGAGCCTCATCAAATGTCTTGGCAATTCCCAGACACTCTCCGGTAGACTTCATCTCAGGTCCAAGGCTGATATCAGCACCGCGGATCTTCTCAAATGAGAATACCGGCATCTTGATTGCAAAATAATCTGCTTCCGGTTGTAATCCAGGTGTATAACCAAGTTCTTTGATCTTGTGTCCGATGATCACTTTTGTTGCAAGTGGTACGATTGGAATACCTGTTACCTTACTGATATATGGAACCGTACGGCTGGAACGAGGATTAACCTCGATAACATATACATCTTCTCCACATACGATGAACTGAATATTGATCAATCCGATTACGTGTAATGATTTTGCAAGTCTTCTTGTATATTCGGCAATTGTCTCTTTTGTCTTCTGAGAGATGCTCTGTGCAGGATATACAGAGATACTGTCTCCGGAATGGATTCCGGCACGCTCGATATGCTCCATGATACCAGGAATCAGGATATCTTCTCCGTCACATACGGCATCAACCTCGATCTCTTTACCCTGTAAATACTTATCAACCAGGATTGGGTGATCCTGTGCAATACGGTTGATGATTCCGATAAACTCATCAATATCGTGATCGTTGATCGCAATCTGCATTCCCTGTCCGCCAAGTACGTAAGAAGGTCTTACCAGTACCGGATAACCCAGTCTGTTTGCAACTTTCTTCGCTTCTTCTGCTGTAAATACAGTTCCACCTGTCGGTCTTGGAATCTCGCACTGCTCAAGAATCTCATCAAACAGCTCACGGTCTTCGGCTGCATCTACATTTTCAGCAGATGTTCCAAGAATCGGAACGCCCATCTTCATAAGAGATTCTGTCAGCTTGATCGCTGTCTGTCCACCGAACTGTACAACTGCTCCGTCCGGTTTTTCCAGATCTACGATACTTTCTACATCTTCCGGTGTCAGAGGCTCGAAATACAGCTTGTCAGCGATATCGAAGTCTGTACTTACTGTCTCAGGGTTGTTATTTACAATAATCGTCTCGTATCCTTCTTTGGCAAATGCCCATGTACAATGTACAGAACAGAAGTCGAACTCGATACCCTGTCCGATACGGATCGGTCCGGAACCAAGTACCAGTACTTTCTTCTTGCCGGAAGTTTCAACTACTTCATTCTCACTTCCGAATACAGAGTAGTAATATGGTGTCTCTGCTGCGAACTCAGCCGCACAGGTATCAACCATCTTATAAGAAGCTATGATGCCATTGTCATGACGAAGATCATGGATCTCACGCTCTGTCTTTCCTGTCAGTTCTGCGATCACATTATCCGGGAACTCTAAGCGTTTTGCTTCTTTTAATGTCTCTGCTGTTAATTCTTCTGTCTTTAATTTCTGTTCCATCTCTACAAGAATTGAGATCTTGTCAATGAACCAGTTGTCAATCTTTGTAATTCTGTGAATGTCTTCGTAGCTGATGCCCTGACGGATTGCTTCTGCGATTTTCCAAATACGACGGTCATCTACAACTTTCAGTTCTTCTAACAGTTCTTCTCCTTTTAAATGAGAGAAGTCATAAGACATAAGGCTGTCTACATGCTGTTCCAGAGAACGGATGGCTTTCATAAGTGCTCCCTCGAAGTTATCACAGATACTCATAACTTCTCCGGTCGCTTTCATCTGTGTTGTCAGTGTACGTTTTGCACTGATGAACTTATCAAATGGAAGTCTCGGGATCTTTACAACACAGTAGTCAAGCATAGGCTCGAAACTTGCATATGTCTTCTTTGTTACTGCGTTCTTGATCTCGTCCAGTGTATATCCAAGAGCGATCTTTGCTGCAACCTTGGCAATCGGATATCCTGTTGCCTTAGATGCAAGTGCAGAAGAACGGCTTACACGAGGGTTAACCTCGATTACACAGTACTCAAATGAATCTGGATTCAACGCATACTGTACGTTACATCCACCAGTGATATTTAACTCACTGATAATATTAAGAGCAGATGTACGGAGCATCTGATATTCTTTATCACTGAGCGTCTGTGAAGGTGCAACTACGATACTGTCTCCTGTATGAACTCCAACCGGATCGAGGTTTTCCATGTTACATACAGTAATGCAGTTACCATTGCCATCCCGCATTACTTCGTACTCGATCTCTTTCCATCCTGCGATACAACGCTCTACCAGAACTTCCCCAACACGTGAAAGACGAAGTCCGTTTTCCAGGATCTCTACGAGTTCTGTTCTATTATCCGCGATTCCTCCGCCGCTTCCTCCAAGTGTATAAGCCGGACGAAGTACAACCGGATATCCGATGCTTTCTGCAAATTCAATACCTGTCTGCACATCCTTTACGACTTTAGAAGCTGCACAAGGCTCACCGATCTTCTCCATCGTCATCTTGAATTCCAAACGGTCTTCTGCTTTTTTGATCGTCTCGGAAGTAGTACCGATCAGACGTACATTATTTCTCTTGAGGAATCCATTCTCTTCAAGTTCCATAGCCAGGTTCAGCGCTGCCTGTCCGCCAAGTGTCGGAAGAACACTGTCTGGTTTTTCTTTTAAAATCAGCTGTTCTACTACTTCAACTGTCAGAGGTTCAATGTATACGCGGTCTGCGATATCTTTATCTGTCATGATTGTAGCCGGATTAGAGTTCAGCAGAACTACTTCCAGACCTTCTTCTTTTAACGAACGGCAGGCCTGTGTACCTGCGTAGTCAAACTCCGCTGCCTGTCCAATGATAATAGGACCAGAGCCAATTACTAATACTTTCTTAATATCTTTAATTCTAGGCATTATTTTGCTCCTTTCATCATATCCATAAATCTGTCAAACAGGTATCCGGAATCCAGTGGTCCCGGACAAGCTTCCGGATGGAACTGAACTGTAAAAATGTTCTTTCCTTCATATGCAAGTCCTTCGTTGGTTCCGTCATTAACATTGATAAACGCTTCTTTTGCTACTTTCGGGTCAATTGACGTACCATCAACTGCATAACCATGATTCTGTGAAGAAATATAAACCCTGTTGTTGGTCAGATCCTTCACCGGATGGTTACCGCCGCGGTGTCCATATTTCAACTTATAAGTCTTTGCGCCATTTGCAAGTGCCATAAGCTGATGTCCAAGACAAATTGCAAAAATAGGAATATCAGTATTGTATAATTTCTTGATCTCTTCGATAATAGATACGCATGTCTCCGGATCTCCAGGTCCATTAGACAACATAATACCGTCCGGTTCAGAAGCAATGATTTCTTCTGCCTTTGTACCTGCCGGATAGACTGTTACTTCACAGCCGCGTTCATTTAAAGACTTGGCAATGTTCTTTTTCGCACCAAAGTCCATAAGAGCTACCTTTGGTCCATTGCCTTCTAAGACATATTTTTCATCACATGTTACTTTTGATACCACATCACCAACTGTATAAGCTTTTAGCTTCGGAAGGATCTCGTCTAAATTATAATTCTCATTGGTGGTGATCATTCCATTCATGGTTCCCTTTTCACGAAGAATCTTTGTAAGGGCACGTGTATCAATTCCTGCAATTCCCGGAATATCCTGTTCTTTCAGGAAATCCTGAATTGTTCCTTCACAACGGAAGTTGCTTGGCATTCTGGAAAGTTCTCTTACGATATATCCATCCGGCCATGCCTTCCTTGACTCCATATCCGGTGTGATGCCATAATTTCCAATCAATGGATAGGTCATTACTACGGCCTGTCCCGCATAAGAAGGGTCGGTTAATACCTCCAGATAACCTGTCATTGAAGTATTAAACACTATCTCACTAATCATGTCTTTTGTCGAACCGATACTGGTTCCGGTAAAGACAGTCCCGTCTTCTAATATAAGAAATGCTTTCATATATTCACCTTTTCCCTTCTGTGTTTCTTTTTCTTTTTTATGAAGCCATCCCGCCGTCCCTCAGGTATATTCCTATATTTGGGCAAAAAAAATTCGTTGTAACAAGGAATTTTTTCTTAAAAATATAGAACAAAAGGCAGTTTGTGCAAGCACAAAACTGCCCTGTTTTGATCCATCGGTACCAGACAATTTATGTCTTCACAAATTGTAAAAATTATACTACATAATCCGAGAATTTTCAACGGATATTTTTGTTTTTTTATGAATACTGCCAAAATATTACAATCTTGTGTAATCTCGGATCATCGATGTACTGGTACTTCACCTGTGATAACCCATAGTAGTCTGCCAGATTCTGCGCTGCTTTTGCAAGTTCTTTCTGGAAAATGTCATCATGCGCCTGTTGATAAACCGCATTGTCAGAGAATTTGAAAGTGGTCGCACTTTTCTTCGTCCAGATCGTCTGGTTCATGGCTCCCAATGCCTGTTCCGCATCATACTGCGTGTAATACATTCCATTTACCACATAATAATTGCAATCCATCTTGCTGCACTCCGGCATCTGCGTGTCTTTATCCAGGATATGTGTCTGGAACAGCTGTGTATCATCACAGCACATGTAATCATAACTGATATTTGTCTTATTCCCGGAAGTGTCTGTTTCTTGATTTGTGTCCCAGGATATCTCCTCGCCTTCTTCCTGCTGAAACACCGGATCTCCCCAGGTTGTGTCAACGTAATAATAATCGCCGTTGCACTTCACCAGATTCCATGCATGGTTTCCGCCTTCTGTCGTCTTTCCTGTCACATAAGTACAGAACACACCAAGTTGTTCCAGTAAGTATTGCGTTGCCTTTGAATATCCGGCACATACGGATTGCCTGTTGACAAATATGCTGTAAATGTTCTGGTTATCCGGTGCACTCTCGTCATAGTCCACTTCATCTACGATTTTTTCATACACATAGAGAATTTTTTGATACTCATCTGCGTCAGCATCCAGACCTGCCAGCCACTTTGCTGCCGCCTGCGTAATCTCTGTCTGCATCGTCTGGCTTTCCTTAGCTGTATAAAAATATTTTGGTTTCAGAACCGTATAGCTTTCCGTTCCCTTATGCGTTGTAGCTGTCGCTGTTCCATCACACCAGAAGATATCCGGCTGATCTTTCATCAGCTTCTGGAATATCTGATTCGTCTCATCCGCATCTGTATCATGTACATATATCTCCTCTGTGTGATTTCTGACACCTTCCAGGATTTCCCGATAAACTTGCTTCTGTTCTTCCGGCAATTGCCGGTAATAGTATTTTTCTGTGTTCTCTTCTGCCGTTTTGGATACTTTCTGATAAGGAATCGCTTCCTGTTTATTGGAAATAAATTGTTCCATATCTATGTATCCGATTCGCTCTGCTGCCGCGATTCCTATGAGTAAGATGCATATCAGAATCAGGATGAGCGTTTTCTTTTTTCTTCTTTTTCTATATATTCGCAAATGTCTTCTTTTCATGCTCTGTTTTTCGCTCCTGTTTCTATCATACTTAGGATTTCCTGCATAATGTAGGAATACTTTATTATACCGGTTTCTTTCTCTTTCCGCAATTCTCACATTTTTCTTACTTCTGCATACTCTGTCAGTAACAGAGTCTTAAAAGAGGTCCTATTATTATGAATGGAGCGACTCCAACCACTCAGGATACTCCTGATAAAGGCCGTCTGCAGATCAATCTTGTCTCCGACATCACTGCATATCCGATTCAGGGAGCCCGGATTTCCATCTCCTACACCGGTATCCCGGAAACTCCTTTAGAGCAGCTTACTACCGACAGTTCCGGACATACCGATATGATCGATCTTTCCGCACCACCGCTGGAATACAGCCTGGACCCGGAAAATGAGATCCAGCCGTATTCAGAATACACCTTACAAATATCTGCTGCCGGATATGAATCCGTCAGCATTGCCGGAACAGAGATTCTGCCCCACGTAACAGCCCTGCAGAATGTCAGCATGAAACCCGTCGATAACCAGGAAGAAAATGAAGCTATGTTCGTCATACCCGCTCATACATTATATGCCACATACCCACCCAAGATTCCAGAGGATGAAATCAAGCCAACCATCGAATCCGGTGAGATTGTCTTAAGTCGTGTCGTCGTTCCTGAATATATTGTTGTCCACGATGGAAGCCCGCGGGATTCTACCGCAAGAAATTATTACGTAAAGTATAAAGACTATATCAAAAATGTAGCTTCCAGCGAAATCTATGCTACCTGGCCTGAAGATACGATCCGGGCAAATGTTCTGGCGATCATGTCCTTCACACTGAACCGTGTGTATACAGAATGGTACCGGAACAAAGGATATGATTTCACAATTACATCATCTACCGCTTTTGACCATAAATGGATTCCCGAACGGAATATCTATGATACGATCTCTGTGATCGTTGATGAATTGTTTGCCGATTATCTTT
>OGRR01002348.1_pt1 | contig 10223 bp, 11 predicted proteins | sample 1553511 | NCBI WGS metagenome assembly OGRR01 (sample SAMEA2580040, study PRJEB22360) | human gut metagenome | biome: human gut; feature: human-associated habitat; material: faeces | place: Denmark | collected 2008/2010 | reverse complement strand
GCAAAAATATGGAGCTCATACGCAAAGACGGATAAGTCTGTATCGCGGATCAAATAAATCTGCGGTAGTGGTTCCTGATTCAATCAAATTCCTCCTTTCATGTGAACCTGACAATTACCGGCTTTCCTTATCATGGGAAGGTGCCGGCTGCTTTTTTGCCGGTTCCGTTTTTGCTGCCTGTTCCCGCATTGCTTCCAAAACAGAAGGGCGCCTTTCCGCAGTCTGTTCCAACCGGGCAAGGGTATTAAGTGCCCATTCCGCATTACGGTTAATGGAGGATATAAGGGCGCCCTCCACTTTGAAAGCACCTTTGAACACCCTGGCAACCTTTCCGTTTTCTTTTGCGTCTGTCTTCGCAGGTTTTCCTTGAATAGCACGGCCCATATTTTTGAGATGCCGCCCCATTTCGTGGTATTCCGTACTGAAAGCATCAATTCTGGCAACAGCCCTGTTGCTGGCCTGCATACTTTTTTCTGCTGCATTTTGAATGGATTCCAACGCCGGTCTGACATGTAAAAACTGTGTGATCCCATTCAAAGCGACAGTACCGCGTTCCCTGAAATCGGTAAGGATATTCCTGCATCCGTTTATGATCTGGCCTTTGAGTTCAGAAAGACGGTGACGCATAACGGAAATATTCGTCTCCATAGCTTTACAGCTTTTTTGGAGAGCATCTTTCAGGGAATGGTTCTGTAACCCCTGCATTTCCTGACGTACTGCCTTTAGTTCCTCGGTTGCCTCTAAAAGACGCTGCTCCATCCCGGTCACATGCTCGATCAGCTTGGCAAATTCTTCATATCCCGGTGTATTGTTGTCTTTTAGGAGAGCAAGCAGCTCTTTGACCTGCTCATTTTCCGCAATCGGCTGGCTATCTGTCTCCGCCATTCATCAATCCCTCCCATCTGCCGGTAGCTGCCCGCCGGCAATCTTGCCGACAATCTCCGGACCGGTTTCATAAATCTGCATGAGGCGTTTTGCTGTGCCGCAAGGCTGTGCAGCTCCGCTGGTCCAAAGACGCACTGTGGATGGGGCAACATTCATCAAAAGCGCAAAGCCCTTTTCGTTCATGTCCAGCTTTTTCATCAGCGATTTAACCATATCGGGGCCGTAGTCTGGACACCGGGAAGCCTCGGCAATCATCTGCAAAGCGGTATTTTCAATTTTTTTCATTTTCAAATCCTCCTGTTATTTGTTTTCCAGCCTTATGCCGGGGCAAAGCTGATCTGGTTGTGTTTCATCCTTTTGGCAAAGTCCGGCAGCGAATAATTTACCCCGTCAATTTCTGCATGGGTGTCATCCAGACGATGGCAAACAGCAAAGTGCCTGTCCCCGTTTCCATAGAACAGGCAGAGTAAACCATTGTCAGGAATGGAAAACAGCGCTTTTCCGGCGCAGTCTGTAAAGCAGATCTGTTGAGATCCATTCATGTTGAAATCCTCCCTAAATTGAAACAGCCGCCTCTTTTGGGCGGCGTTGGTGCTGGCTGGTTTGCAGTTGTTCCCGAACCTGCAGCAATTTCTCATTGTAATCTTTTCCCATCCGGGGAGGGTTGACACTTACCCGGATATGACGGAAACGTTTATCCTCGTGAAGCATGGTCTTGATTTTCCGGGCATTGACAAATCCGGCAAGGTCGTGGTCCATATAAAGGGTAACACGCCGGATCTCCGGGTGGCGTTTCAGGAAGGAAGTCAGCGCCACATGGGAAGTACCTCCCAAAGACAAGCGATAACCATTCCATTTCCATCCCTCCAGCTCTTGAAGCGTTGCATGGGAAAGCGCATCAATAGGAGCTTCAAAGACTGCCACATGCCGGCTGCCCGGACTTTGCGGGGGATAACAAAAGTTATATCCTTTGTCGCTGCCATAGACATCCTTTTTGAGATTGCCGCTGATACTGCGCATACAGGCAAACTTCGCTTTCCCGGAATCATCTTTCCCAACAAACACACAAACCGGTTCTCCATGATACCGGGCTTCGTAAAAAATCCCGGCTTGTAAACACTGGCGAATGACTTCTGAGCTGATCCCCCGTTTCTGCAAATAGGAGACCGCAGCGGTCGCGCAACGTCTGGCCCAGGGGAGAGAGAATGCTTTCTTTTCCGGTTCTTTTGATACCTGTATTTCTGCCGTATTTCGGTAAGCCGGTTCCTGCCGGATTTCGCCACCTACCAGAGCATGAACCGCATCCACAAGACCATATCCCCGAATCTGGATCAGGTAGTCCAGCGCATTGATACTCCGTCCACGGCTGTTCCAGTACCAGTACCTTTTCCCGGTCACATATACCAGACTGTCATGCTCCTTATGCCGGAAATTAGGTCCATCCCGTTTCAGCACGCCGGGTTCATGGAATTGCAGGTAAGTAAACAAGTCAGCTTCCCGCGCTGCCTGAATCTGTTCTTTGGTTACGCCGGGCATAGTACCGGCACAGTGTTTCTTTTCATTGTGCTTTGCCTCCTTCCTGTGATGAAATGAAAAAAGACACCCAAAGGTGTCTAACAGCCGTACAGGTCGTGATTGACCTCGGCACGGTAATAGCTGTCCATTGTAGCCGGGGCATTATACAGCGCCGCCAACAGGTAGGCTTTGATGTTTCCAACCTTCGTCGTGTTCTTGTCGATACAGTCAAAGACATACTCTAAGTGGCCGGAATTGATCTTCAGGAACCGGCTCTTGACGATCTCCCTCGGAAAATCATCTCCGGCAATGCGAATGTAAGGGCGTTTCGACAAAATCACTTCAAGCATAAGTTCAAGGGCTTCGTCCAGACGTTCACTGCCATACCGTAAGACCAGTAAGTCATATTCGATATTTTCTTTGATGATTTCACGATAGGCTTCTATCAGCTCTATCCGATCCATCCCATCCGTGCGGTTTGCCGCTTCCGGCTCTGCCGGATAGATTGATGGATAAGTTATTGATTTATCTTTTTTTGATTTTTTTGTTTTTAATGGATTAGTATTTAATTGTGCCGGATTTGCCTGTTCAGGTTCCGCCTGTTTAGGTTTTGCCTGTTCAGGTTTTACCTGTCTTGGATTTTCCCGTTTAGGTGAAAGCCCTGTGTTTTCGGTACTTACAGGCTGCTCATGGATCGTATATTCAATGTCTCCCAACTGCCCGTTATCATAGCGGAGGCGCTGTCTGGTGAGATAACCATGCCGCTCCAGTTCCTTCAGGGCAGTAGTGATAGAATCCACACCATCCTTGCAGATATGGGCGAGTCCCTTTGTGGTATAATCCCAATCTTCCGGCAGCGACAACATAAGTGATAAAAGCCCCTTTGCCTTTAAGGACAACTCCGTATTGCGCAGATGGTGATTGCTCATTATCGTAAAGTCCTTTGTTTTCTCTACACGGAATACTGCCATTGTACCGCCTCCTTTCTTCGACTATTCCGTTACAAGGCATGATCCCTGTGGTCATAATGGAGATGGCCGCCAGAGACCTTCGCATGGTTTTTCAGTTTCACTTCGCCCCGTTCCTGGCTCTCTAAAAATTTCTGATAGCCGGCATCTGTAAGGAACAAGCGCATCTTATCGCCTTTGTCGCCAACAGGGGAATCGTAAGACAATACATCAAAAACGATCATGTGCCTTACCTCCGGGTCAAAGCGTTCAAGTGCCATGATGTCATGCCCCTTCAATTTTTCTGCCCCTGATTGTTGTCTGGCCTCGGCGATCTTTTCTCCAATCGTCCGGGCTGGATAGGGCAGACGGTAATTCTTCTGAATATCTTTTACCAAGTCCATGCACTCTGCATTTGACAGAACACGAAGTTTTGCCATAAGACCTTCTGCCGCCTCCCGCTGTTCGGAATTATTTGAGTACCTCACGGTCATATAAAGTTCATTCAGGATCTTTGTCTGATAATCGCCCTCCACCTGAAAGAGCAGCTTTTTTTCCATTTCGTTTAATTCCATGGGGATCTCCTTTCTCTTGAAAATAGGTATGAAAAAAGGGCGCCCACCTTAAAAGTGAAACGCCCACGGCAATCAGCGGTCAGACATAAAGCCGGACCGCTGGCACTATTAAATTTTGTCGTTAATAAAACAGCCTCCTTTTTTCTTTATAGTTTTCGTCAATTTTCAACTTGGAAAAGGAATTGAATAAAAGACGACAAACGCTCAAACCCCTTGAAAATAAAGGCTTTTTCTGTTTGTCGTTATTATACCGTAACGGCATTCCCATGTATCGTTATTGATTAATATGGGATTTACGGGATTAGCAATCGCAGACCGAATGGGACATGCATCAATCTGGCGGTGCTGATTCACGTCGATCACGATTTAGTATGGATATGCCATTGGTTAAATATATAAAATTTTTGTTGAGGTTTCAAAAAGATTTGATTGAATAAACGATATATCAATTATGAAGAGGTCATAAAAACTTTGTAGTATTGTTAAAGTGAATCAAGAATAATGGATAAATGTATTTTTTATAAGATTATCTAATCGGGTTAAAAATAACGAAAAAGGTATTAGTAGTTGAATCTTATAACCAATGACAAAGATGATCAATCGTTTTAGAATATAAATATCAAATGTGACTGTTCAGGCGCCGAGGTTAAGAAAATTTGAGTAAATAATTGTGATGCAAGATTAAAAAAGTGGGATTATTTCTTATCATTACAACAGCAAGATTTCACTGGGCTTTATCAACCCGGACTATGAAGAGGGAACAGAGCTGGGAATGATTTGGGGTATTAGCGGAATAAGGAGGAATGATTTCTGACAAGGTTGGTTCAAAGAAAGTCATTAATATTTCATTTGTTATAGCTGGAATTGGAATGATTGGGAGAGTTTTTGCAAATAGCTATATGCCATTTTTTCTTTGCATGGCATTAACCGGTTTCTCCAATATGTTTGTCAATATTAATGCATCCAAGATTACTGCAAGTTGGTTTGAGCAGGAAAAGCTAGGAATTTTGATGGGCATATTTGCATTTTGCGGACAACTTCCGGGAGCCTTTGCGACAGCAACGACGGCAGTTTTGTTTGATAGCAGGACATCTGCTTTTATTGTATCAGCAATATTCTGTATTAGTGTATTTGTTTTATGGTTGTTTTTTGTGAAAGATAAGCCAGAGGATACAATGGAAGAAAGGGAGAAGATAGATCAGGAAAATCAACCTTCCATTGGGGATTCTCTTAAGGTAGTACTTTCTAATAAAGGTATATGGCTGGTTTCTATTTGCATTATGATGGCTCTTGGCAGTACGGTAACTTTATCCACTTTTATGCCGATGGCATTGCAGACCATGTATGGAATAGATTTGAAAGTATGTGGTACGATTGCATCTATGTTGACATTGGGAAATTGTATTGGTTCTATTACAGGTCCCATTGTATTCTCTAAAATCAAAAATGTTAAAGTGTTTGTATCAGGAGCTGCCGTGTTGAGTTTTGCCGGAATTATTATGTGTTGGAGATTTCCGTCCATATTCGTTTTACACATACTGGTTCTTTATACTGGAATTATGCTTGGAGCGTCAATGCCTATTTTCCTTTCCGCACCGGTTTTGTTAGAAGGAATTGGAACTAAATATGCAGGAAGTGCGGCGGGTGTCATCTCTACATTACAGCTTCTTGGAGCCGTTTTGATTCCAACTTATATCTTAACACCGATTGCGGGAGATAATTATAGTTTGTTGTTTATGCTTGCATCCATATGTATGGTAATTATGTTCCTCTGTGGGCTGTTACTCCCTCAGTTCGGAAACAATCAAAAGTAAGAATCACAAAATAAATGAAAATCTTCCTATGTTGCAATGAAATTGCTGTCGCAAGCCAAATTTCAAGCATAGGAGGATGTCCAAATTAGAGTGTTTCGCAGATGAAGCAGGATATTAATAAATAGAGAAGCATATTTTCATCCAGGTAATCCAGTGAAATATGGAGCAGGTCTTCGATTTTTCGTAGCCGGTAGATCAAGGTGTTTCTATGAAGATGAAGCGTCCGGGCAGTCTCCGCTATATTTCTTCCGTTGATAAGATAGCATTTTAAATTATGAATGAGTGTGAGATCCTGCTCCATATGGCTTTGCCACAGGGATAAAACAGCTGGGTGGCAGAAGCCCGGCAAGGAGTTTTTTTCCTTAAGGACACCATATAAAACATGCGGAAAGGCTTCATCAAACCTTTGAATATGTTTTTGAGGCTCCAAAGGGTAAGATTTCATAAGTCTGCATTGTCCATATGCCATGGAAAGCTCCGTGAATCTAAAAAAACGGGTGCTTATATAGACCTTAAGGGAAAGCCGTTTTAGCAAATCCTCCAGTGCGGCGTATGATTTTTCATAATCAGGATCAAAATCCCGCCTGCGGCAAACCGCAACAATAGAATGTTCAAAATAGAGGACAACTCCATGAGGCAGAATATTTTTTATCTGATGAATATAGGCAGACTGACGGGTATCCGAGACGTCAGATTCCAGAAGGGAAAATTGATAAAGATACCAAATATCCTCGTTCGTATAATTTCTGGCTTGGAGATAATAAGAGGTAGAAAGCTCATCTGCCGGATATCCCTGTAAAAGCCGTATAACATAATAGTTTTCTTCATCCTGCAAAAGAAAAGCCTGAATCTGGTGATTCATAGCAAGCTCTGTAAAATGAACGACTTCTAATAACAAAGCCTTTTGTGCTTCCGTAAAGGGACCGTTCATATCTGTCGTACCGAATGCTCCAAAGTTTTTTCCCTCAAAATAAAGCGGAGCGGTCAGAGAGTGATGGGATGGATCCTGACGAAAGACGCTGGAGATTAAGCGGTTTCCGCTGTGAATTTCCTGCATAACTCTCTGGTGTTCGTCAGGATATATGGATTCTGTCGGTGTAAAGCCGAAATTGATAACCTCGTCCCAGAGAGTTCCCTCGATTTTTTCCTGAAATTTCCCGGTATAATGCAGCAGCTTTCCGGTTGGAGAAAAAAGGGCAATCGGGTTGCAAAGAAAGGTGGCCGCATAATCAAGCAGATCTGAAACGTCTTTGTTTTCGATAATTATCTTTAGGCATTGCTCATACCAGGCATAGTACTTATCAAAAATATCCAGAAACTCATGGAATACCTTATGAAAAGGCTCGTCCGTATATAAGATGGCGGCATGCTCCATCCAGGAAGGGTTTATCTGTCCCTCCTTTGATCCGGTTTTGGTACAGAAAATCAGGAACCGGGGCTTACGTATATCCCATTCCCTATCAAGGAAAGAGCTCTCTTGTGTTAAATACAGAAAATCATTATCGATTATTTCCATGGAATCATCAAGCATGCGGGCATGCCGGAATAATTGATCTAAGCCCGTAGATTTATAAAAAATCCTGTATTTATCAGGAATCCAGTCAAGGATGACAGAAATGCTCATAGATTTCATTGCAAAAAACTCCTTTGGTTATTTTTGACGAAAAAAGACAGTATAAATGAATTATATAACTGATGACGGGAGATGGCAACTGCTTTACTATGAATATATAGGAAACACTGTTCAGGCGCCGACAGTTAGAGAGGAGATAATATAATTCAGACAAAAGGAAGGAGGCAATAAAAAGAGCTGAGGGAGCATCCTATAAAGGGGTATCGATTTTTTAATATTATAACTATATAGTGAAAGGATTATTTTTTATGAAAAAGATATTGTTAAATGGAGTAGACGGAAATTTTGGAAGCAGATCAGCCCGTGTATTGCTGGAAAAATATCCTCATGAAGCTTTGATTTTTACGGCTCCAACAAAAAATGGTCTTGAAAAATACCAGGAAATGGGCATTGAAACCAGAATTGCCGATTTTAACAATGCGGAAAAACTGACGGAAGCATTTAAAGATGCGGATACAGTTATTCTGATCTCCATGCCATTCGTTGGACCGAAAAGAAGAGCGGCACATAAAATTGCAATTGATGCGGCTGTGGCGGCAGGTGTAAAAAAAAACGGTTTTTAACCGCAAGCGCAGGTGTAAACAAACTGGTTTATACATCGATTGTAGGAGCCGGACATGAGGATATCAATGCTTACGAAGTAAACGATCATGTATGGACCGAAAGGTATATCAAAAAACAGCCCATCCATTATTTGATTCTTCGGGATTCCCAATATGCGGAAGCAATGGTCTCCACATTTGTGGAAGCAGTTGAAAATACAAACGGCATCATCCGCAATAACATGGGAGATGGGAAAATGGCATTTGTTTCGAGGGATGACTGTGCGCTTGCGGCGGCCTGTGCGGCAATGTCTGATTGGGAAGATCGAATTGTTGATATAAATGGAGCCGAGCTTCTGACAATTGCACAGTACATGGCAATCGCCTCGGAGGTTACGGGTAAAAAGACGGAATATCAATATATCAACGATGATGAGATGTATGAGTTCTTTGACTCCATCGGCGTTCCAAGGACAACGGAGGAAATGTGGGCGGACACGGCGAAGAACTTTCCATTTTGCTCAGATGGAATGGTGTCCTTTGGCAGGGCAATCCGTCTGAATCAAATGAGTACATTTACAGATGATTTTGAAAAGCTGACGGGGCAAAAGCCCATCACGGTAAGAGAAATGTTTGAAGATATGGAAAATCATTTAATCGGAACAAGAACATCTACAGATAATTAAAAACAGTAGGAGGACGAAAAATGGCAGAAATGATGAATCCGGCGCTGGAAGGCGCCACCTTATTGTTCCCACAGGGATCTTTTATTACGGCATATGCTTATACGGGCGTGGAGGATGAGATCAAGGCATATCAGACCAGCGCATGGATTGGAACGGCGCTTATGACATCCCCCATTTATGATGTATACGGACCGGATGCCGTTAAATTAATGGGACAGGTTTGTACAAATGATTTTACCACGCTGGGAATGAACGGCATACGCCATGCCGTAATGTGCAATGAGAAAGGTCAGATTCTGACAGACGGCGTTGTAATCCGTATCGGAGAAGATCGTTACAGAACCTACTGGCTTGATCCGGTGATCTCTTATTATGTCAATACATCAGATCTGGATGTGCATGGCGAAAACATGAGCGGAAAGGAATATTTTATCCAGATTGACGGTGAAAAGTCCTTAGAGATTCTGGAAAACGCATTCCAGGCCAATCTTCACGACATCAAATTCGGCAGACATAGAATCCAGGAGGTAAACGGAAAACAGGTACGCATCATCCGGCTTGGCATGTCCGGCAACCTTGCTTATGAAATTCACGGAGATATGGCGGATTATGCGGAGATCTATAATCTGGTATGGGCGGCAGGTGAAAAGCTGGGAGCAAGAAAGCTTGGGCTCCAGGCTTATAACCTGTTTAACCATACGGAGGCTGGATTCCCGAATATCAATCTTCACTATCCGCTTCCGTGGCTGGAAACCAGCGAGAAAATGACAGAATATATGCGCACAGTGCCTCAGTTATCCATGTTCAATCTCAATCGAAGGCTTCTCGGAAGTGTGGGGGATGATCTTCAGGCTCGCTTTGTTACTCCCTATGATGTGGGATGGGATTTCCTGATTAAATATAATCATGACTTCATTGGAAAAGAAGCCCTTCTTGAAATGTCGAAAAAGCCACAAAAAAAATGCGTAACCCTGGAATGGAACGCCAAGGATGTGGCAGAAGTCTTTGCAACCATGCTCAGCCCTGGGGAGGAACCCTGCGAGGATATTACCAAACCATCCGCTCTTGAATACTATTTCTGTGTCAGAGAGTTTGGTTTTGAGTACCGGGCAGATAAGGTGCTGGCTGCAGATAAGGAGATCGGGATCACAAGCGGAAAAATCATCTCTTATACCTATAACAGCATGATTTCTCTGGCCTTCATTTCCGCAGAATATGCCAAAGAAGGGACGGAGCTTGAAATACTCTGGGGAACGCCGGGAACCCGCCAGATGAAGGTTCGCGCAAAGGTTGCCAGATTCCCGTATAATCAGGATTATATCCGTAATGAAAAGCGGGATGTTTCGGATATACCTGTTTTTGAAAGATGAAACCGGAGATGATTACATAGGGAAAATAAAATTTATGTGTTCCCCTGCAGAGTTTTCAAGCTTTGCAGGGGATCTGCTGTTTACGGGTTTATTCTTTTAACTTAATACATATACCTGTATTAATTATTGAACATAATATAGAATTTATCCTGAATTATTCACGATCATGAATAATTCAGGATAAATGTTGTCAAACTTATTTACACCATTTACAATAAGCTGGCAACAAATTGGCAACAGAAAATCAGTGGGCCAA
>OGRR01002343.1_pt1 | contig 10235 bp, 10 predicted proteins | sample 1553511 | NCBI WGS metagenome assembly OGRR01 (sample SAMEA2580040, study PRJEB22360) | human gut metagenome | biome: human gut; feature: human-associated habitat; material: faeces | place: Denmark | collected 2008/2010 | reverse complement strand
AGCTCCGGTTTTGGCTCTCCCTTCGGCTTTCCAAGATGAGAGCAGAGGATTACCTTTCCACCGTCTGCAATCAGCTTTTTGATCGTCGGAAGTGCTGCTACGATACGGTTCTCATCTGTAATTTTTCCATCGATAAGTGGAACATTGAAGTCACATCTTACAAGGACTCTCTTTCCTTTTACATTAATATCATCTACTGATTTTTTGTTAAGTGCTGCCATAATAATAGCCTCCTGTTAATCTTTCTTTGCTTGATAGCAAAAATGGAGTCCGGTCCAACAATAAGACCGGACCCCATTGTGAGTCAATAATTCAAATTGCTTATTAAGTCATGATCCTCTTATGAGAATTAAGCCTCAAGAAGTTTTCCGAAGTATTTGATTGTTCTTACCATCTGGCTTGTGTAAGAGTTCTCATTGTCATACCATGAAACAACCTGAACCTCTGTTGTACCATCGCCAACCGGAAGAGCCATTGTCTGAGTTGAATCGAACAGAGAACCAAATCTCATTCCTACGATATCGCTGGATACGATCTGATCTGTGTTGTATCCGAAGGACTCGTTGGAAGCAGCCTTCATAGCCTCGTTGATCTGATCAACTGTAACTTCTCCGTCAACTACTGCTGTAAGGATTGTTGTAGAACCTGTTGGTGTAGGAACACGCTGAGCAGATCCGATAAGTTTTCCGTTCAGTTCTGGGATAACAAGACCGATTGCTTTAGCAGCACCTGTGCTGTTAGGTACGATGTTAACTGCAGCTGCACGAGATCTTCTAAGATCACCTTTTCTCTGCGGTCCATCAAGTGTCATCTGATCTCCTGTGTAAGCGTGGATTGTACACATGATACCGGACTTGATTGCTGCAAGGTCGTTAAGAGCTTTTGCCATCGGAGCCAGGCAGTTTGTTGTACAAGAAGCTGCGGAGATGATGTTCTCATCTTTTGAAAGTGTCTCGTGGTTTACATTGTAAACGATTGTCGGAAGGTCATTTCCAGCTGGAGCAGAAATAACTACTTTCTTAGCACCTGCATCGATGTGAGCCTGAGCTTTTGCTTTGGATGTGTAGAATCCTGTACACTCCAGAACAACGTCAACACCGATTTCTCCCCAAGGAAGTTCAGCTGCGTTAGCTTTTGCGTAGATCTTGATCTCTTTTCCGTCAACTGTGATGGAATCCTCTCCTGCCTCTACTGTATCTGCAAGAGCGTATGTTCCCTGAGTTGAGTCATATTTTAATAAGTGAGCAAGCATCTTAGGAGATGTAAGGTCGTTGATTGCTACTACCTCATATCCTTCTGCTCCGAACATCTGTCTGAAAGCAAGACGTCCGATACGTCCAAAACCATTAATCGCTACTTTTACTGCCATGATTAATTCCTCCTAAAAAGTTTAAAAAATTTATGACTGTATCTCCAGCCATGGCGATGAATTTAACAAAGCGATAATTGTTAAATATTCATCAACTAGATTTATTGTACTAAAACACGAACAAAAATTCAAGTCTTAAATCCATATAATTCTAATTTTATGGAACAATTCTCCTAAATACCGGTTTCCGCCCCTTAAATTCTGCATAATAACTAAAACCGCAGCCTGTAAGTATCTCTCGCGCCTGTTCATAGTCAAAAGCTACATGTTCCGATCTGTGTGCATCTGCTCCGATTGTGACAATTTCACCACCAAGTTCCTTATATCTTCTGATCACATCCGGATGTGGATTTGGAAATCCAAGTCCATATTTCATTCCCGCCATGTTCATCTCAAGTCCTTTACCATGACTGATCAGATGTTTTAGTATCTCATCGATCTCTTCTGCATATTTTCTGTAAGAATATGCTTCTGCCTGATGTGCGCCATAACGGACAACATAATCCAGATGCCCCAGGCTATCGAAGGAATCTATTTTTTTCAGATTTTCAATTGTCACCTGAAATGCCTCACGATAAGCCTCTTCATCACTCCGGCCTTCGAAAAATCCGCGATAATACGGATCCTGTCCATGGATAAGATGTACTGAACCGATCACAAAATCAAACGGATATTTTTCTGTCAGTTCTTTATAATATTCTCCCAAGTGTGGCTGAAGTCCGATCTCTACACCGATTCGGACTTCCAGTTTCTTCTGATATTCTGTTTTTAATTGCGTCAGTCTGCTGAAATATTCATCTAGGTCGAACATAAATGCCCCCGCCGGAAAATCCGGTGTTTCCGGAAAGTCTTTATCAAGATGATCCGTGATGCAGACTGCCTGCATTCCTTTATTCACCGCTGCATCAAGCATGGAATGTACAGATGCATCACTATCTTCTGAAAATCTTGTATGCATATGAGCATCACATGTTATCATAATATTGTGCCGCCTCCTAATACATACTCACCATCATAAAGAACAACTGCCTGTCCCGGTGTCACTGCACGGATTGGTTCATCAAATGTACAGGTAATCTCATCTTCGCCTGTCTTCTCCACTGTACACCAGGCCCCTTTATGATTGTAGCGGATTTTTGCAAACACCCGGATTGGTTCTGTAATATCCTCTGCGCTCATAAAATTCAGTTCATTTGCACGTAACGTATAAGTCAGTGATTCTTCATAAGTTCCTATTACAACTTCATCTGTCTCCGGACGAATCTCCAGTACAAATGCAGGATACCCTAATGCAAGCCCAAGTCCTTTACGCTGTCCTACTGTATAATGAATGATTCCTTTGTGTTTTCCAAGGATCTTCCCATCCGGTGTCACGAAATTTCCCTGACGAATCGGAGCATCTGCGTTTTCTTCAATAAAAGATGCATAGTCTCCATCCGGAACAAAACAGATATCCTGACTATCCGGTTTATTTGCCACCTGCAGTCCGATTTTTTCTGCCATCTCACGGATCTGATCTTTTGAATAATTTCCAACCGGCATCAATGTATGTTCCAGCTGTTCCTGTGTCAGATTATAAAGTGCATAAGTCTGATCTTTCGCAAGCGTTGCAGATCTTCGGATTGCATACCTTCCATTCGGAAGTTTATCAATCCTTGCATAATGTCCTGTTGCGATATAGTCTGCTCCGATGGAAAGACTTCTCTGCAAAAGTGCTTCCCATTTCACATAACGGTTGCAGGCAATACACGGGTTAGGTGTTCTTCCGTTCAGGTATTCTTTTGTAAAGTAATCAATTACATTTTTCTGAAATTCCTGCTTGAAATTCATCACATAATACGGAATACCAATAGACGATGCAACACGTCTTGCATCGTCTACCGCACTGAGCCCACAACAGCCGCCGTTTTCTTCTTGAACTTCGTTTTCCTCGTCCTGCCAGATCTGCATTGTCACACCGATCACATCATAGCCTTGTTCTTTCAAAAGCCAGGCTGCCACGGAGGAGTCTACTCCCCCGGACATTCCAACAACAACTTTGCCTTTGCTCATTAATATTCCTCTTCCTCTGCTTCTTCGCCTTCATGAATATCTGACTTCGGTTTCTTAAGTCCTTCAATCTTAATATCATGCTTCTCTGCATAATCCCAGAGTGCTGCATGAATTGCTTCCTCTGCAAGGAGTGAACAGTGAACCTTTACCGGCGGAAGTCCGTCAAGAGCTTCCATAACGGCTTTGTTTGTTACTTCCATTGCTTCCTGGATACTCTTTCCTTTTACCATCTCTGTTGCCATACTGGATGTTGCAACAGCTGCTCCACATCCGAATGTTTTGAATTTCACATCGCGGATGATCTGGTTGTCATCAATGTCAAGATAGATTCTCATGATATCTCCACATTTTGCATTTCCAACTGTTCCTACACCGCTGGCGTTCTCAATCTCTCCTACATTTCTTGGATGCTGAAAATGATCCATTACTTTCTCTGTATACATTATATAATTCCTCCATTTTGTTTATCTTTTTATCCAAAAATTATTCTGTATTTTTCTTTTAAATCATTCTGACTTATGCATTCTTCTGCTGCTTTTTTATAAAATCTTCGTAGAGTGGAGACATACTGCGCAGATGTGCAACAATCTCTTTCAACTGATCAATTGTATAATCAATATCTTCTTTTGTTGTATCAGCTCCAAGTGTCATACGAAGGGAACCATGTGCGATCTCATGCGGCAGTCCGATTGCAAGAAGGACATGGGATGGATCCAGAGAACCTGATGTGCAGGCGGAACCACTGGATGCACAGATTCCTTTCATATCCAGCATGATCAGAAGGGATTCACCCTCTACAAACTGGAAGCTGAAGTTAATATTGTTTGGAAGACGTTTCACACGGTCTCCGTTCAGTCTGCAATATGGAATCTCTTTCTCAATTCTGGAGATTGCATAATCGCGGAGTTCTGTCTCCTGTTTCATTCTCTGATCCATAGAAGCCATTGCAAGTTCAACTGCTTTTCCAAGTCCAACGATTCCAGGTACATTCTCTGTTCCTGCACGGCGCTTTCTCTCCTGTGCTCCACCATGGACGAAGGAGCGGATCTTCACACCTTTTCTGATATAAAGGAAACCGATTCCCTTTGGTCCGTTCAGTTTATGTCCACTGGAACTGAGCATATCAATATTCATCTCATCTACATTGATCGGTACCTGACCAAACGCCTGGACAGCATCTGTATGGAAAAGTACTCCATGTTTATGTGCAATCTCACCAATTTCTTTGATTGGCTGAATACTTCCGATCTCATTGTTTGCAAACATTACGCTGACCAGAATTGTATCCGGACGGATCGCTGCTTCAACAGCTTCCGGACTGACAATACCATTCTCATCTACATCCAGATAAGTCACTTCATATCCTCTCTTCTGGAGATATTCTCCTGTATGAAGGATTGCATGATGTTCAATCTTTGTTGTAATGATATGTTTTCCCTTTGATTCATAAGCCTCAGCTGTAGCTTTCAGCGCCCAGTTATCAGATTCAGAACCACCAGCTGTGAAATAAATCTCCTCTGTCTTCGCACCAAGTGCTTTTGCTATGATTTCTCTCTGTTTTGTGATCACTTCTTTATTCGCAGCCGCAAAACCATAAACACTGGATGGGTTGCCAAAATGCTCTGTAAAATATGGGAGCATCGCATCCACAACTTCCGGTGCTGTCTTTGTTGTTGCTGCATTATCAAGATAAATTAATTTTCCCATTACCTGTTACCTCACTTTTATTTTATCTACTTTGTTTTCTTACTGTTCACAAATAATTGTAGACAATGATTCTTTTCAGTTTTTACACTTTGTATAATCCAGATGATTGTCTGTATGTCCAAGACATTTACTTTCTGTCACCAGTTGGTTCAGCCAGATTTCATCTACTGTCTGGTTAATACTATCATTGATTCGTTTCCACACATACTTTGTCACACAGCTGTCCGCACCTTTGCATTCTCCTTCCGGATCAAGTCCGGCGCATTCTACTGGTTCAAGATTTCCTTCCAGTGCACGAAGCACATCTCCTACAGAAATATCTTTTGCTTCCTTTGCTAAGACATATCCACCATTTGCACCTCGGATACTCTTGACAAGTCCTGCTTTTTTTAGCTTCGACATCAATTGTTCCAGATATCGTTCTGAAATATCCTGACGTCTTGCAATACTTGTGATGGAAACCGGAGAATCTTCACTGTATTGGGCCAGATCGATCAAGGCACGCAATCCGTATTTCCCCTTTGTTGACAGTTTCACATCTTCACCTTCTTTTTCTTTTCCTTTTCCTAGTATTATGCTAGGGTTTCCTTTTGTAGGATATCACCAGTCTTACGTTCTGTCAAGGATGTTTCTTGAATATGTTGTTTAAAAATAAGTTCATTTCTGGTTACTGTCCGCGTTGCACGTGGCAGCAATCATTTTGACATGAGGGTATTATGTTTAGAAAAAAACATTCTTTGATTAAAGGAACACTGATTCTCACATCTGCCGGTCTTGTAAGCCGCGTTCTCGGATTCTTTTTCCGTATTTTCTTAAGCCATACCTTTGGAGAAGAACAGGTCGGACTTTATCAGTTAATTTTCCCTTTCTACGCACTCTGCCTGTCTTTGAGTACTTCAGGTCTTGAAACTGCCATTTCCAGAAGTGTCTCTCGCTTTCACTCCCTTGGCCGAACGCAGGACGGAAAGTTGATTTTCCAGACAGGTCTGATTCTTTCTGTTCTGATTTCTCTGATTTGCACTTTTCTGGTACAGAAGAATTCCGTTTTTCTTTCAAATCGTTTTCTTGGAGATCCAAGATGTGCAACACTATTATATCTGATCGTTCTTGCACTTCCGGCGGCTTCTGTCCACAGTTGTATCTGTGGTTATCACTATGGTCTGCAAAGAACCTCTGTCCCGGCTATTTCACAGTTAATCGAACAATTTGTTCGAATTTCTTCTGTTTTTGTTTTATATTTTATTTTTATACACAGTGGAGTTCACCCTGCGATTCCATTGGCTGTATCAGGTATTATTTTCGGAGAACTTGCAGCAGCAGGCTACTCGCTTTTTTCACTGAAGAAGAAGGGTTTTGATGCCGATTCTCCATATATTCTTTCTATCTCAAAATCTTGTTCTGAATTGCTACGCCTCTCTGTTCCATTGACAGTTAATCGCACAGCAATTACATTCTTGCAGGGAATTGAAGCAGCTTCAATCCCTGTCTGCCTTGAGCTTGCATCTCACAGCGCTTCCGAAGCTCTCAGTATTTATGGAGTACTGACCGGAATGGCATTACCATGTATCCTTTTCCCCTGTGCACTCACTAACTCAATCAGCCTGCTTTTAATTCCAGCAGTCGCACAAAAGCAAGCTGAAAGCTCTTCAAAAGAGACATTTCTCCTTATAAAAAAGGCTGCCGGGGGATGTTTCTCCCTTGGTCTTCTGTGTTCTGTCTTCTTTCTTCTTACCGGGTCTTTTCTCGGAAACTTCCTGTTTCACAGTACTTTAGCCAGTAATTTCATCGTAACACTTGCCTGGATCTGTCCTTTTCTGTACACAAGTTCCGCTCTTCTCAGTGCGATTAATGGACTGGGACTTACAACCCTGACGCTGATGATCAATCTTCTTGGATTATCCATCCGCATTCTTAGTGTATATTTCGGAATCCCGCACTATGGAATTACAGGATACCTATGGGGACTTTTCATCAGTCAATCAACTGTCTGTCTCGTTGCATTACTCACACTTTCCCACGAAATCAAAAAAGAATATTTACAATCTGTTGAATCAGCCACGGATTAAGACAGGATTCTAAAAAAATCCCAATTAAAAACAAACCGCATACAAAGAACGTTTTTTGTCTGTTCCACTGATTCTGTGGATAGTTCCAACAAAAGCGCAAAAGCACAAGAACTGCCGGAACATAAAAAAGGAACTGTGGAAATAGTCCTGCCACACAAAGAATACTTCCCTTCATTCCTAATTCTGCCACTGCCTCTGACAGTAAAATTCCTCCTGACATCCCAGTCCACAGAAGAAAAAACGCTGCCACAATTTTTCTAATCCGGATTCCCATCGCCAAAAACAGCACCAGGAAAAAAATTCCCCGTACCTGAATCAAATACCAAATGTACTGTTGAAAAGATATCTTCTCATTCTTTAATCTCATAAGATAAACTTCTGTAAAAGTTCCGATCAGGCTCAGCTGTTCTCCCCATATATAATTGACAATCAAGATTCCTGTCAAAAAGCCTGTAAAAAACAGAGCCAGAAAGTAATGACCTGTACGAAATGCCTTCACCAGTATTCCTCCCACCCTATAAAATGTTCTGCGGATATATTTTTATCCTCAATCTTCCACACCATTATATGAGTGTCTGGTTTTTCTCATGCGGCAGCGATGCTACTTATTGTCGGCATTCAATCATTTTCCATACTTTACAGCATAAGCCATCAAAGAAGAAACTGTCTTCGCATCTTCAATCTCACCTGAAAAGATCTTTTCCTTCAATTCTTCTATTGTATAAGCGCCAAGTTCAATAAATTCATCTTCATCCAAATGCTGTTTTGACGGTATCAGATCATGTGCCACATAAACTTCAATCCGTTCGTTACAAAATGCTACTGTTGTCCGTAAAGTGATCAGCCACTCAAGATTCTCGCTGCGATACCCTGTCTCTTCCTCTAATTCGCGAGACGCACACTCTATACCAGGTTCTCCCACTTCATCAAGTGCTCCTGCCGGAATCTCCAATGTATATCGATCCAGCGCATTTCTATACTGTCTCACCATCAAAATCTTACCATCTGCTGTAACCGGAACTACCGCTGCTGCTCCTTTATGACCTATAAAATCCCATACTACGGTATGATCCCCGTCCACTTCTATCGTGTCCTGATAAAAATCAAGAATCTTTCCTTTAAATTTCAATTCTCTGTTAATTCTTTTAATCTTCTCGCTCATTCCGTTCTCCCTTCTTTTACCTTACATCACCGTATGCATTCTATATCAAAGACTTTTACTCTTACCTGTAATAGCTTTCTCAGTAAACTAAAAGCCCCTGTCTTTCGACAAGGGCCAACTTTCATCTTCTGTTATGATTCTCTTATTTTGCGTAATCTGTTGCTCGTGACTCACGAATAACATTTACTTTAATCTGTCCAGGATATTCTAATTCAAACTCAATCTGTTTTGCAATATCCCTTGCTAAAAGCACCATATCATCGTCAGATACCTGCTCCGGAACTACCATAACACGAATCTCTCTACCTGCCTGAATGGCAAAAGACTTATCTACACCTTTAAACTGGTTGGTAATATCTTCTAACTGTTTCAATCTGTTTGTATATGTCTCGATGGTTTCTCTTCTTGCTCCCGGTCTTGCAGCTGAAATAGTATCCGCTGCCTGAACAACACAAGCAATCAGACTCTGCGGCTCCACATCACCATGATGTGCCTCCACAGCATTAATAATGGTTGCTGATTCTTTGTATTTTCTACAAAGATCTGAACCAATCTGAATATGTGATCCTTCTACGTCATGATCAATTGATTTACCAATATCATGAAGAAGTCCTGCACGTTTTGCAAGTCTGACATCCAGTCCGATTTCACCTGCAATAAGACCGGATAACTGGGCCACTTCGATTGAATGCTTCAATGCATTCTGTCCATAGCTTGTTCTGAACTTCATACGTCCAAGAAGACGGATCAACTCCGGATGAATTCCTGTAACTCCAACGTCAAGAGCCGCAGCTTCTCCTTCCTCGCGGATCATTGTATCCACTTCTTTCTGAGCTTTTTCAACCATCTCCTCAATTCTTGCCGGATGAATACGTCCATCCACGATCAGACGCTCAAGTGCAATTCTTGCAACTTCTCGGCGGATTGGGTCAAACCCTGATAATACAACCGCTTCCGGAGTATCATCAATGATCAGTTCCACACCAGTTAATGTTTCCAGTGTTCTGATATTTCTTCCTTCTCTACCGATAATTCTTCCTTTCATCTCATCACTTGGAAGCTGAACTACAGAAATTGTAGTCTCTGCAACATGATCTGCTGCACATCTCTGAATTGCATTCACAACATACTCTTTTGCTTTCTTGTCAGCCTCTTCCTTTGCCTGAGTTTCCAGTTCTCTGACCATCTTGGCTGTGTCATGCTTGACGTCATCTTCAACAGTTTTTAACAGATATTCTTTTGCCTGTTCGGAGGTAAGTCCTGAGATTCGTTCCAGTTCCTGCACACGTTTCTGGCTAAGTTCTTCTACTTTGGCTTCACGCTGGCGAAGATGTTCTTCCTTCGCTGTCAGTTTGCTCTCACGATGTTCCAGTACATCTGACCGTTTGTCGACCGATTCTTCCTTCGCGAGTACACGCTTCTCATAACGCTGTAACTCCGCTCTTCTTTCTTTCGTCTCTTTCTCGAGTTCATTCTTTGTCCTGATGGACTCTTCCTTTACTTCCAAAAGAGATTCCTTCTTCGTCGTCTCTGCAGTCTTTACAGCATCGTCAATGATTTCTCTTGCTTTTGCTTCTGCATTCCCAATCTTGCTTTCCGCATTCTTTCTCAGATTGGAAACTGTAACAAAGTGAGTAATGATTCCGACTATCAACGCGAGGGCCACGGCAACGCCTATAAATAAACCTAGACTTATCTGCACAGGAGCACCTCCTTATTCGATTTTCATTGTACATATTACTCAAATACAACACTTAAATTTTATACTGTTTCAACAACAATGTCAAGCATTGTAATTATTATTTTGTATCACATGACATAACCCGGTTACTGTTCACACGATGTGCGACCAGCAACGCATCTCGCCATTTTAAATCGC
>OGRR01002337.1_pt1 | contig 10270 bp, 9 predicted proteins | sample 1553511 | NCBI WGS metagenome assembly OGRR01 (sample SAMEA2580040, study PRJEB22360) | human gut metagenome | biome: human gut; feature: human-associated habitat; material: faeces | place: Denmark | collected 2008/2010 | reverse complement strand
AGGCCAAGAAGGAAGACGCCGAGAAGGCCAAGTCCCAGCTCGAAGAAGCCGGCGCCACCGTCGAGCTCAAGTGATTCGCGCGGCTTCAAGCCGCAATCACCAAGCTGTAATGGAAACCCCGTTTGCCGTAAGGCAGCGGGGTTTTCCGCATATGGAGCATGACTCAGGCATGTTCTAAAATGGGGGAATTAGGCGAAAGTTGTCAATTTATCGGTTCGGAATCCTTACTTTCGCGATGAATCATGACACAATGGCAGATAGTGTAGTGCGAAAGGAAGGCCGACAACGGTGAGCGAGGATCGACGAATGACGCGGCAGTGGACCGTCAAAGTTGACGGAAACAACGTGAAAACGCTTCATGACGGCGAAAGCGTGGAAATCGGGCGCAAACCGTTGCGCCCGCTGTCGGATGACGGGTTCGTTCGTCTCGACATCATGGATCCGGGCAAGTCCATGTCGAAAAGACATGCGGTCCTCTCCGTCGACAAGCAGGGCAATTGCTCCGTACGAGATCTGCATTCCACCAACGGCTCGTTCGTGGTGACGAACAACGGCCAACTGATGCGCCTGCCCGCAGGCGAGGACATCAAGCTGCCCATCGACTCGATGACCCTGCAGTTCGGCGACGTGCGTCTTACGCTCGAATCCGCATTCGAACACGATGACGAGGATGACGACGCCACCTCCGGTGTCTCGGATGATACAAGCCAGCCGGTTTCGAACCTGTTCGAATACGCGGTCTCCGACGAGGCTCCGCAGGAACCGGATGCAGCCGACATGTCCGTGGACGACATCCTCAATCTGCGTGCCGGCGAGCCGACGACGTTCTTCCACGCGCGCAATGTCACCGACCGTGCCGATGCTCTGCACCAGGCGGAACGTCAGACCTTCACGCCGGAGCATGCCGACAAGCCGGAACTCGAAGATGCATTCCCCTCGGTCTCCTTGGTTCAGGAAACCGTCGTGGCCGCGGACAAGCCCCGCGACCTGTTCGCCGACGCCGCAGCGCAGGCCGAGGCTGAAGCTGAGATCGAGGCCGATGCGGCCGATTCCGCTGATGCGGCTGCGACCGATGCCGAGGTGGCTGCCGTCTCAACCGAGACAGCCGCTCGGCCCTTGGAAGCATCCCATGACGGTAACAAGAACAACCTGATTCCGGTGGACAAGCTGTTCAGCGCGCGCCCCAACACGCCAATCGCCGTCGCTCTGCCCGACAGGAACGACACTGGCGATAACACAGGCAACGTTGACAAGGCTGACAATGCGGCTGACGCGTCCGCCCAGGAACAGACGCAGTCCGCCGAACAATCGCAGATGGCGGAACAGCCCACATCGGAAACTGCCGAACAGCAGCCCGCCGAACAGCAGTCGAAGCCGATGCACGCTACGCAGCCGCAGACGGAACAGCCGGGAACGGTGACCGCGGAAGACGACGACGAGCGGTTCCGCCCGCAAAACAGCCAATCGCAGCCCGCACCGGACGAAACCGCCGCATTCAAGCCGATCTTCGAACCGGGATCGGTATTCGACCGTGTGTCCAAAGGCGGCCTCGCCAAGCAGGAGCAGACCATCGAGGTCGACGGCCTGACCTCCGATGACGCCAAACGCACGGATGATTTCACAGTGCAGTTCCAGATGGCGCGTCATCCGGAACTGTTGCCGTTCCTCGCCATGAACCCATCCCTATACGATGACCTGTACGCGTGGTTGGGCGCATTGGGCAACCAAGACATCGATGCGGCTTTGGCACACAATCCGGGATATGAGGAATACCGCAAGGCAGTAGGGAAGTGAGTCGGTATATGAGCGAAAACGAAGAGACGGCCACCGCGTTGGACCGTATCCGCGGATGGCGTGAGGAGTATCGCCTTGGTCTGGCACCATCCCCGCTTGAGGATGTGACGCAACTGAGCGCCCAGCTTGACCTGACGCATGCGCACCCATCGGGCATCGCGCAGCTGTTCGCCAAAGGACACGTCACCTTGGACTCGTTGTTCCGAGACAACGGCATGCTGCGCGCCGCGGGCAGGCGTGTGGAACGCGTGCTCGACGACCGTGACGCGAAAAGCCGTGTCAGCGGAGTCGGCGAACTCTCCTTGGTGGTCGGCGTGGCCATTTGGAAAGGCAACCAGATGCCGGTGCTCATGTATCCGGTCGAAGTGCGCAAGGAAGGCCGCAACATCGAGAACGGCACCGTCATCGCGTTCACCGGACGAGTGCGTCTGAACGCGGCCTTCGCCGCCGTGATGCGTGAAAACAACGTGACATTGGACGAGACCAAGCTCTTCGATGGTTCGAATTACGAAAGCGGCACCCCCGAAACGTCCGCGGTGTTCGCGGCCATCACAGCGCGCGCGTCCAGCGTTTTCCCCGATTTCGAAATCGAACGTCACATCATCCTCGGCTGCTTCATGGACCCGTCCTCGCAGATGCTGGTGGAAAGTCGCCAGATCATCAACCAGCTGTCCCAAGGCCCGACAGGCAACACCGTCCTGGACGCGCTCGCCGGGAACAAGGAAGCCGCGGACGCGCTGAAAGACGCGCAGATTCCCGAATACAGTCCGTTCGACGCCGATCCCCATGGCGAATACGAGATTGGCGACGTTGACAACACCGTCCGATACGCGGCGCAGCTGGCTGCATCCGGGCATTCGATTTTCGTGGACAGCGCGATCAGCGGCAACACGGCCGAACAGGCCGCGGCAATCGCCTCCCGTTGCGTGATGAGCGGACACAGCGTGCTGTACGTGCCGTGCGTCACCGACCAAAAGCGCCGTTTCATGCAGACGATCGCGGCCAACGAGATGAGCGGCCAATTGCTGGACATCGCCGATGACGGCGCCAATGCGGCAATCGACCGTCAGCTGATAGCCGCAGTCGGTTTCCAATCCGGCGTCGCGACTTCGCGTTTCGACCAGATTTCGGATGAGCTGGTGGGTGTGCGTTCCCGCCTGGCCCGCTATCTGGGCGACCTGCACGGCGTCAGCCAGGAATGGGGCGTGTCCGCATACCAGACCATCCAGAATCTCGCACAAATCGCCGTCCTGCCCACGCATCCGACCACGCATGTGCGTCTGGCCAAGCAGTCCGCCCATTCCATCGCGGGCAAGATGGAGGAATGGGCTCAGAAGCTGTATCGCGCGGGAGAACTCGGCGAATACACCATCGGCGCGCAGGACACCGCCTGGTACAAAGCCTCCCTGTATTCCGAAGAGGAAGCGGTCAGCGCATACCAGCGTGTGGTCGAGCTGCTGCGCAAGGTGCTGCCCGCCACCCGCAAACAGGTGTCCAGCACCGTGCAGACCTGCGGCTTCCCGATTCCCACCACCGCGCAGGAGTGGGGACGCCAGGTCATGGTGCTCAAGAACCTGCGCCGCGTGCTCGACGTCTTCCAGCCGGAAATCTTCGAACGCGACATCGATTCCATGATCGAGGCCACCAAGCCCAAGGCCCAGCGCAAGGCCGAAGGCAGCTCCATGGGATTCTGGGAACGTCGCCGCCATATCAAGGAGGCCAAGTCGATGCTGCGCGTCGGCGCGCAGGTGGAGAACCTGCATGAGGCGCTGCTCGTGGTGGCCAAGCAGGCCGAACAGTGGCACATGTTCGTTCCTCACGGCGGATGGCCGGTGCTGCCCGCCAAACTCGACGACATCATCAACACGCAGGACCAGCTGACGAACGATATGACCGCGTTGAACGTGGCGCTCGCCACCACACCGCAGGGCGGCAATCTGGACACCGTCGACCTCAACCAGGTGGAAGAGCGTCTGAAGGCCCTGTATGACGACAAGCAGGCGTTGGATACGCTGCCGGAACGCGCCCGTCTGGAACGTGAGTTCCATTCGGCCGGTCTGGATGAGCTTGTGGCGGACCTGAGCAACCGTGGCGTGCCGAACGACGCCGTGGCCGGAGAACTGCAGCTGGCGTGGTGGACCACGGCTTTCGAAGACATCGTGAAGTCCTCCGCCATCATTTCCAACCAGGATGGCTCCGCCATGCAAAGCGCCGCCGACCGATTCACCCAGGTGGATGTCGAACACGTGCGTTCCATTGGACCGATGGTCGCCCAAGAGTCCGTACGCCGTCTGTGCGACATGCTTTTCTCCCGCACGCAGGAAGCCAATCTGCTGCATACCACGCTTGCCGGTTCCCGAAACGTGCCGTTGAACAGGCTGCGCAGGGAGCATCCGCAGATTTTGGCCGCGGCAAAGCCGATTCTGGTGGCAACGCCAGCCACGCTCGCTGCCATCACCGACCCGGCGCCGCTTGCCGATACCGTCATCATCGATACGGCCGCGCATATTCCGTCCATCGAGCTGCTCAGCATCATCGCCCGCGCGAAGCAGGTCGTGGTGATCGCGCACCGCAAGACCGTCACATCCGATGGCCTGCAGCGACTGATCGCACTGCTGCCAAGCGTGAAGATAACCGACAGGCCGGTTCGCCGTGCGCCGAAGCTCAACGCCTTCCTCGAATCGGAAGGATACGGCTCCGTGCCGTGCGATGTGGCGCGTGAAGGATACCAAGGCGAAGTCGCGTACCATTTCGTGCCGGACGCCAACGGTGTGCCGGTCATCAATTCCGGCCTGGTCGAATCAAGCCAGCAGGAGATCGACGAAGTGGTGAGCATCATCCGCAAGCGCGCGGCCGGTTTCACCATCGTTCCCGCATCGTATGTGCTTACCGTGGTGGCGCTCACGCACACGTTCCGTATCCGTCTGGGTGCCGAGCTCAAGTCGCTTGCCAACAAAGACAAGGCCATGGGCATGTTCCTGCGCCACGTGCGCATCGTGGACATCGTCGATGTGGCCGGCGCCCACGCCACCGACGCGATTCTTGCGATGTGCTACGCCAAGACCTCGCACGGCAGGCTGCTGCAGCAGTTCGGCGCGCTGGAATCCGACGGCGGCCGAGGCATGCTGCTGGACGCTTTGGCGGTACCGGACCGTCATCTCGACATCGTCTCGTCCTTCGCATCCGACGATATGGACGACGAGCGACTGCATCAGGATGGTCCGAAGGCGCTCAAAACCGTGCTGCGTTGGGCCGAACAGCTTGATGACAGCATGGTCCGCCCGGCGATCAAGGAGCCCGGAGAGAACGTGCTCTTCAACGATCTCGCCGAGAGGATCCGCGAACGCGGCTTGGACGTGGCCGTCGATTACGGTTTCGATGACGGACTCAAACTGCCGTTGGTGGTTGGTCTGAAAGGCGAGCCGTCCGCTTTGGCCGTGCTCACCGATGACGCGCAGTTCATGGGACTGCAATCCACCAGGGAACGCCATCGCGTGCTGCTGCAGGACATCGAATCGCTTGGCTGGTCGGTGATGACGGTATGGAGCGTCGGCGCGTTCGTGAACCCCGATAAGGAAGTCGACCGCATCGTGGCACGACTGGGAAGCCTGTACCGGGAGGAACGGTGAGCGCCGAGCATATCGAAAACGTCATGGAGCATGACGATTCGCAGACCCAGTCCGAGACGCACTCCACACCCAGTTATTCCGCCACGCGGCGGACCGCACGCAAGCATAAGCGCGTGGTCCGCCAAGGTACGGAACTGTTCGATGCCGATGGCGTCAAACTCGAACCTTCGGACGTGCTCACCAAGCGCCAACGCGAGGCGGATGACGACAAGCGCATCCTAAACGAGCTTCCGCCACATTGGGCGGTCTTCTCCGAACGCGGCCGCTGATACGTCCAGCCGGGTGCCAGCTATCGATTAGGATTATCAGCCATTAATTGATGGTGGCGATGACCGCACTGTATTCCTGAACCCGCAACACGACGGCCGCCTCATTGGGCGGCATGGCGAACACCGCGATGGTATTGCCTTGCGCATCCTTAGCCGGTTTGCCGGTCAGCAGCGCTTCGGCGCAGATCGTGCGTAACTGCGCATCCACACCACCGTCCGGCATATCATTAGCCATGCCGGACGGCGTTTCCGTACCGTTCGGCATATCCGCGACATTCGGTGTGCCGGACTGCATCTCAGCATCTGTCATGGTGGCGCTGGAAAGTGTCACCTTGTCTCCGGGAATCAAACCGCCGGCCACACTTGCCAAACGCACTTCGATACTCGTATGGCCCTGCGGCACAACGGGGGACGCACGGGCCATGCCCGACATAAGCACATCGTGCGCGCCGATGCCCACCTGTGCGATCAGGCCGACGGCGTCGTCAAGCGTATGGAAGGCGTTGCTCAGCGAGCCATCGCTCGGCGCCTCACGTAAGTCCACGTCTTCGCGTGTGATGGCCGTGCCTTTGGCGACATTCCGCACCGCGACCACAATAGGCTGCGTGGCGATGGCTGCGCGTACGCATTGCAGCGTGGCGAATACCGTCAGGCCAGCGCACAATGCGGCGAGGAACCGATGCAGGCGTGCGTTGCTTCGTCTGGCTTCCAACGATGCGGCAGTCGAACCATGCCGGTCTCGTTGCAGACGCGTCGTGCGCGCGGTCCGTCCTTCCGAAGCCGTCGATGTGCGCAAACTCGAATGTGGCCGGCGGTCCATCAAGGAATGAAAAAAGGTCATCATGCATGCATGATGACCTGATTGTTATGACCGCGGCAAGCGGAATCCGGGGTTGTGGTCGGAGAATGGGAGTTATCCACAATCTCCGGCGTGTCGCGTTGGATTCCGCGCCTGTGGGTCACTTGGATTTGTCGGTGCGGTAGAAGCCGGACCCCTTGAACTCGATCGGCACCGCGGAATAAACCTTGCGGACCTGCTCCTCGCCGCATTCCGGGCATACGGTGATCGGATCGTCGGTGAACGACTGCTGCTCGGTGAAGTCGTAGTTGCAGTTCTTGCAACGGTAATGGTAAGTAGGCACGATATCCTCGCTTTACGCACAATCCCAAATTTCTTAACGGGACATATCCTAGTACGTTCCCTGAGACGGCCCCGCAACCGTCCTATCCTCGGACATCGGCATAACCATCCGGCGTGAGCACGCCGTCGACGGGAATATCATGCGGCTCATGCGGCACGGTCTCGTCGGTCGGCTCCCAAGGCCAGCAAACGGCGACCACGCGCGCGGTGCTGCTACGATGCTCCAAAGCGCGGTCGTACCAACCGCCGCCGCGCCCCAATCGGAAACCATGTTCGTCCACAGCGAACGCTGGCACAATGATCAGCTCGGCCGAAGTGAGAGCCTCCGGTCCTTCCGCTGCGTTTTCCGGCTCCTGCGGGCGATGTGTGTTGATGGAACCATCAGCATTGCGCTGGTCGCGCAGATCGTCAAGACCGTTCAGCTCACTCCAGCCGACTTCCATGCCGGCACCCAGACGCGGCACCAAAACACGGCAATCCGTGTCGAACATCGCTTCGAGCAACGGCATCATCGATATTTCACTGCCCATCGAGGCGAAGGCCGCGACGGTTGATCGCGGTCGAATCAACGACGCTTCCAATGCGTGTTCGGCAAGCAGTCGTCCCGCTTCGCGCCGCTGGTCGGCGGACGTCCGCTTTCGTCGTTCGATCGCAGCCGCGCGCCAATGCCGTTTCAGCTCGCGTTGTTGCTCATACATGTCCATATCGTTCGTTGTACCACGGTTCGATTGCGTGGAAAACGGAACATGGGGTATGGGTGGGGCACAATGGAAGGGTGACGATTTTGCAATCCTTGAGCGACATGATGCGTCGTCCGGGGAATAATTCCTTTGAAATGCCGGAATTCATCCAATCGCATAGCATGCGCGTCCCGGTGAGTCTGCGCCCGTTGACGGGTGCCGACTATGACGAGTGGAACGAGGTTCGCTGGCGCAACGATGCCTGGCTCAAGCCGTGGGAATCCGGCGATCCGCTGCACGGCGCCCCCATCACCTACAAGGAATGGATGAAACAACTGCGGCGCAACGAACGGGCCGGTACCGGTGCCGTGTTCGCCATCGAACAGCATGGCCGTATCGTCGGGCAGATCTCGTTGGGCGCGATCTGCTACGGCGCGATGCGTTCCGGCGTGGTCGGCTATTGGGTGGACGAGCGTTGCGCCGGGCGTGGCTACGCGCCGATGGCGGTGGCGCTGTTGGCGGATTGGGCCATGTTCGACCCGACCGGACCTCGACTGCATCGCATGGAAATCGACATTTTGCCGGAAAACAAGCGGTCCCGTGCCGTCGCACGCAAGGTCGGAGCAACGTTGGAGGGGGTGCGGCGCGCGTATATGTACGTCAACGACCAATGGCGCGATCATGAAAGCTACGTATTGATGGCCGAGGACGCGCCAAACGGTTTCACCGCGCGTCTGATGACAGGGAATTCACCCTCCTGATTCGACACGCCGGTGAGGGCTCGCCTCGAATGTCGGAATGTCACCTATTCTTATGACATATGGGTTATGAATCGTTAAGCACGGTGGTCGTGCTTGCGATCGTTGTCATCCTGATGCTCATTTGGTTGCCCAGACGGACGATTAAAGGCATGAAGAGGGTGATCGAACATCGCGAGGACCGCTTTTCACCGTCGTTGCATCTGGTGGATGCCGACAGCGGAACGCGATTTTCCGATGAGACCGTCGCGGCAGCGAAAGGGGTACTGATGCAGTCCACAGAGGCGCACAAAGGCGCAACATCCGAAGAACGGATCGCGGAAATTCGCGCCCTTCGTCACGCCGCGGTCCGCAGGAGGCGCGCCATCGCCGTCTCATTGCTGACAATCACGGTCGTTGTGCTGGTCTGTGCGTTCGCACTGCACTTCAGCCCGCTGTTCGCGCTCATTCCGGCCGCGTTGCTGGCCGCGGTGCTCGCATTGGGTGTGCGTGCGTCCAAGCAGGCCGTGGCGTGGGAGCGGAAGGTCGCCAGATACCATGCCAAGGTGAAGAAGCGTGCCGCCGCCGAACGCAAACGTGCGCAGGCGGAGCAGGCGGAACGTGCCAGACTGCGCGCGCAGGAGCTGGCCGAGGCCCGCAAGGTCGCCGACGAGCAGTTGAAGACCGATGTCGTTCCCGAGGGGGAGATTCGCCAGGCGATCGCCCGCGGCAAGGCCGATCGGGACGCCGCGGTGAAACGGCGCAAGGAAGAGATGTCTTCCAAGGAAGAGACGCAGACTGCCGAGAAGGCCGTCGACCAGACAACCGAACGTGCGGATGCCGCGCCCGCTGACGTCAAGGAAGTGGGACTGTCCATCCACGATGAGCGAGACAATATGGCCGAAGAAGCCAAAACCGTTGCCGTCAAGTCCACGCAGGACTTGATTTCCTTCTCGTTGGGTGCGCCTCGCGACGGTGCCGACGTTGAGGTGGATGCTCCGGAAAGCATGGAGATCAAGTCCACCAAACAAGTGGCCAAGGCCGTGCCCGTCGAAACGCCTTCCGACGAGGCTGAGCCGTTGATTCCGCCAAGCGACGCAATGGGCAGCATGGATGCCGATGAGGCCGCCGCCCGCGTGGATGAGGGCGTGCACCTCAGAGAGGTCGACGTTCCGGGATTCCACGATGCCGAAGTACGTGCCGATGTGGAGGCTCCGGATGTGACTTCGGACTCCCTAGGCACCGGCCTGGAGGCCATTCTGGCCCGTCGTAGCGCCTGACGAAACGCTTGAACCGTTTTTTACAAAGTCTGGAACCGCATGGTTTCAGGCTTTTTTGATAATTTCTCTCAGAGCGTTAGCACTCGAGTTGGCAGAGTGCTAATAATCGCGCTAGGATAAGTCACAGCGCGAAAGGACGACGCCGTAAGTGATCGTCAGCCTCTTGCTAGCGGGTCCCGGCGCGGTAAGTATCGATTTCTCTTTAGAAAGAGGAGGTCCACAGTGTCGATCTCACTCACACCGTTGGAAGACAAGATCATCGTCAAGCAGGCGGAAGCCGAGACCCAGACCGCTTCCGGTCTGTTCATTCCGGACAATGCCAAGGAGAAGCCGCAGCAGGGCGAAGTCCTGGCTGTCGGCCCGGGTCGTCGTAACGACGCCGGCGAGCGTATCCCGGTCGACGTCAAGGTCGGCGACAAGGTGCTGTACTCCAAGTACGGCGGCACCGAGGTGCACTACCAGGGCGAGGATTACCTCATCGTCTCCGCTCGTGACATCCTGGCCATCCTCGGCTGAGACTGGCGCGTAGCTGTCGAAACCCCGTTTCCCGTATATTGCGGTTCGCAAGGCTCGGGAGGCGGGGTTTCTGCGTTGTTCGGCGCCGATTTGCGCAAAACGTTGGAATTTCAACGATTTGGGCCGTTTTTGGCTGTCGCGACACGCCGTATTTGCATAAGTCGGCCGGTCTGTGGCATACTAAACGGGTTGCCGGTTGGGGTTCAACCAAACAGGCAGCACGG
>OGRR01002333.1_pt1 | contig 10285 bp, 8 predicted proteins | sample 1553511 | NCBI WGS metagenome assembly OGRR01 (sample SAMEA2580040, study PRJEB22360) | human gut metagenome | biome: human gut; feature: human-associated habitat; material: faeces | place: Denmark | collected 2008/2010 | reverse complement strand
CAGCGGGCAGGACGCCGCAGCTGCCCGCCGTGGGGGCAGCGACGATGCGCTTCATGCAGGCGTTGCACTCGGCGGTCTTGAGAGCTTCGGCAGTCACTGCGGCGAGGTAATCGCCGCCAAGGCTCTTTCCTTCTTGATGGGCCTGCTCCACCTTGGCTGCGTCGCCGCCCGAAAGGCCGCTTCGGCTGCGCTGGGCCGGGTCATAGTCCCGGCTGGTGGCCTGCATCACCTGCCAGAGGTGGTGCATCATCTCCCGGCTGTGGGCCTCGGTGAGGCGGCTCTCGGCCAAATCGCTGCGGAGGATGGCCTCCGAAAGGGAAATATTCTGGCTGCGGGCAGCGGCCAGCATCTCTTCACAGGATAAAAACGACACGTCTCAGTCCTCCTCGCATTCTTCCGGCTCGTCGATGTTCAGGCAGGTGACTTTGCGGATGCCCGGCATCACGGCCATCTGCTGTTCCAGCACGTGGGGGATGTGGGAGTCGCATTCCAGCACCATAACGGCGCAGCCGCCCGTCGCGGCGCGGAACACCTGCATGGACGCGATGTTGATGCGGCGCTGGGCCAGCGACATCGTGACCTCGGCGATGCAGCCGGGGGTGTCCTCGTTATGGATGATAAGGGTGTTGCTGTCCCCGCCAAAGTCGGCAGGCACACCGTCGATCTCAGTCACGCGGATGCGTCCGCCGCCCACAGAGGCCGCCTTCAGGACGAGGGTCCGGCCCGCCTTACTCTTTAAGGTAAGCACCGTCGTATTCGGGTGGGCGGCACGGAGCTCCACCGGATGGATGGTGAACTTCATGCCGGCCTCCTCGGCCAGCGCGAAGCTGTCGGGCAGGCGGGGGTCATCCGGGCGGAGGCCCAGCAGACCCGCCACCAGCGCACGGTCGGTGCCGTGGCCCCGGCCTGTGGTGGCAAAGCTGCCGTAGAGCCCAATGTCCGCCTCGGCGGGGACGTCGCCCAGCAGCTTCTGGGCCGTATATCCAATGCGGGCCGCACCCGCCGTATGGCTGGGGGGCCGATCATCACCGGCCCGAGAACGTCGAACAGACGCATGAGGTGTACACTTCCTTTCGTTTTGCAGCGCCCGGGAGCCCATTCGCTGACAAAAGAACAGATTTTCTTTCTTTTTATTATACCGCTTTTGAGCTTATTGTGCTATAATAACTTCATAATGTTTTGAATCTTGCCCTTTCAGGGGGCAGCACGGAGGGTAGAACCTATGAAACTGGTAAGCGTGGAAACTCCCGAAAAGAGTGTCTGCAAAATGACTTTCAGCGCTTCGGCTGAGGAGCTGGAAGCTGCGTCCAACGCCGTGTACGAGCGCACCCGCGCAACGTACACCATCAAGGGCTTTGCCAAGGGCGAGGCTGACCGCGCCCAGATCGAGGCCGACCGCGGCGAGCACACCTTCTGGTACGACGCCATCAACGATTTGATGGACAAGGACGTCCCGGCCCTGTACAACGCAGCGATGGCAGAACACGGCTTCCACGCTGTGGACGAGCCGGTCTACGACCTGGTCAGCGTGAAGAAGGACGAGGGCTTTGTGGCCACTGCCACCACCGCCCTGCAGCCTGAGCTGAGCCTGACCCAGACCACCGGCTTCAAGACCGAGTGCGTCACCCCGGAAGTCACCGACAAGGAGATCGACGCTGTGCTGGAGCGCCGCCGCGCCATGGCCGCTGAGCTGGTGCCTCACAAGGGTCCGGCCGTCAAGGGCAACATCGTCCACATCGACTACGAGGGCCTGCTGGAAGGCAAGCCCTTCAACGGCGGCACCGCCCAGAACCAGACCCTGCAGCTGGGCAGCGGCCGGATGATCCCCGGCTTCGAGGAAGGCATCCTCGGTCACAAGGGCGGCGAGGAGTTCGACATCTTCGTCACCTTCCCGGCCCGCTACCACGCCAAGGACCTGGCCGGCAAGCCCGTGGTCTTCAAAATCAAGCTGCACGACGTCTGTGTCCGCCAGCTGCCCGCTCTGAACAGCGATTTTGCCAAGAAGGCTGCCAATGTGGACACCATGGACGAGTTCCGCGCCCAGATCCGTCAGCAGCTCCACGACAACAAACACGCCGCCGCGCTCAACCGCGCCAAGGACGCCATCCTCACCCAGCTGGCCGCAGCCGCTGAGGGCGAGCTGCCCAGCGTTCTCGTCGAGAGCGCCTATCAGCAGGAGATGGAGCAGATCCAGCAGCAGCTGCAGATGCAGCGCCTGAGCCTCGACCGCTACCTGAGCCAGATCCATCAGACCCGCGAGAGCTTCACTGCCGCTGTCCACACTGCTGCGGAGAAGAACACCCGCGCCCGGATGGCCCTGCTGCAGATCGCTCAGAACGAGAACCTCGTCCCCACTGAGGAGGACATCGACAAGACCCTGTCCGAGCGCGCTGAGCGCACCAAGAAGACCCTCGAGGAAGTCAAGGCTGCATCCAACGTGGAGGCCATCCGCCGCAACGAGGGCATCCGCCGCGCTGCCGACTATGTCATCGAGCACTCCACCATCGAAGAAAAATAATTTATCCTGCTTTTGCGCCTGCACCACTGTGCAGGCGTTTTTTATTGTTCATTTTTTCTCTCTTGACTTTTTTTCTCTGCTGCGGTATTTTTAGGGTGAGAAATTCTATCCGGGCTGCAGCTGCGGCCCGGACGGATAAAGTAAAATCTTCTGCGGGACATTCCGCTTATCTATTTTATTGCGACAGGAGGTTTTCCTTATGAAAAAGTTTCTTCTCGCTCTTCTGACAGCTGTCACGGCGGCTGCGCTCTTCTGCGGCGCGGCGGCATCTGTGGCCACTTACAGCGCCAGCTATGACGCACCGGCCGGCATCAACGCCATCGTGGTGCAGGACAACAGCGCTGCGGTCATTCTGCAGGCCGCCGACATCGACCACGTCCGCGCCAATTACACCTACACCTCGAGCTACGCCTTTGAAAGCTCCAAGCTCTACGACTTCACGGTGGCGGGCAGCACCCTCACCGTGACCAAGACCCGGGAGCCCAACGCTTCCCTTGTCATCCAGAGCCAGGACACCCGCAGCTGCACCCTGACGCTGCAGGTACCCCGCCAGACGCTGGCAAACATCACCGTCAGCACCACCAACGACAGCATCACGCTGGACGGCGTTTCGGCACAGACCGCCAGCCTCACCACCGACAATGGCCGCATCGAGGTGTCGAACTTCAACGGCTCCACCCTGAGCGGCACCACCCGCAACGGCAAGATCACCATGAGCGGCGTCACCTCCCAGAATGTGGCCGCCACCATCCAGAACAGCGGCACCCTCAAGCTGGAAAACATCTCTGCCAACGTCTGCAACGCCAAGGTGCAGAACGGCAGCATCACCGGCTCTGTGATCGGCAGCGGCAGCTCTTACGGCTTTGATCTGGCCGCAGGCGGCGGCAAGATCCGCGTCTCCGACGCCAGCGACAAGAACTTCCTCTTCTTCGGCAAGGACACCCTGCAGCAGAATGCAGATGCCCCCAACAAGCTGAACCTCGCCACCAAGAACGGCGACGTTGAGGTCGAGTTCGTCCGTTAAAAGAACATTCAAAATGCCTGTGCAGCATCTGCCGCACAGGCATTTCTTTTTGTCCGGATACGGTCAGCTGAGCCAGTTGAATCCCATGACCACCACGCCGAGGATAAAACGTTCATGCTTCTCCTTCCAGAATGGCGTCCAGATTCTCATTTATAATGTCCATCGTCTCGAAGAACGCCTTTCGCTGTGCTTCATTGGTGTGTTCCAGCAGACGCGCGCCAAATTCCTCCTGCAAGGCCCGGCCCTGCTCGATGATGGGGCAGGCTTTTTCGGTGCAGCGCAGCAGGGTGCGGCGGCGGTCGCCGGGGTCAGCCTCGCGGACGAGGTAGCCCTCCTGCACCAGACGGTCTATGTTCACCGAGACGAGGTTTGCTTTCAGTTTGCGCACCTCCACCACGTCGCTGGCGGTCTGGTAGCCGGGGTTGTTGGCGAGGAACATCAGGATGTCAAAAGCCGTCTGGGGCAGATGGAGCTTCTGGCACAGGGGCTTGCAGAGGGCGGCGTAAGCCGCCGAGATCTTCCGCCCGAATTCGATGCCCGGGGTATTCATGGGGCGCCTCCTTGTGATTCAAAATTGTATCGTTCAAATTTGAAGTAATAGTAGCACAAAAACGCAGCGATTGTCAAGAGAAAAGGAGCGGCCCGCATCTTGCAGGCCGCTCCCCGTTTCCGTTTTCTTTACAGCATCATGATGAGCCGCGTGCCGAAGGCCGCCAGCCATGCTACGATGCACTGATTTGCCACCATGATAAACGCCCACTTGCCGCCCAGCTCCCGCTTGACCGAGGCCACCGCCGCGATGCAGGGCGTATAGAGCAGGCAGAACACCAGCAGGGGTGCAGCCGCCGCCGGGGACAGCGCGGCGGCAAAGGCCGCAGAGGAGCCATAGAGGATGGTGAGGGTCGAAACGACGCTCTCCTTGGCCATAAAGCCGGTGATCAGGGCCGTAGACACCCGCCAGTCGGCAAAGCCCAGTGGCGCAAACAGCGGCGCGATACCGCTGGCCAGCCATGCAAGGATGCTCTGCTGCGGGTCAGCGGTGAGGCTGAGCCGCAGGTCGAAGCTCTGCAGGAACCAGATGATGATGGTCGCCACAAAGATGACCGTAAAGGCGCGCTGGAGGAAATCGCGGGCCTTTTCCCAGAGCAGCTGGACCACATTCTTGAGGCCGGGCAGGCGGTAGTTGGGCAGCTCCATCACAAAGGGGACGGCCTCGCCCTTAAAGACACTGCTCTTCAGCAGGATGGCCATCAGAATGCCCACCGCAATGCCGAGGAAATAGAGGCTGACCATCACCAGAGCCGCGTGCTCCGGGAAGAAGGCCGCCGCAAACAGGCTGTAGATGGGCAGCTTGGCCGAGCAGCTCATAAAGGGGGTGAGCAGGATGGTCATTTTGCGGTCGCGCTCCGAGGGCAGGGTGCGGCTGGCCATGACGCCGGGGACGGTGCAGCCGAAGCCGATGAGCATTGGCACGATGCTGCGCCCCGAGAGGCCGATGCGGCGGAGAAGCTTATCCATCACGAATGCCACGCGGGCCATGTATCCGGTATCCTCCAGCAGAGAGAGGAAGAAGAACAGGGTCACGATGATGGGCAGGAAGCTCAACACACTGCCCACACCGGTGAAGATGCCGTCGATGACCAGCGAGTGGACGGCTGCGTTGACGTTCCACGCCGTGAGGGTGGAGTCCACCGCGGCGGTCAGGGCATCAATGCCCACTTCCAGCAGGTTCTGGAGCGCCAGACCGATGACGCCGAAGGTGAGGTAGAACACCAGCGCCATGATGCCCACAAAGGCCGGGATGGCGGTATAGCGGCCCGTGAGGAACCGGTCGATCTGGGCCGAGCGGAGCTGCTCCTTGCTCTGGCGGGGCTTCACGACGGTCTGATCCACCAGCTGGTGGATGAAGTGGAACCGCATATCCGCGATGGCGGCGGCGCGGTCCAGACCCCGCTCCTGCTCCATCTGGACGATGATGTGCTCGATCATCTCTTTTTCGTTCTGGTCGAGCTTCAGGGCCGCCTCGATGCGCTGGTCGCCCTCCACGAGCTTTGTGGCCGCAAAGCGCACCGGGATGCCTGCGGCCTCGGCATGATCCTCGATCAGGTGGATGATGCCGTGGATGCAGCGGTGGACTGCGCCGCCGTGATCCTCCTCGCTGCAGAAATCCATCCGGCCCGGCCGCTCCTGATACTTTGCGACATGGAGCGCATGGTCCACCAGCTCGTCCACGCCCTCGTTCTTTGCCGCAGAGATGGGCACGACCGGGATGCCCAGCATGGCCTCCATCTTATTGATGCGGACAGTGCCGCCGTTGCCGCGCATCTCGTCCATCATGTTCAGCGCCAGCACCATCGGCGTATCCAGCTCCATGAGCTGCATGGTGAGGTACAGATTTCTCTCGATGTTGGTGGCGTCCACGATATTGATGATGCCCGTGGGCTTCTCGCCGATGATGAACTGCCGGGTCACGATCTCCTCGCTGGTATAGGGCGACATGGAGTAGATGCCGGGCAGGTCTGTGACCTCCGTATTCGGGTTATTCCGGATCGCACCGCTCTTGCGGTCCACCGTCACACCCGGGAAATTGCCGACGTGCTGGTTGGAGCCGGTGAGCTGGTTGAAGAGGGTCGTCTTGCCGCAGTTCTGGTTGCCCGCCAGCGCAAAGGTAAGGGTCGTGCCGTCGGGCAGAGGGTTCTCGCCCTTTTTGGTGTGGTAGCGTCCGCCTTCGCCGAGGCCCGGGTGCTCCACCGGCTTTTCACTTTCTGCCGCCGCCTTTTTCGCCGCCGGGGCTTTGGCCAGAGTGACCCCGATGCGGGCGGCATCGTCCAGCCGGAGGGTCAGCTCGTAGCCGTGGATGCTCAGCTCCATCGGGTCGCCCATGGGGGCAAATTTGACCAGCGTGACCTCCTCACCGGGGATCAGCCCCATATCCAGAAAATGCTGCCGCAGAGCGCCTTCGCCGCCCACGGTCCCGACCACGGCGGTCTCGCCGATGTTCAAATCTTTCAACGTCATATGGAATGTTCCTCTCGAGCGCGTTTGTTAGTTTGCATTAACAACAGTAATATAGGCTAACTTTCCGGCGTTGTCAAGAGAAACGGGGCTGTTCTGAACTGTTCTCTGAAAAAAATCATGCCGCCATCCTCGAATATCCGAAAAAGTGCAAAAAATAAGAGCCTGTACCCGGGAAGTACCCGCCGTACAGGCTCTTATCGTTTTTTATTCAGTTCGCGGTGTGGTAGCCGTCAGGGTTCTTCTTCTGCCAGTTCCAGCTGTCGGCGCACATCTCCTCGATGCCGTACTCAGCCACCCAGCCAAGCTCATTCCTGGCCTTGGTGGGGTCAGCATAGCACTCGGCGATGTCGCCGGGGCGGCGGGCATCGATGACGTAGGGGATGGGCTTGCCGCAGGCCTTCTCGAAGGCGTGGATGACATCCAGCACGCTGTAGCCCTTGCCGGTGCCGAGGTTGCAGATGAAGAGGCCGCAGTTCGTTTCCAGCTTCTTGATGGCGCAGACATGGCCGCGGGCCAGGTCCACGACATGGATGTAGTCGCGGACGCCGGTGCCGTCGGGAGTGGGGTAGTCATTGCCGAAGACATGGACCTTTTCCAGCTTGCCCACAGCCACCTTGGCGATGTAGGGCATGAGGTTGTTGGGGATGCCGTTGGGGTCCTCGCCGATGAGGCCGGACTTGTGGGCGCCGATGGGGTTGAAGTAGCGCAGCAGAGCCACGTTCAGGGTGGGGTCAGCCTTGCAGACATCGGTGAGGATGCGCTCGGTCATGGCCTTGGTGGTGCCGTAGGGGTTGGTGGTGGCACCCACGGGGAAGTCCTCGGTGATGGGCACGCTGGCGGGGTCGCCGTAGACGGTGGCGGAAGAGCTGAACACGAAGTTGTGGCAGTTATGCTTGCGCATCACATCCAGGATGACCAGCGTGCAGTTGAGGTTATTGTAGTAGTATTCGATGGGCTTGGACACGCTCTCGCCGACGGCCTTATAGGCTGCGAACTGGATGACCGCCGTGATGTCGGGACACTCGGCGAAGATCTTCTCCACATCCTCGTGTTTGGTCATATCGGCCTGATAGAAGCGGAAGTCCTTGCCGGTGATCTGCTTGACGCGGTCGAGGACCACAGGGGATGCATTATAGTAATTGTCCGCCACGACGACGTCGTAGCCGGCATTCAGAAGCTCGATGCAGGTGTGGCTGCCGATGTAGCCTGCGCCGCCGGAAACCAAAATAGCCATGTCCAATACCTCTCTTGTTCCAAATGTTGCTTCGCACAGAACCCTTGTGCTCTGTCTGCCTAAAGGATACCGCTTTTTGCACAGAGAATCAAGTACCGGCTTTTTTATTAAAATGTATTTTTGTTGCATCTTTTCGTCCGGTCTGATGAACTGCAAAGATTTTTAGTCCGCAAGGCATGGAGAGGACACGCAAAAACAGCAAAGGGCAGCTCCCGCAAGAGAGCTGCCCTTTGCTGCGGCTGATATTTGCTTACAAACGGCCGCACTGACGGCCGGTGAAGAAGCGGAGCGTAGTGTTGGCCCGGAAGACTTTGCCTGCCCGCAGCACCGTCGTCGGGAACTCCGGGTGAGAGGGGCTGCAGGGGAAGTGCTGGGTCTCAAGGGCAAAGCCGCCGTACTTTTCCAGCGGGACGCCGCCCTTGCCGGGGGAGGGGCAGTTCTGCAGGAAGTTGCCGGTGTAGAGCTGGATGCCCGGCTGGGTGGTGTACATCTTCATGCTGATGCCGGTCTTGTCGCTGGACGCCCAGGCGCAGAGGCTCTGGCTGGCACCCCGGGGCCGGTCGAGGACATAGCAGTGGTCGAAGCCGCCGCCCGCCATGGTGGTCTGGTAGAAGCCGGTGTCGAGGTCGCGTCCCAGAGGCTTTCCGGTGCGGAAGTCCATCGGCGTACCGTCCACGGGCAGGATCTTGCCCGTGGGGCAGGTCTCGTTGTTGCCCTCGAGGTAGTTGGAAGCGTAAATGCGGAGCTTCTGGCCCAGCACATTGCCGCCGCCGTCGAGGTTGAAGTAGGTGTGGTTGGTCAGATTGATGATGGTGTCCTCGTCAGTGGACACACGGTAGTCCATCCGCAGGGTGTTGTCCGGCGTGAGGATATACCGCACACTGACCTTCAGATTTCCGGGGAAACCGTCTTCGCCCGCCGGGCTTTCGGTCTCCATCAAAAGGGTGTCGCCGAACATCTTCACATCGTAAATTTTGCGGGGGAAGGTGCCGTGCAGGTGATTTCTGCCATTGTTGGCTTCCAGCTTGTAGGTCTTGCCGCTGAGAGAAAATTCCGCATTTTCAATGCGGTTGGCGTACCGGCCCACGAACGCACCGCAGCAGGTGCTGCCGGATGAGTTGAAATCCGCCTCATAGTCGGCGAGGGTGTCGTGTCCGACGACCACATCCACCGGACCTGTTTTTGTAGGGACGAAGAGATTTTTGATCACACAGCCATAGTTCAGCACGCTGACCTCAAGTCCACCGGGATTGGAGATGATGTATTCATCCACCTTATCACCGTTTTTGGTCACACCAAAGGGCTTGGAGCGGAACTGTGCCATAAGGCTCGCCTCCTTCTTCATTATTTTCGGTCAGGGCAGCGCAGCCCCGACCTCGTCCATAATTATGATTATAGCACAGTTTTCCAGACTTGTGTGAGAATGCTTTTAGATTTATCTCCCAAAATTTCGAGAGATTTTTTGGACATATTGCGAAAAACCCTTTCATCTTAAAAGGCTCTCCCTCTGGGAGAGCTGGCGCGAAGCGCCTGAGAGGGCAAGGACGCTGATAAAAAACTTCGAGCGCGGTGATGGCTCGCTCTGACAAAAAGTCTGCTTATCGCTGCATAGCGGCTCTATCTTACCGGGCTTGCCCGGCGCGCCCCGGACGCTGCTGCTATCAGGGAACAAAAGAAACCGCCGCACGGTGACCGTGCAGCGGTTTCGGGGCAGATACTTATTCTATGTGGGCTCAGAAAGCCCAGACCACGGTAGGCGGCTTATTTTTCGTAGACGACGATTATGTAGCAGTAGGTATCACCGCCGTCCTGCACACGGTGGACAGCGAGCTTTACGCTCTTCCAGTCCCGAGAACCGTTGGAGTAAACACTCACGCCGTTCCAGGAGTTATGGATCACATAGGCAGCCTGGGTGGTAGCATTGCCCGCCGACTCGGGCATTTTTGCCGCATAAAACCGCACGTTGACGCTGGTGCTGTAATCATTCAGCGCATTTTTCAGCATGGTAACGTCAGCACCGATGTTATCTCTGTCGTAGAAATACTCGCCCGCATTGTAGCTGGCCAGATAACCGGTAGATCTGTTGAACCATTGCGCCTTGTTTGCCCGGAAGTCCGCATCGATCTTCTCAAGGGCAGCCGGGGAGACATCGTAGGTCACCTTCATGTCAGGTTTTCCCATCTGGCCCCGGAGATAATCTCCGTAGGCCTTTTCCATGGCACGCTCGGTCACCTTGCCGCCGCAGCCGGTAAGCAGGGTCAGTGCCATCATGGCCGCAAGAGCCAGAGACAGGATACGGTTGAGTCGTTTCATAGTATGATTCCTCCCTATAATATAGCGGTGTTCAAACGAAGCATCGACACCTTTTTTCTATTGTACCCCCCCCCCTACCTTGTCAATAGGTTATCGCTGAATGTTCCTGCCACTGACATGATTCTACCCGGGACGGCGCCGGGCCGGGCCTTCCGGGCGCCCCCCCCCCGGCAGGCCC
>OGRR01002322.1_pt1 | contig 10335 bp, 6 predicted proteins | sample 1553511 | NCBI WGS metagenome assembly OGRR01 (sample SAMEA2580040, study PRJEB22360) | human gut metagenome | biome: human gut; feature: human-associated habitat; material: faeces | place: Denmark | collected 2008/2010 | reverse complement strand
GCGCCGTTTATCAGCGGTACATTCATGCTGACATGTCCGACGGGAAAATCGAAACATATCGGGTAATCGTATTCCTTCACCAAATCGGCCAATGCGCCATATAGGTCTTTTCCCAGGGACTTGTTCTCCTCGTATTCGGTGAATTGTCCGATGATGAGGCCGGAAAGCTTGTCGAGGACACCTCCCAGTTTGAGATTGTACATCATGCGTTCCACCGCATGTGGGCGTTCTCCCACATCTTCGATGAAGAGGATGGTGCCTTCGGCGGGAATATCGTAAGGAGTACCACGCAGCCCGTAGAACACAGACAAATTGCCGCCGCGCAACACGCCTTTTCCCTCTCCCTTATGATTTAGTTTGTGCCCCGGGCAGACATAACTGAATGCTTCCGTTCCTCCCAATGCCTGCCCGAACAGTACATCCTTCAGTGCTTGTGTGCAGAAGTCGTCTTCCGGTTCTACTGTGAGATGGCGCGCCATGGGGGCGTGCAACGACGCGAAGCCATTCTGCTGGAACAGATTATGGAGGGCGGTGATGTCACTGAATCCGATGAGCCATTTGGGATGCTGCCTGAACTTGGTAAAATCCAGTTTGCCTATCAGATGCACGGCTCCGTAACCGCCCCGACTACAGAATATGACTTTGGCTTCTTCATCGTCCATGGCTTCCTGCAGGTCCTCGAGGCGTTGCCGGATATTTCCTGCATACGTTCCGTTGGAACTCCCCGCGTGCTTTGCGAATACGACTTCCAGCCCCCAGGACTTCAAACGTTTGTAGGCGCCTTTCAGGAAAGATTTGTCAATCTTGCTGGAAGGGGAGAGAACAATGACACGATCACCTTCCTGCAGATACGGAGGGAAAATAAGACTACCCATATTATATTATCAATCTATTTTGGGCAAAAGTACACAATTCACCACAGATATCACAGATTAACACGGATTTTTAACAGAAGAGAGGGAGGTTATATATGATATATAATCAACAGAGTAACTCAAATTCTGTTCAAATCCGTGTCAATCTGTGTAATCTGTGGTGAACATATCAAAATGATATTAAACATATAAAATTTCAATGGGGCAAATGCCGTATTTCTCGACATTTTTTTAGATATTTGCTAAAAATCTAACGTTATGGAACCGATACGGAACTTTGCCCAGTTAACAGCCCACCTGAAAACCTTGAATAAGAGGAAACGTATTGCGGTAGTTTGTGCCAATGACCCTAATACAGAATATGCCATATCCCGTGCCTTGGAGGAGGGGATTGCGGAATTTCTGATGATTGGCGATTCTGCCATATTGGAAAAATATCCCACCTTGAAGAAATATCCTCAATATGTCAGTACCTTGCATATAGAAGATTCCGATGAGGCTGCACGTGAGGCGGTGCGTATCGTACGCGAGGGTGGAGCGGACATCCTGATGAAAGGCATCATCAATACCGACAATTTGCTACGTGCCATTCTGGACAAGGAACATGGTTTGTTGCCTAAAGGAAAGATTCTGACCCATCTGGCCGTGATGCAGATACCTACTTACGATAAACTGCTCTTTTTCTCCGATGCTGCGGTCATTCCCCGCCCGACGCTGCAACAGCGCATTGAAATGATTTGGTATGCCATCCATACTTGCCGCCATTTCGGGATAGAGCAGCCACGTATCGCGCTGATTCATTGCACGGAGAAGGTTAGCGCTAAATTCCCCCATTCATTGGACTATGTGAATATTGTAGAACTGGCGGAAGCCGGAGAGTTCGGCAATGTCATCATCGACGGCCCATTGGACGTGAAGACTTCTTGTGAGAAGACGAGCGGTAACATCAAAGGCATTGTATCACCGATTGACGGGGAGGCGGATGTGTTGATATTCCCAAACATCGAATCGGGCAATGCTTTTTATAAGGCTGTATCTCTGTTTTCTCATGCCGATATGGCCGGGTTGCTGCAAGGACCCTCATGTCCGGTGGTATTACCGTCGCGTAGCGATTCCGGTTTGTCCAAATATTACAGCATTGCCATGGCTTGCCTGACCAGCGGGGTGAAAGAGCCTTGATTGTAATTAGTAATTTGTAGTTCGTAATTTGTAAATCGTAATCAATGAAAATACTGGCAGTAAATCCCGGTTCCACCTCGACAAAAATTGCTGTCTATGAGGATGAAACTCCCCGTCTGGTACTCAACATCCGGCATTCGGTGGAGGAGCTTTCCCAATTTCCCCGCATCATCGACCAGTTCGAATTCCGCAAGCACTTGGTGCTGGAAGCGCTGGAGGCCAATGACATTCCCTTTAAGTTCGATGCCATCGTCGGCCGTGGGGGATTGTTGAAACCCATTCCTGGCGGTGTGTATGCCGTGAACGATGCCATGTTGGACGATATGCTCCACGCCATGCGTACCCACGCCTGCAACTTAGGTTGTCTGATAGCCCACGAACTTGCCGCCATGCTGCCCGGCTGCCCCTCTTTCATAGCCGATCCCGGCGTGGTGGACGAACTGGACGATGTGGCACGCATCACCGGTTCGCCTCTGATGCCCAGCATCACCATCTGGCACGCCTTGAACCAGCGAGCCATCGCCCGGCGCTATGCTGCCGAGCGTAGTGCCCTGCAGCCCGAAGCTCCCGTGCATTACGAAGACCTCAATCTGATTGTCTGTCACTTGGGTGGAGGCGTTTCCGTAGGAGTCCACCGCCACGGCCGTGCGGTGGACGTGCCTAATGCCCTCGACGGTTTCGGTCCTTTTTCGCCCGAACGTGCAGGTACCCTGCCCGCCGGGCAACTGATAGACCTTTGTCACTCGGGGCGTTACACTACCGAAGAACTGAAGAAACGTATTTCCGGCAAGGCGGGACTTGCCGCCCATTTGGGTACTACCGACATTCCCGCCATAGAAAGGCGCATCGCTGAGGGAGACACCCATGCCGCTTTGGTGCTTGATGCCATGATTTACCGCATTGCCAAGGAGATAGGCGGTGCTGCTGTTGTGCTTTATGGCAAGGTGGACGCCATTCTGCTTACGGGAGGTATGGCACATTCCGAGTACATCACTTCGCGGTTGCAGGAGCGCGTGTCTTTCCTTGCTCCCGTCCACGTCTATCCCGGAGAAGACGAATTGGAAGCATTGGTAATGAATGCGCTGGGAGCTTTGCGTGGAGAGCTTCCGGTGCAGGTTTACCGATAATAATCATATCGCTTTTGTTCTTCATGAAAGTGTCATAACTCACCACAGATTACACAGATTCACACAGATAAATATGTCAGATATCAATAAACTAAAAAAATCTGCGTGAATCTGTGTAATCTGTGGTGAGTTATGACATATATGGAATCCCGGTTTACTTACCGTAATCGTCGTACATCATCAACAGATGTGAGGAGCTCCAGCTGAAATGGGGAGCTTTCAGGCGTTCGCCGGTATGGGTTCCGTAGTTCTCGTGGATGGGAGCACCCTCTTTCAGCCCACTCAGGCGGTCGAAGACTTGCAGCGTATATTCATCTGCCAGCTGGTTGTAGCCGTAGTTGCGCAGTCCACGGATGGCAAAGTAGGTCTGGTCCAGCCAGATGGGGCCACGCCAGTAGCCGCGCGGATTGTATTTGGGATTGTCGGCGGCAATGGTCGGGAAGGGGATATACGTGGAGAACTTTGCCGTATCTTGAAGCATGGGCAGCATGCTGTCCACTTGCGCTTGTGTGGCAATCCGGGTCCACAACGGAGTGTAGGCTTCGCAGCCCGGCTCTTCGATGAATGAACCGTCCTTCAGACGGCGGTCGCAGAAGAAGTTGATGTTCTTGTCAAAGAAATAGTCGGCTACCTGTCTACTGTAGTCCGGTGCGTCGAAAGGTATCTTCAGCAGGCTGGAGAACTTCTTCAGCAGTTTGCATTCCAGTGCCAGATAAGCGTTCAAGTCCACACTCTCCTGATTCATACTCCAGGCATCCTCGTAGCCTTCGTTTTTCAGCATCACGGCGCCGTCAAAACGGATGGCGTTGTCCATACCGCTTTCCCAGGCGGCAGCTTCCAGTGTTCCGTCGGTAGCACCGTATTCGCACATGCCATTGCGGTTGTGGTCGCGCTTTTCGTACCACCATTTATAATAGGAGAGTAGTTGCGGATACATCTCGGCAACGAAGGCGGTGTCACCCGTATGGGTAAATATTTCATCGACAGCCCAGCATACCAAGGGAGGTTTGCTGTCACGGGCATTGTTCTCGGAGGGGTCAGTGTAGATACAGTCGATAATCATGCCGTCCGGTTGCTGGTAGTCGAACTTGGCGGTTCCGGCACTGAAGCGCCAACTGTCCCATGCCCAGAAGCCGACGAAATAACCTACGGCATGGCTCGGGATGATGCCTTCGTGAAGCAATCCGCCGCGGTGTGTCCGCCAATTGGAGATGAGCGTGGTGACGGCTTTCACGGCGATACGGTCGTATTCGGGCTTCATGTCCTTGCGCAGTATCTTGGTGAGGTAACCTTCCCAACGTTCGGCATTGGCTTGCAGGGCGGGGGTGGGATTATTGAGCAAGCCCGGCAGGTTTTGCAGGCCGGCAGTCATCTCTTTTTCGGAAGTGAAGAAAGAGATGGCTACGTTGACGGGGTAGCGCGGAGAGCGGACGAGGGCTGTATAGTTATTGTCGGTCTTGGCCAGCTCTACATTAGGAGTAAAGGTCACGGTTACGGTTTCGCCACTGGGATGACGGGCGATGACGGAGTTCTGTTCTACGCTGACGGTGATGTCTTTGCCCCATTGGCTACCGGAGAGCAGCAGGTCTTCAGCCGTATCGGCTTCGATGCGCAGCAAGGCGGTCGAGGCACTTGTGAAGTTGAGCCGTTGCGTGATGCTCCCGTGGGTGGAATGTGCCGACATATAGAGCTCGCCGGGGTAATAGCAAGTGGAATCCGGAACAAAAATCTCTTGTGTATCTTTGGCAAAGCTTACGACGGCGGCTGACTGTGCCATCCACTGGCGGCGGAACATATCGAGGCTGAAGGGGCCGCAGAAGCCGTTGACCCATTGTTGCCGTTCGGGCAGCGTGAAGCCCATCCACGAGCCGGCGTCGGTGAACCAACCATAGCAGCGGTGCAGGGTGTCGGGAGTGTAGGAGATGTCCAGTATCTCGGCGAAGGCATACCGTTTCTCCGTAGTGCTTTTCATGCCGGGGGTGCAGGCTGCGATGCCTGCGGCCAACAATGTGAAGCAGAGTATGCGTATAAATTTGTATTTCATATGAATGAGGTATTTAACGGTTATTTGTGCGCTTGTTCCGCTGCATCATCCTCCGGTGCGAGAGGGGCGAGCGTGAAGCTGTATTTCCATTCGTGCGGAGTGATGGTGTACTCGGGATGAACTTGTGCTCCCCAGGTATTGTCACCGCCTACGCCCATCTGCTTGTGGTCGATGTTGAGCCATACCATATCTTTCTTCTGGATGCTTCCACCGTGGCGGCGCTCCATCTGTGAGGGACGGTATTCAATGTCTTCCATCGGGAAGTTCCAAGCGCTTACGCTCAACGGTTCTTCGCCCACTACCAGCAGGCCTTCGCCGGTTGCATTACGTAGGGCCACCCAGCGTACGTCACAATGATTGGCCGTCTCTTGGGCTCGTACATACGGATGGTACTGTTCCCAGACTGTTGCGTTGTATAGGCCTATCAAGGCTCCCGTCTTGCGGTCGGCATACGTCTCTTGCGGACCACGGCCCAGCCAGGTCATTATTTCATATTCGGCAGGGAGTATCATGCGCATGCCCAGACGAGGCATCTCGCTCAATGGCTTCTTGCCGGGGGTGAAGTGCATGGTTACCTGAACCTTGCCGTCGGGAGTGATTTTGTAGAGAGTCTGCAAATCAGCATCTTGTTCTTCCATGCGGTAGGTCGCAGTGACAGTAGCCGTTTGTCCGGCTTCTGCAACTTCGATGTTCTGCAGTTTGGCATCGCGTCCGGCGTTTCTCCAGGTGCCGCAGCGTATCAGGTGCCCATTTGGAATATCATTATCGGTCAACGGGCGCCAGAAGTTGGGTTGTAGCCCTTCTTTAATCAGATTCTTTCCGGTGTAGTTCAACTCTGTCATTTCACCGTTTCGGGTAGAGAAAGCTACCTGGAAGTTGTTGCCTTTCACGGTCAGTGTTTCGTTGTTGCGGTCTACGGTCAGCGTTCCTTCCACCGGCTGAACGGTTTTGGCTGACGGTGCAGAAGGCAATTCCCATTGTTCGATGGCAACCTCGTGTCCTTTCGGTACTAATGGCGCTTCGTGCTTGGTGAATGCACGCAGTGTGAGGAAATACTCCTTGCCGTCGGCAGGCAGCGCTTTCAGTGGCAATTCTATGTTGGCAGAGTTTCTGGGAGCAATCTTGGGGAAATCCATTTCACCGTCCTGAACGGTCTTGCCGTCGCATTCCACTGCCCAGCGGAGGGTATATCCTTCCAATCCGATGAAATCATGCCAGTTGGTGACCTTTATCTTGTTCGGGGTGAAGGCGAGCGGTTCGAAATGGATATATTGCAATACCTTCTTCACTTCGTAGATGTGCGGGTGTGGGGTGCGGTCGGCAGCAATCAAGCCGTTGGCACAGAAGTTGGAGTCGTTGACGACGCCTACAAATCCCATGTCGCCGCCAAAAGCCCAGATGTCGCGCTGGTTCTCGTCCTTGATGGCAAACGTCTGGTCCACCCAGTCCCAAATGAAACCGCCTTGCAGTTGGTCGTACTTGTAAATCAAGTCCCAGTAGTCCTGGAAGTTTCCTATACTGTTGCCCATGGCATGTGCATACTCGCAAAGAATCATGGGGCGTGCGTCGCGCTGGTTCACGTGCTGGCGCAGCCTCCAGATGCGTGCGTACATGGGGCAGTAGATGTCGCTCTTTGAGTTGTAGCCACCGCCTTCGTATTGTACGGGGCGGGTAGGGTCTGTCTTCTTGGTATAGTCATACAGCGTTTCGAAGTGCTTGCCGTAGCCCGATTCGTTGCCCATAGACCAGGTGACGATGGCGGAGTAGTTGCGGTCGCGTGCAATCATGCGGCTCATGCGCTGCATGAAAGGCACCTCCCAGTCGGGATAGTTGGCAAGGGTCTCATCCTTGTGGAACATCATGCCGTGGCTTTCGATGTTGGCTTCGTCTACCATGTAGAGGCCGAACTCCGTGCAAAGCTCATACCAGGCATAGTTGTTCGGGTAGTGGCAGTTGCGCACCCCGTTCAGGTTGAACTGCTTCATCAGTTGGATGTCGTGTATCATGGAAGCTACGCTGACGGTGCGCCCCTTGACGGCTTCGTGCTCGTGGCGGTTCACCCCCTTGAAGAGGACGGCCTGGCCGTTAACCAACTGCATGCCGTTCATCATTTCCACGGTACGGAAGCCGAAAAGATGCGTAAAGGATTCCAGAGGTTTTCCTTGTGCGTCGAAGGTGCTGACTACCAACGTGTAGGTGTTCGGCGTTTCGGCATTCCAGGCGCGTGCATTCGGGAAGACTTGCTGTTGGGTAAACAAGGTGTCCGTGGCAGAGGCTATGGACTTCTTCCGGTCATAGATAACCTTGTCCTTGTCCATTACCTTGACTTCCACCGTTTCTCCGGCTTTAGGCCGATGGAGGAATACGTCCAGCTTTAGTTCGCCATCCTTGTAGTTGTTTATCAGTTCCGCTGTCATCCGGAAGTCCTTGACGCGGCTCTGGGGGCGGGCGTAGAGATAAACACTCCGTTCGATGCCGCTGTATTTCCAGTAGTCCTGGCCTTCCAGGTAGGAACCGTCGCTATAACGGAATACTTTTACAGCCAGTTTATTGTTGCCCTTCTTCAGCAGGTGGGTGATGTTGAAGTGCGACGGTAGGCGGCTGTCTTCTGCATATCCTGCCAATTCGCCGTTTACCCATACATAGTAGGCAGACTCCACCCCTTCGAAATTAAGGAAGATGTCCATGCCTTCCCAGCTAGCCGGGACGGTGAACTCGCGGATATAAGCACCTACGGGATTGTAGTCGGTAGGCACGTAGGGCGGATTGGGGGGGAACGGATAACGGGTATCTGTATAGATAGGTGCATCGAAGCCTTGCAGTTCCCAGCTTCCCGGAACTTCAATTTTACTCCACTTGCGGGTACTGAATCCGGGCTTGTGAAAGTCTTTGGGGCAGAGGTCATTGTTCTTTGAAAAAAGAAATTTCCAGGTGCCGTCCAGAGTGATACGGCGTTCCGTTGCAGGATTAACGTCGAACCGTACGTCGGCGGGCAAGGCACGTTGTTTCAATGCGTTGGCTTCATTCGTAAACGGGGTGAAGTGGGCGTGCATCGGTTCTCTGTTCATTTCGTTGACTTGCGGGTTCTGCCACGGCTCGTTGTCGGCGAGGGCAGCGGTGCAAAGCAGCGAAGAGAGGAGAAAGGTATAAAGTTTGGTCTTCATGCTATTAATAAGGATGTTTTATATTGAACAAAACAATGTCACTAAGAATGGGACGCTGAAGTCTACTACAAATCCATGGAAAATGGAAACCACTACAAACTGCTGTCCGGCTGTCCGTGTGATGATGGGCAGTGTGGTGTCCATCGTCGTGGCTCCTCCGGCAGAGATGGGGGCAAGGTTTCCGAACCATCGTACCAGCAACGGGGCGGCCAGCAGTGTCAGAATCTCCCGGCTGATATTGGCAAGCAGGGCGATGGTGCCCAGCTCCGTGGCGAGTTGCAGGCCTATGGAAGGTTCCTTGAATTGCGTAATCAGAATGGAGGAAAGCGAATAATAAGCAAATCCGCTACCCACCGCCATGCAGTCGAACACACTCCATTGGCTCAACAGCAGACTGGCGAAGGCGGAGAACAACAGCGTTCCCACAATGGTGGCCATCGGCACCAAAAGCATTTTGGGCCGCAGGCTCTTGACCAGCTCCTTCAGTTTCTTGTTGCTCCCGATGCCGATGCCCACCTGGAACATCAATGCATAGAGCACATACATGGATAAGTCGTGCAGGTCGAACTGAAAATCATTGGCTACTCCCATCAGGCAGCCGGCACAGAAAAATGCAACAACCGTCAAACTTCCCTTCATCTCTTCTCTCCTTTCTTGAAAAATAGGTGAAACACCATCAGTGAGGCCAGCATGCTGCCCGTAATGCTCAGTGAGGCCAGCACGGCGGCCCGCCACCCGAATCTTCCCAGGTTGTCAACAATCAGACGGTTGGAACCGATGGATACACCGAGTACAAAGAGTAGCAGTAAGATGGTGAGCGAGGCGCTTTTCTCCACTTTTTGCAACATTTGTACGTTACGCATCAGGTATCCGATACCGATTCCTATAAACATGATGGATATAATTGTAAACATAAGTTTTCTTCTTTTTTGGGTGAATACATAGGTTAGTCCGGTTTCTTCGAACGGAAACTCCATACACGGCATTTCCCCTTCCTTTTCTCGGTAAGGGAAGTGCAAAATAGTAAAATGTAAATTGCAGGGTAGTTAAATGAATCCGCTGAACCAATGTACGTGCACTATGAAATGGCCGCATAAGGTCTTGTTGCCCCATGCAGCATTGCGCGTATTGTATGTTGTAGTTAAGTACTGGTTCATATCGTTTTTGAATTTCGGTGCAAAGGTAATGCTAGTTTGAATAATTTCCAAATAAATATTCACAAATTGTTTTGCGAAAAAAAGACTTTTCAGTGCGTGGCCCCCCGTAAAAACATTATTTTTGCAAGAGAATAGAGGAAATACAAGAGCTCCTTTGTTTAGAAATATAGTTTTAAAAAGAGAAGAGATATCAAAAGATTGAGAGATTTAACTGCTGTTCTTGGCATGGTTGCTTTAACTGCTTGCAACAACGCCTCCATTGAAGGCTCCTGGGTGGAGACGGTTCCGGGAATGCCCGGCATGCAGCAAGGTTTCGTTCTTGATGGGGACGGAAGCGCTTCTTCCATTAACATGGCCACCTTGAAATATGAGGCATGGAAAAAAGTAGGAAACCGGTTGTTGCTTTCAGGTACCAGCATCGGCAATCACCAGAATATTTCCTTCACGGATACGCTGACAATAGAAAAACTGACGCAGGACAGCCTGATTCTCAAAAGAGGAGAGTTGCTCTTGAAATATGCCAGGAACAATGAAGCACTGAATCAAGAAACAATACCTGCCGCGGTGCTTACCCCTGCCAAGAAACTTTTGTCGGTAAAAGGCGAGCTGGTCATCGGCCATGAGGTGCGTTCCTTCAAAGCCGAAGGAGATTCTGCCGATTATTGGATTGTGGATGAGACCGGAGAACTCATGCAAAAATATGATGATATGACGAAAGGAGTTAAAAACGGAAAACCGGTATACGTAGAGTTGGAAGTAATCGATATGGGCAAAGCCGATGACGGATTT
>OGRR01002315.1_pt1 | contig 10352 bp, 10 predicted proteins | sample 1553511 | NCBI WGS metagenome assembly OGRR01 (sample SAMEA2580040, study PRJEB22360) | human gut metagenome | biome: human gut; feature: human-associated habitat; material: faeces | place: Denmark | collected 2008/2010 | reverse complement strand
GCGCGGCCAGCAGGCCGGGCACCGCCGCCCAGACACAGAGCACCGCCCGGCCTTTGGGCGGGATGATGACGGCCGTGCGCCGCAGCTCCCGCTCTGTCACTTGTCGGTCAGGCCCCAGGCCTCGGTCAGGAGGTGGAGGGAGTCATCCTGCGTCAGGCAGAGGATGCGGTCCCAGGGCAGCAGCACCGTGTTGCCGTGGGGGATGATGAACTCCGTGTCGCGGGTGATGCTGACCAGAATGGTGTCGCCCGGGATGGGAATTTCCATCACCTGCTTGCCCGCAAACTGGAAATCCGCCGGCAGCAGGATCTCATTCAGGCTGGCGGTGCCGCCGCCCAGGCTTAGCAGCTGGCGGATGTTGTCCGTCTCGATCTCCCGCTCCAGAATGTGGCTCAGGTTGTCGGTGCCGCAGACCACGGTGTCCACGCCCAGAGTGTGGAGCAGGCCCCGGTTTTTGGGATTGGAGGCCCGGGCCACGGTGCGGTTCACGCCAAACTCCTGCTTGGCGATCTGGCAGGCCACGAGGTTGTCCTCGTCGGAGCCGGTCACGGCCACAAAGGCGTCGCAGCTGGCCACGTCGGCGGTGCGCAGGGTGTCGGTGCTGATGGAGTTCCCGCAGATGACCGAGATGTCCAGCGTATCGGCCAGCATCCGGCACTGAGCCTCCACCGGCTCAATGATGACCACCTTGTGGCGGTTGGCCAGCAGATTCTGGGCCAGATACCGCCCCACCCGGCCGCCGCCTGCAATACAAACTTTCATATCAATACCTCTTATTACAGAATGTAGTAAAACCCCTCAGCCGCCTGCGGCGACAGCCGTTCCCCTTTCGGCACTTCCGTGCCACCTCCCCCGGCCGGGGGAGTCTTTCCGATCAGGGGAGCCTTTGGCAAAGAGGTTTCGTTTTCGATGAAACCGATTTGCGTTTGCTGGAAAACGTCACGGAATGCCAAAGCCTCCCCTACTAGGGGAGGTGGCATCGAGCGAAGCGAAGATGTCGGAGAGGTTGTACAGAGCAGCACCTGCGTTATTCCGCTCACTCTAAAGGCGTCCTTTGTCCAACCTCTCAGTCTCGCATCCGCTCGACAGCCGTTCCCCTTTCGGCACTTGCGTGCCACCTCCCCCGGCCGGGGGAGTCTTTCCTGGTAGGGGAGCCTTTGGCAGAGAGATTTCGTTTTCGATGAACCCAATGGAGTCTGCTTGGAAACAACACGGACTGCCAAAGCCTCTCCTGACAGGAGAGGTTACTTGGACAGCGCCCGGAACACTGCCTGCTCGGTGAGGATGGTGGGGCAGATGGTCTCAAGGCCGTAGTATTTGTGGTACAGGATCTGCAAATGAGGGTCAGACACCCGGCAGATGACTTTCTCCCGCCGGAAGATGTTTTTGGCGATCTGCGCCGCCATCAGGTTGACGGAGTCGTCCTCGCTGACGGCTGCCACGGCGTCGCAGTTCTCAATACCGCCCTGCTTGAGGACGTCCGGGTCGGTGGGGTCGCCCACAAGGGCTGCCCCGCCAAAGGAATAATCGTCGAAGCCGTCCAGCCGCTTGAGCTGCTCGGAGTCCCTTTCCACCAGCGAGATGTCGTGGCCAATGCGCTCCAGGTCGCGCACCAGCGCGGCGCCTACCTGGTCGCAGCCGATCACCAGAATGTTCATGGAAGTCACCTCATGTTATCAACTTTATCAACTGTTTAAAACTCGCAAAAAAGCCGTTTATGGTTTCGATGGGATCTGAAACCAGTATACCACATTTATACCGGGAGATAAATACAGCACGGCCGGGAAAAATTTCGCATTCCGCGTGCGCTGGGGCATAGAGTATGGTATACTGATAGCTGCAAAATCCAAAAAGCGACAATAAGCGCGGTGTGCGTTTCAGGAGGAAACCATGTTTTTAGAGATATTGAAAGCCATTTTAATGGGCGTCGTGGAGGGCATTACCGAGTGGCTGCCCATCTCGTCCACGGGCCATATGATCCTTGTGGAGCAGATCATTAAGTTCAACGCCAGCGAAGAGTTCCTGTCCATGTTCCGGGTGGTCATCCAGCTGGGTGCCATCCTGGCCGTGGTGGTGCTGTTCTGGCATAAACTGTGGCCCTTTGGCCTCCAGCATGGCCGGGTGGTCTCCAAGCCCCAGGTCTGGCAGCTGTGGTTCAAGGTGGTGGCTGCCACCCTGCCCGTGCTGGTCATCAGCCCGCTGGACGACTGGATGGAGGCCCGCTTCTACAATTACATCACCGTGGCCGCCATGCTGATCTTGTACGGCGTGCTCTTTATTCTGGTGGAAAACCGCCGCACCACGCCCCATGTCACCCGTCTGGAGCAGATCACCTACCGGGAAGCCTTTCTCGTGGGCGTGTGGCAGATGCTGGCCATCATCCCCGGCACCTCCCGCTCCGGTGCCACCATCGTGGGCGGCCTGCTGCTGGGCCTCTCCCGTGCCTGCGTGGCCGAGTTCACGTTCTTCCTCGCCATCCCGGTCATGGCCGGTGCCTCCCTGCTCAAGGTGGTCAAATTCGTCCTCTCCGGCGCTGCCATGACCGGCACCGAAGTGGCCGTTCTCGTGGTGGGCTGTGTGGTTGCTTTTGTGGTCAGCCTGGCTGCCATCCGCTTCCTGATGGATTACGTCAAACGCCACAACTTCAAGTTCTTCGGCCTCTACCGCATCGTGCTGGGTGCCATCGTCCTGGCTGTGGCCGCCATTACGGCCATCGCATAAAACAAGATCAAAAATGCATCTCAGGGCCGCCCGTTGGGCGGCCCTTTTGTGTTGCCCGCAAGGTGTGTATTTGTCATGTTGCACCATATAAAATGAAGATTTTTGCAGAAACCGACAAAATTATTGGATTCCCTTGACAGAGTGGCCGGGGGGGGGGTAAGATGGGCGTACCAAACAATGACATTTGGGGTTTTGTTTTGGAATTGAATCAAAAAACAGGAGGAATTCGATCATGAGATTATCGAAAAGAATTGCCGCAGTTGCTCTGGCTGCGGTCATGGCTGTTTCTATGCTGACTGCCTGCGGCGGTGGCGGCGGCGGCAGCAATGGTGGCTCCAGCTCTTCTGGCAGCAACAATGGCAGCTCTTCCAGCAGCTCTTCGAGCGGCAGCGCCAGCTCTGGCAGCAGCTCCGGTTCGTCCAGCAGCTCCAGCTCTTCTGGCACAACTACGGATGAGGGGACTACCACTTTAAGCAAGAGCCGTACGGGTATTATCGTTAATAACGTGCTGAGAACTCGTCAGGTTTGCATTGTTCTCGTAGAGGATGAGTATGACGAAGATAATAAAACCTATCCTCAGGAGACACTGGCACTGAGCGGAAAGAGTACTTATCTGAAAACAGCAAATGAGAGCGGTAACACTGTTTTTTCGGAATTGATCGGTGACGAAAAAACAAATAAGGGTTATGCTGTCGTGTACCCGGAGAGCGCAGAGTATCAGAGTATGAAAGAGTGGTTCACTAAACAGGGGTGCAATACGGATAAAATGACGGTTCCGTATTATGCGGAAGTTCCCTATGATCCTAATAAGGAAGGTGCTTCGCTCGACAACTTTGACCAGAACCAGACAGTAGAACTTGGAACCTATACCTATAAGAAAAACGTCTATCATTCTGAAACTGTGACGGATAAAAAGGGCCACAAGAGTATTTACTGCTATGATAATAGTGGCAGTTTGAAACTGCTTGTCGCGCGCACCGTTGATGAAAAAACCAAAGAGGTTCATGAGAGCATTTCCATTGTAAAGTCTATTACTTACAGTGTAAATCCGTCGCTGTTTAAGCGCAACCCGAAGGCTAAAACGCTGGACGAGCTGATTGTGCCTCCTACCAACTAAAAAAAGTTCTAATGAACGCCCCGCAGGCTCACCCCTGCGGGGCATTTTCATGCAAAAAAATCACCCGGAACCCAGCTTTACCTTTATTGCGCCTCTATTCCCAGTGTGTTATAATCAAAACCAAGAGAGAACCCTGCGGCGGGGAGTGCGCCGCAACTGCAAAACAGAGGAGAAAACAATGGAAGCATCGACTGTTTACTATACCGACTTCCGGTGTCCGGTGGGCACCAGTCTGACGGAAAAGCTGCGTCGGCTGTGCCTGGCGGCTGGCATCAAGAACATCGACATGGACGGCAAGTTCGTGGCCATCAAGATGCACTTTGGGGAGCTGGGCAACCTGGCGTTCCTGCGCCCCAACTACGCCAAAGTGGTGGCTGACCTGTGCAAGGAGCAGGGCGGCCTCCCGTTCCTGACCGACTGCAACACCCTCTACCCGGGCAGCCGCAAAAACGCGCTGGAGCACCTGACCTGCGCCCAGACCAACGGCTTCTGGCCCATGACCACGGGCTGCCAGATCCTGATCGGCGACGGCCTGCGCGGCACCGATGAGGTCGAAGTGCCGGTGCCCAACGGCGAGTACTGCAAGACGGCCAAGATCGGCCGCGCCATCATGGACGCCGATATCTTCATCAGCCTGACCCACTTCAAGGGCCACGAGTCCACCGGTTTTGGCGGTACCCTCAAGAACATCGGCATGGGCTGCGGCTCCCGCGCGGGCAAGATGGTGCAGCACGCTGCCGGACACCCGGAGGTGCAGGAGGGGCTGTGCCGCGGCTGCCACCGCTGCGCAAAGGAGTGCGGCTCCGACGCCATTACGTACAACGAGCAGAACAAGGCCGTCATTGACCAGGACAAGTGCAAGGGCTGCGGCCGCTGCATCGGTGCCTGCAACTTTGACGCCATCTACTCCCAGTGCGACAGCGCCAATGAAATGCTGGACCGCAAGATGGCCGAGTACGCCGCTGCCGTCTGCGCGGGCCGTCCCTGCTTCCACATCAGCCTGGTGCAGGATGTCAGCCCCAACTGCGACTGCCACGGGGAGAACGACGCGCCCATCCTGCCGGATATCGGCATGTTTGCCTCCTTTGACCCGGTGGCATTGGATCAGGCCTGCGTGGACGCCTGCCTGGCAGCCCAGCCCCTGCCCAACAGCCAGCTGGGCCAGAACCTGGCCAAGTCCGACTGGAAGTGCTACCACGACAACTTCAAGGATTCCAACCCGAACATCGAGTGGAAAGCCACTCTGGAGCAGGCGGAGAAGACCGGCATGGGCAGCCGGAAGTATACGCTGAAAAAAGTCTAAAACGGCAAAAAAGCAAAAAAGGGGCATCGTGCACTGCACGATGCCTCTTTTGCGTGTTGCTCAAAATTCGCCCGTTGCCTCGGGAGTCAGGCGGTCAATGACGTCCTGCAAAGCGTCCCAGTTCTTTTCGGAGCAGCCGGGCAGGTCGGCGGGGTCCAGGCCGGCATCCTCGATGCGGCCGGAAAGGCTGTCCTTATCGGTCAGCAGGGCGTTGGCGTCGTCCTTGATGAGGGGCCAGGCCTCGGCAAAGCTCTCCTGGTCCATGGAGTCCAGCGCGTCGTACCATTGGCTGAACGCGTCTTCAATGGCGTCGGTGGTGCGGCTGGTCAGGTTGGTCTGCTCGGCCCACTGGAGTAGGGAAGCCGCCGCCAGCACGGATTTCAGGGAGCAGCCGGAAACGCCGGGGCCCCAGCCCAGGCAGGGCTCAAAGGCATCGGATGTGCCCGTGATGCTGAACAGCGAGTTCTCATCAAAATTCGGGCGCAGGCCGGAGGTGTTGGCCTCGTTGGTGGTGCTGGGGATGTTCTCGCTGGACGCGCTGGCCGAGCTGTTGGCCGGGGCGGAAGCGGAGCCGGTGCTGCCGCTGGCGGCGGTGTCGCAGCCAGCCAGCAGGCAGAGGGCCAGTGCCGCGCAGAGCAGCAGCGAAACGAACCGTTTTTGGATCATGGCGGATTCCTCCTTTTATCAATGCCCGGCGCGCCGCCGGGGGAGCATTTTGGGTCTTACTTCTAGTATACTGTTCTCCCCGGCGGTTGTCAATCGGCGCTCGTGGGACGAATTTCAACTGCGATTGACCTTTAAAGCAGAAGCAGTTATAATAGGCACCGAACGTGAATCCAACAAAAATCCAACGGATATAAAACCAAGGAGCATCGTATGAACCACGAATTTTCCATCGACGGCCTGTTTGACTTCCTGAACGCCGGCGTCAGCGCGTTCCACTCCACCGCGGCGGCGGCAGCCATCCTCGAAGAGAACGGCTACCAGAACTGCCCTGAGAGTGCTGCCTGGCAGCTGGCTCCGGGAGGCAAATATTATACCACCCGCAACGGCTCTGCCATCATGGCATGACGTTCGGTGGGGGCCCCGCGGCCGGGGGGGCCCGGGGCGCCCAGCCACAGCGATTCGCCCACCTGGCGGGTCAAGAAACTGGACTGCGCCGAGGATAAAGTGTTTGCCAAGGCGGAGACCGAGGGTTACGGCGGCATGATCATGCCCTCCTGGCTGGACCGCCCCCTGAGCGTGGCCGGCCGCGTGCTGGTGGAGACGGAAAGCGGCATTGAGAGCCGTCTGGTCCACCCGGACCGCGCCGTGGCCTGCATCCCCAACCTCTGCATCCACTTCAACCGTGACCTGAACAACGGCATGAAGTATAACCCCCAGGTCGATCTGCAGCCCATCTTCGGCGCGGCAGGCGGCAGCCTGCGGGCTGTGCTGGCGCGGGAAGCCGGTGTCAAGCCCGAAGAGATCGTGGACGCCGACATCGTCCTCTGCACCCGGGAGAAGGCCGAGCGTCTGGGCCTGAACGGCGAGTATTTCATGTCTGGCCGCATCGACGACCTGGAGTGCGCCTACACCACCCTGTGGGGCTTTTTGCAGGGCCGCGGCGAGGAAGAGGGCCGCGGCGATGTCTGGGTCATGTTTGATAACGAGGAAGTCGGTTCCTCCAGCCGTCAGGGGGCCTGCGGCACCCTGTTTGCAGACGTGCTCTCCCGCGTGGAGGAGAGCCTGGGCGTGACGAAAGAGCAGAGCATCCGCGCCCGCACCAACACCCTGCTGCTGAGTGCCGATAACGGCCACGCCACCCACCCCAACCACCCCGAGAAGAGCGACCCCGCCAACCCCATCGTCATGGGCGGCGGCGTCCTGCTCAAGACCAACGCCAGCCAGAAATACACCACCAGCGGCTTTACCGGGGCCGCGTTCAGCGCCATCTGCAAAAAGGCGGGCGTCCCCGTCCAGACCTTTGCCAACCGCGCCGATGTGCCGGGCGGCTCCACGCTGGGCAACCTGCTGGGCCATCAGATTTTGATGCCCATGGTGGACATCGGCCTGGGCCAGCTGGCCATGCACTCCGCCATGGAGACCGCCAGCTGCGCCGATGCCGAGTACATGGCAAAGGCCGTGGCCGCCTACTATAACACCCCCATCTTCCAGCCGAAAGACGGGGAGTGGAAGCTGGGCCTGTGAGCGGCACGGTCGGGCGGTTTGCCCCCAGCCCCAGCGGGCGGCTCCACTTGGGCAACCTGGCCTGCAGCCTGCTGGCCTGGCTGAGTGCGAAGCATCAGGGCGGAAAGATCGTCCTCCGCATTGAGGATCTGGACGCCGAGCGCTGCCCCCGCAAATATGCCGACCAGCTGGAAGAAGACCTGAGCTGGCTGGGCCTTGTCTGGGACGAGGGCGGCAGCCACGGCGGGCCCCACGGCCCCTATTACCAGAGCGAGTGCGCCCCCGTCTATGAGGAGGCCTACGCGAAGCTGGCTGCGCAGGGGCTGGTGTACCCGTGCTTCTGCTCCCGCTCCCAGCTCCATGCCGCCAGCGCGCCCCATACCTCGGACGGCAACGTCATCTATCCCGGCACCTGCCGGGACCTGACGCCGGAGGAGATCGCCGAGAAGCGGAAGCACAAAGCCCCGGCTTACCGGGTCAGGGTGCCGGACGAGAATGTCCGCTTTGTGGATGGCTGCATGGGCCCCCACACCGAGAACCTCCTGCGGGACTGCGGGGATTTCTACCTCCGCCGCGCCGACGGCGTGTTTGCTTACCAGCTGGCCGTGGTGGTGGACGACGCCCGGATGGGCGTTACCGAGGTGGTGCGGGGAGCCGACCTGCTCTCCTCCACAGCCCGGCAGCTTTACCTGTACCGTCTGCTGGGGCTCAAAGCGCCCCGCTTTGCCCACTGCCCGCTGCTGCTGGCCCCGGATGGCCGCCGCCTCTCCAAGCGGGATGGCGACCAGAGCCTGGAAAATCTCCGTGCCAAGTACACGGCGGAGGAGATCGTGGGCAGGCTGGCCTATGTGTATGGCCTGCAGCCCGAGCCTGCTCCCCGCACACCGGAGAGCCTCGTTACAGATTTCAGCTGGGAGAATGTGCCCAAAGAAGATATCTGCCTGCCGGAAAATTTATTCTAACAAAAAACGCCTGTTCCCTTGCGGGAGCGGGCGTTTTTGGATCGATAAGGCATCTAAGAAAAATTACAGGCGCTCCGGCACGCGGCTGGTGTCGTTGTCCCGGAGGGTCATGGCCGAGTCGAGGACAAGGGCCAGCAGAATGCCCATCATCACGTCAATGCAGCTGTGCTGCTTGAGCAGCACGGTGGCCAGCACGATGGACACGCAGAGCACGGCCGCCGCCGGGCGCATCCAGCGGCGCTGCGGGGCGTCGAAGATGCGGCTGCGGTAGTAGGCCAGCATCAGCGTCACCGAGTTGAAGACATGGATGGAGGGGCAGACGCTGGTGGGCGTATCTGTCGCGTAGAGCAGCCGCACGGCCTGCGCGAAAATATCATTGCCATACACCCGGTAGGGCCGCAGGTAGAGCCCCGTGGGCAGGACGATATAGCAGGCCAGTGCAAAGGTCATGCCCGCAAACAAAGGCAGGCAGAGCCGCCAGAAGTCTGCCCGGGGCGCTTTCCAGAGCAGATAGAACAAAGTGAACGGGATCCAGCCGAACCACGCCAGATACGGCACGATGGCGTATTTGCAGAACGGGATGAAATCGTCCAGCCGACAGTGGACCCAGATGTCCGGCACCGTGACATGGACTTCCAGCCAGTGGAAGACGGTGAGATAAAAGACCATGTAAAACGCCATGAACCAGACGGGATGGCGGGAAAACCAAGTACGCATCAAAACACACTTCCTTTGTGCGGGATGGTTGAAATACCTTTCAACGGCAAAAAATTATACGCCTCAATTATGAAAAATACAAGACAAAAACTGGACAACACTCCTAAAATAGTGCTCCGGATTTTGTGCAAGGCTGACGAAAAAGCCCCTCTGTCTTCTCATACGAGACAGAGGGGCAAAATCTTGCATCGAAAAATGTGAAACTTTAAATCACGTGCTGTTCCAGCCACTTGCCCCGCACAAAGCGGACCATAAAGCAGACGGAGCGGAACACCCAGTCCAGGAACATGCCCATCCAGATGCTGAGCAGCTGGCCGTGGAAGCAGAGCACCATCAGGTAGCAGAAACCCACCCGGAACACCCACATGGACACGATGCTGACCGACATGGTAAACGAGGCGTCGCCTGCCGCGCGGAGGATGTTGGGCAGGGTAAAGCTGGAGGGCCAGAAGAAGATCGAGAAGAGGTTGAACCACTGCATCACCTGCAGGGCCATGGCCTGCGCTTCCGGCGAGAGATGGAAGAGGGTCAGCGCCAGCTTGTCCGCAAAGAAGAACGCCGACAGGTTCATGATCCAGGCACCCGCATAAGCCAGCAGCAGCAGGCGGCGGGCGTACCAGACAGCCTGCTCTTTCTCGCCTGCGCCCAGGCACTGGCCCACCACGGTGAGCACGGCAAGGCCCACGGCGCTGGCCGGGATGTTGAGGAACGTGGAGGTGGTGTTGGCCACGGCGTTGGCGGCAATGGCGGCGGTACCCAGGGTGCTGGTCAGGCTGGCCACCGACAGCTTGCCGATCTGGAACATGCCGTTCTCAATGCCGGCCGGGATGCCCACCCGCAGGATGCGCTGGATGAGCCTGCCGTTTGGCCGGAGAGCGGCAAGACCCTCTATGCGGAGCATACAGCCGGGCTTTTGCAGCAGGAAAAGCACCGCGATGCAGGCAATGGCGCGGGAGATCAGGCTGGCGAGGGCCGCGCCCAGCACGCCCATTCCGAAGCCAAAGATGAGGATGGCGTTGCCGCCGATGTTGACAACGTTCATCACCAGGCTGGACATCATGCTCACCTTGCTGTTGCCCTGCGCCCGGAACAGTGCCGCACCGGCGTTGTACAGGCCAATGAACGGGTAGCTCAGGGCTGAGAGCAGGAAATAGGTCTCGGCGTAGCGCATGACGTCGGCGTCGATGGAGCCGAAGATGCCCCGCAGGATGGCGTGCCGCCCCACCACGACCACGGCGGCCACGGCCAGGCTGAACACCGAGAGGATGAACAGGATCTGCGCGGCGGAGGCCCGGGCGTTTTTCTCTTCCCGGTGGCCGATGTACTGGCTGGCGACCACCGCGCCGCCGGTGGCCAGCGCGCT
>OGRR01002299.1_pt1 | contig 10410 bp, 5 predicted proteins | sample 1553511 | NCBI WGS metagenome assembly OGRR01 (sample SAMEA2580040, study PRJEB22360) | human gut metagenome | biome: human gut; feature: human-associated habitat; material: faeces | place: Denmark | collected 2008/2010 | reverse complement strand
TGGAGAACCGAATTTGTCGGGGAATCCCTGTTCGTTGTTTTCGTCGTAGAGTGCTACGATAGGAGGACAATTGAAGGCCTTCTGCCAAGCTTGGTTATTGGGCACTTGTTGTGTGGAGTTGCTGAAGACACCGTTGAAGCCGACCTTTAACCAGTTGGTCGCATCATAATCAACAGAACCGCGGAAATTCATACGTTTGTAGTTGTTGTCAACATCCATGATACCATCTTGGTACAGATAACTTACGCCAACAGAATAAACGGCCTTTTCGGAACCGCCATTAATATTTAAGCTGTGGTTTGTGATGGCAGCGGTGCGCAGGAGGTAGTCATACCAATCGTTGTCTGCTCCGAATGTCCAATTGTGGAAATCCGAGTCGGCATAACTGCCGCCATATTTATCGATGGACTGTTTAAAATGTGATTGATAGGCATCATAGTTCCCCTCGAGGAGCATAGTCGCATATTCATGAGCGTTACACAGCTCCAATACATTAGATGCTTTTTGAATACCTACATAGCCATCGTAAGAAATTTTAGCTTTTTGATTGCGTGAGCCTTTCTTGGTAGTAATGAGGACTACACCGTTTGCGGCGCGTACTCCATAGATTGCGGCAGCCGACGCATCTTTCAAGATAGACATTTCTTGAATGTCTGCATTGTTCAGGAAGTTGATATTGTCGTAGAACATACCGTCTACAACGAATAACGGTTTACTGTTAGAGAATGATCCGATACCGCGGATTTGTACGGTAGGTCCTTCGCCCGGAGCGCCGTTGTTCACGATATTTACACCCGGTACTTTACCTTGCAGGGCTGCCATAGGAGTAGAAGGTACAGTAGTCAATGCTTCGCCTTTAACCACGGTAATGGGTGCTGTCAAATCCTTGGCTTTGGCTGCACCGTAACCAATTACGACAACTTCTTCCAATTGCTGTGAGTCTTCTTTCAGTGTGACATTGACAACGGACTGTCCGTTTACTTTTACCTCTTGGGTCAACATCCCTATATAACTTATAATGAGTGTTGCATTTTCTGGTACATTGTTTAGTGTATATTTCCCGTCCAGGTCAGTTACAACACCGTTATTGCTACCTTGTACAAGGATGGATACGCCAATTAGAGCGTCACCTGCAGCATCGGTTACGGTACCTGTCACTGTTTTTGTCTGGGAGAATGCCGGTATTGTTGCCAATAACAGGCATGCCGTCAAGAATAGACTCTTGAGCCAGATAGCTCTTTTAAGAAGATGTGCTTTACTCTTCATTGCATTAAATTTTTTTAGTGGATAACTTGTTTAAATTAATTCTTAAGCTCTGCGCAGTGCTTGAATTCAACTTTTTCGCAAAAGTATGTATTTCGATAAATGGAAAGTGAAAAAAACATTCATCAACAATACATGTCCTTGAATTTTAACAAATAATGAGACTACTCATTTACTACTCAAATTAATGTAATGTGTTGTATCTTAGATAGATATTTTTTTTAGGTTCATACGTTTTGAAGAGTCACTTTTTTCTTGTGTATGAAAGGTGGGTGATTCCTTTCATCGCATGACTGATGCGCCTTCTTTTGTCGACCTTACCGTCCTCTTTCTTTTGCCAATTGATTATTAAAAGGCTTTCGATACAATATTAAAAGGCTTCTAACACTATATTAGAAGCCTTTTAATGCCATTTCAGTCGTATAGTCAGTCCGGTTTGCCTTTACAGGCCTTCCACTTCTCTATATCATGGATATGGATTATGGCTTAGGACTCTCGTTTATCTTTTCGACACGGCTCTTTAATAGTTCGGGTTCTGTACCAGTACCCCGTTGGATTTGTCGATTTCAGTTTGCGGCAATGGCAACAGGGCATTCTTATCTTGATAATTCTTTCCGGCAGCTTGAAGCACCTCCTTGGCAATGCCCCAACGCACGAGGTCGTAGAAGCGATCGGGTTCCAGACCAAGTTCTACACGGCGTTCGTGGCGGATGGCATCCCGCAGTTCGCTTTGGTTGGTGGTGGTTACTTTGGGCAGAACATCTGTCAAGGTGCCACGGGCATGTGCACGTACTTGTTCCAGATAGTCGAGGGCTTCGGTGGGCAGGCCTTTTTCATTGGCTGCTTCAGCACCCATCAGCAATACATCCGGATAACGGATGATGCGGATGTTTACCCAGAAACCGTTTTTGGTATATTTCTTGCGCAGTTCCGGTTCGGTATAGGCTTTCTTGTTGAAGTAGGCTCCCATGGCGGTGGAAACCGGAGATTCCGTAAGGTTTGTTCGTGTTCTCTGGTGTGATGGGATCATCCACGCTTTTGCGGAAATAGAGCAGGGTGGCATCTTTACGCGGATCGCCTGCTTCAAAGGCTGTGCCCATCTGCTTGGTGGCCATGTGCCAGCCCCACCCCAAGTTCCAGTCACCGGCACCGCGCACGCCTTGTACTTCACAGAACTGGCTGCCGATGCTGAGGTCTGCCTTCATGGCATCCGTAGCCTCGCATTGCAACTCGAATACGCTTTCACCACAGTTCTCGCCTTCTACGGTAAACACCTTGTCCACTGGGGTATTCAGGTTGTAGATGCCCGACTTGATAACGTCGGTAGCAGCATCATACATATTATCCCAGTCGTTGCGCATCATGTAGGTACGTGCATGCAGGGAGCGTGCGGCACCCCATGTTGCACGTCCTGTATAGTCGGCACTCCAGGTCAGGGGAAGACATTTTTCGGCTTCGGTCAAGTCCTTGTCAATCTGCTCGTAAATCTTGTCGGCAGTGGTTTTGGGTATATTGGCTTCAGCAGCTTCCACTACCTTGAAAGTAACTAAAGGAACTTCCCCCCAGGCACGTACCAGATTAAAGTAGCAGTAGGCGCGGAAGAACAGTGCTTCACCTTTGGTCCGAATGTTCTCTGTATCTTCTTTGTGCTCACTTTTTTCAAGATCGTCCAGGATTTCGTTACACTGATAGATGATTTTGTAGTTCTGGTCCCAGTAAGCACCCAGTATTCCGTTTGAGGCTGTGTATTCGAAATCATCCCACATGGCAGCGTTGTCTGCGCCGTCGCCTGCGTCGCTGCCCTTTTCGGAATCCTCGCTGCGTACCATGTGAACCATGAATGCAGGGATACCGGCTGTGATATTGTAACTGCGCATCAGGTAGTAAACGTTATACATCTTTCCGCCTACCAGGGCATTAGGAGCGTCATCTTCGGTGAATTGGCCCAATGGGTCACGGTCCAGGAAGTCATTACAAGAGGTTAAGGCAAGGGCTGTTGCACCTGCCAGGAGTGTTGATAATATATGGTTTCTTAGTTTCATGTTTTCAATACTTGCTATGATTAATAATAGGGTTAGCGGGGGATCAGAATGTCAGGTTGAAGCCGAAAGTATAGATAGCCGGCATCGGATAGCTGCCGTCATCTACGCCAAAGGCAATGGCTGTACCTCCCAGTTCCGGAGTGTAACCGGTGTTATGTTTCCAGGTTTTCAGGTTCTGGATATTTACATAAAGCTTCAATGCCTGCATGCCGATTTTGGAGATTAACTTTCGGTCGAAATTGTAGGCCAGGGATATATTGCGGATACGGAAGAAGCTGCCGTCTTCGATGTAGTACTCGGAGTTCAGGTTGTTGATGGTATGTTTGGTGTTCAGCAACGGTTGGGTGTTGCTTGTACCGGGACCATGCCAGCGGTCCATGCGTTGCTCCATGAAATTGAACTGGCTCCAGTTGTAGTTGTCCCAGGTACGGTAAATCTGGTTGCCGGCTTGTCCCATCATATCGATGCCCAAATCCCAGTTCTTATAGCTTACGCCAAGGGTAATGCCGTAGCTCACGTCGGGGGTAGGGTCACCAATCATGGTGCGGTCGGCGGTGGTGATTTCACCATCACCGTTTACATCCACGAATTTTAAATCTCCCGGAGTGACTGTTGCCAAAGTATTCTTCGGCGAACTGTTGATTTCTTCCTGGGTCTGTAAATGCCTTCCACTTTGTAGCCGTAAAAGTAGCCGATAGGGTATCCTGCCATGGTGTAACTCTGGCTCTTATCTCCTGCAATGATTGAATAGCCTTCTTGTACCAGGCTCAACACTTTATTTTTGATAGTTGTCAGGTTACCGCCGATGTTATAGCCCCAATCACCGATCTGGTCGCGCCAGTTAAGGGCAAGTTCCACACCCTTATTCTCGATGGAACCTAAGTTACCTATACCTGGAACTGTGCCTGAGATGCCCGGAACTTCGGCAAGCAAGTTCTTAGTCGTTTTCTTATAATACACACCTTCAAAGTGCAGGCGGTTACGGAAGAAGTTGGCTTCTGCGCCAACTTCCCATGCTTCTACCTTCTCCCAACGTAAGTTAGGATTAGGCAGGTAAGAAAGTTGATAGCCTGGATAGATGGCAGACGGAGTACCGAATACGGCAGAGTAGGCATTGCTCAACAGAGGTTCTGCCGGATAAGGCTTGTCCAGATTTTGGTTACCCAGTGTGCCCCAGGAACCTTTCAACTTTAACATATCCAGCCAGGTGATGCCCTTCATGAATTCTTCCTCACTCATCAGCCAGCCGGCACCTACTGAGTAGAAATTCTGCCATTGGTTTCCCGTATAGGAAAAAGCGGAAGAACCGTCACGACGGAAAGAACCGTTGAACAGGTATCTGCCTTTATAGTTGTAGAGGATGCGTCCCAGCATAGATACCGTACTACGTTCCCATTGTGTACTGTTGTTGGTGGCTGTACCGGCATCACCGATGCTTACGTACCACTTGTCGGGATTATTGGGGATTACCAGGCCTACGCCTTGTGTGCGGGCTGCACCAAGCAGCTCCAGTTCATTGTAATAGGTAGTGAAGCCTGCTGTAGCCGTCAGACTGTGCTCACCCCAAGTATTCTGGTAAGTCAGCAAGTAATCGCTCTGCACTTTTGTTTCTGTCTGTTTCTCCTGGCTTACTCCGGTTTTCCCGTCACCAAGGGTTTCTATTTTGCCTTCTACACTGTTGTCAAATACCTTGATGATAGGGGTATATTTGCGGGTGCTGTTTGAACTGTAGTCCATGGAGTACACCACCTTGAATTGGAAATGTTTCAAGAAGTCCCATTCTCCATACACGTTGCCGGATGTACGATAGTTTTCAGCCTTTGTTGTGTTGGCCTTTAATTCCACGTCTACCATCGGATTGTTCATCTGTGCCTTCTGGAACCCCGGAAGGGTGGTATACAGCCCGTATTCTTCATTGAACACATGAGCTACCGGGGCTGCCCGCAAGGCAGTGGCAACGCTTTTGGTGTCTGCCGGTAACATACGTGCACCGTTGAACTGGAAGCCTACCTTGAAGTTATCTGTCACTTTATAGTCATTGCTGACGTTCAGCGTAATCTTGCTGTACTTTTCTTTCTTGATGTTGCCTTGTTCATAGGCATAGCCGGCTCCAAGGTAGAAGCTGTGCTTGGCTGAAGCGCCGGTAATGCTGATGTTGTTGTTGGTAATGAAACCTGTCTGGAAGATTTCGTCCTGCCAGTTGGTATTACCTGTCCAATCGGTAAAATTAAATTCCGGATTGCCTTCGTTCTTCAATTGTTCGTTGTATAACGTCTTGAAGCCATCTGCATCTACCATGGCAATCTTGTCCGTGATGGCTTTGAAACCGAATGAGCCGTTGATATTTACACGCGTCTGGCCTTCTCTGGCTTTCTTCGTAGTGATAATGATGACGCCATTGGCACCGCGTACACCGAAAATGGCAAGTGAGGACGGGTCTTTCAAGATTTCCATGGACTCGATATCCTGTGGGTTCAGGAAGTTAATGTTATCATTGAACAGGCCGTCGACTACATACAGGGGCTTGTAACCATTGATGGAGTTTGTACCGCGTACACGGATTTCCGGTTCGGCACCTGCCTTACCGGAGTTGATTACCTGTACACCTGCCACTTTACCTTGTAGGGCGGATACAGGATTGACAACCGGCTTATTGGCTATTTCATCACCTTTGATATTTGTAATGGAGCCCGTCAGGTCACGTTTCTTGGCACTACCGTAACCGATGACTACAGTCTCTGCCAGCATTTGCGAGTCGTCTTTCATCTGGACATCAATTACTGACTGGCTGCCAACTCTGATAGCTTGTTTCTGCATTCCCACATAGGAAAATTCCAACGTGTTTTCCGGGGTTACCTGGATAGAGTATTTACCGTCTATATTGGTAATGACGCCATTTGAGGTGCCTTGCACCAATACGGATGCTCCGATCAGGGGTTCTCCCAATACATCGGTAACAGTACCCGTCACAGTCTTTGTCTGAGAAAAGGCTGGCATGGTTGCTTGCAACAAACATACCGTCAAAAATAGATTTTTCAGCCACGAGATACTCTTTAAGATAGGTTTAGGTTCTTTTTTCATTGCATAATTTATTTAAGTGGATAACTTACTTGAATTATGCATGGAACAAACAAAAAACAAAAAAGATGTCATTCAATAGTTAAAAAGAACTCATTTAAATTTTGAGCAGGTTGCAGGTTAAGTTTTTTGCGTAAACGATACCGGTTGTTTTCTACTGCACGAATGGAAAGGTTCATCAAGGATGCGATATCCTTGGTGTCCATGTTCAGTTTAAGGCAGGCACATAGGCGCAGGTCGTTGTTTGTGAGCAGTGGGTATGCTTCTTTTAGTGCTTTGAAGAATGTACGGTGCTTTTGCTCGAATTTAATCAGAAACATTTTCCAGTCATCCTCTGTGTCGAGGTTGTTGGCAAGCAGATTGTTTATCTTTTGATAAAGAGGAAGCAATGTCTTTTGTGTATTCTTGGTGCAAATCTCATCCACAATCTCTTTCAACTTCAGAATCAGTTCATTTTTGCGGATAATGAATGAGGTCTGTGTGAACAGTTCGGCATTCTTTTCCTCGATTTCATTCTGTAGCTCCTCATTCATTCTGCGCAGGTGTTCGGCTTCTTGTGCTTTCATGTGCCTGAGATGTTTGGTCTGTAACCGCTTTTTCATCAGCCAGAAGGCAATAAACAAGACTGTGATAATCAGTAGGATGCAAGTGAGGTACCACCAGATGGTACGGTACCATGGAGGAAGTATGTCGAAGTTGATGATGGTATCAGGAGAATAATTGTTCAATTCGTCTGTGGCGCGGATGTGTAGGGTGTAGTTTCCTTCCGGCAGACGGGCGTATGAGATGCTGTTACGTTGTTCCGGTCGGCTCCAGGTACTATCTACTTTTTCCAACAGGTATTCTACAAACAAGCTTTGGGCAAATGCATCATTGACGGAGAAGCCTACGGTGACAGTGTTGTCTTTGTAGGGTATCCGGAGGTGCTTGGACAGGTCGGCATATCCACTTGCCTGGTCCTGGCCTGTATGTACGAATTCCAGATTGGGAGGAGCGAGTTGTATGTTCTGGCGTTTGCTGTGTTGGGAGCTGTGAAGAATAAAACCGGCATCCAGACAAACCAATGAAAGAGAGTCGTTAAGTATGGAGATGTTCTCGAAAGCGGTAATCAGTGACAGATTATCAGTCTCTACCTTATAGCTCTCGTTGATGCGGGCGATATAACCGTCATAGAAGAAACGGTAAATAGAGGAGCCGGTGATGGCCCAGCTCTCTTCACTGTTGATGGAAACAATACGTTTGATATTGTTTATGTTCTGGAAACACTGGTTCAGAAGCTGGTTGGGTTGCAGCGTATCACTATTTTCGTCGTAAGAATAGAAGTGGTTGCCACTTCCCAGGAAAATGACACGTCCGCTCGTTTTGAAGATCTGCAGATGTATAGGGAGCGTACAGTCTTTTTCATGCCCGTAATAGGTATAGTAGCGGAAAGCGTCCATATCTTCATTTAACCGGCATTTGTATATGCCTTTGCTGACAGTTTCTAACCAAATATTGCCTAAATGGTCTATCTCTGCATCATAAATGGGATCAGTGATTTGCCGCATGACATTTACTTTTCCGGTTTCTTTGTTGACAATACGCAGTTCGTTGTAGGTAACGATAATTTGGATTTTTTTTCCATTGATGGTGGCTTCTACAATACGGAACACACCGGTGTTGAGACGGTAGAGCTGACGGATGCTGAAATCCGGGCAGATTTCAAGCAATCCATTGTTGTGGCCGCAATATAAATGTCCGTTAATCAGTTGCAAGGACCACACCTGCCCTTGCGTACCCTCGATGAACTTCAGTGAAGAGAATATTTCAAAATCGTTTGCTTTCTCTTCCGGTGTGTAGTAAACACCTTGATTGGTGCCTATCAGCAAGTAGCCATTCCATAAAGTAGCGGTATATACTGCACTGGAGTTGGCATCATTGCTTCGATAATAACTTAAGCCGTCTGTATAGCGGATGTAGGCAATCCCACGGTCCATAGCTACCCATATATTATTCCGGTTGTCCTCGTACAAGGACAGGATTGTGTTATTTTGCAGGGAGTTGGCAGCCGAGAAATGATTGAGGATATTTCCTTGTACATCTATTTCATAGATTCCACTTAACTGGGTTCCCAAATAGTAGGAGTTTCGTTTGGCGCAATAGATTCCGCAATTAAGCTCTTGGCCATGCAACTGGCTGGAAAGAGCATTGTTCCAAGGAATGAAGTTCTTTTTGTCGTAAATGTAGATTTCGCCTGTGGAGGTTCCGATTAAGTATCGGTCCTTACCATAAGGTAGAATAACGCGGGTGGTGGTTCCATTCAGGAATTCACTGCCTTCAATTTTACTTAGCCGGCCATCTTTGAGTTGGTGCAGAGGACCATGCATCTCTTGTACCCAGTATTCATTTCTCACTTTCAACAGTAACAAGAATCCTTCTGGAATGGTGAGTTGCCGCATTGTCTGATGGTCATAAACATAAATATTTCTGAAAGTTTGGAAATAGACTTTGCTTCCGTCTATCCAGATGCGCCAGAAACTTTCATTGTCCAAAACCTTGGGCGGGAGTAACTTATTTAAAGAGGTGTATTTCAGTTTGCCGGACTGGTCTCTGTCCCATCGTCCCAGTTCTTCAGCGCCTCCAGTGTAGATTGTATAGTGCGATTCTACAGCCAAAGCCCTGACTATCGGAGAATTGGGCATTGGATAGAGTTCCCATTCCATACCGTCGGATTCAAGTAATCCGATGTCATTCCCAAAATACATAATGCCTTTTTCATCCTGTCCAATAGACCAGTTTTTATTGGCTGCATGGTATTTATCACGGGCAAAATTGATGACATAAGGCTTTTGATTGGCAAAAGAATAACATGCCACCAGCAAGGACAGACAAAATAAAAGCAAATGTCTTTGGAGGTTCATGGTATGATTGGTATTGAATCTTGAAATCTTTAATTATCTGACAAAGATACAACCTATTTTTAAATCTTTCTTTTATAATATCATAAAAAAAAACCTCTGAGAAGTGTTCTCAGAGGCCTTTAGTTGTTTGTCTTCATCATTAATACAAAATACGTGCGGATGATAGGACTCGAACCTACACGCCTCACGGCACCAGATCCTAAGTCTGGCGCGGCTGCCAATTACGCCACATCCGCAGGATAATTCTGTTTAGCGGGGACAAAGATAGGAAGATTTTTCGTTCTGGCAAATTGTTTTATGGATAAAGTCGTTTCATAAGGTGACTTTCAGCATTTTTCTCGCTTCCTCGATGATGGTGTCCAAGTCATTGTTCTCATCTTCTTTGCTCATATCCACCTTTTTGTCGGGGTCGATGCCGAATTCAATCTGTTGCTTCTTGGCATCAAGGTGCGGACTGGCGGAAAAGCGTACTCCCCATCCGTTGGGCAGTTCGGAAGAGAACGGCAGACCCGAACCGCCGCCGGTTTTGTCACCGACCAAGGTGACATTGGGGAAGCAGCGCATGGAGTTGACGAAATCATTGGTTGCACTATAAGAATGGCGGTTGGTCAGGACGACTACTTTCTTTTGCCAGCGGATGCTGTTGGAAGGTTCCACATAAATGGGAGTCGGGTCTGAGAAATCATTGTGCCCTTTGCCGGTCTTGTGCTGGATATATCCTGTCAGTATTTTCTCGTTTGTGAACCGTTGGGCCATTAGGGTGGCATTTGTCAGGTTGCCGCCGCCATTGTTGCGCACATCAATAATCAGGCCGTTGCAGGCGGAAAGATACAGTAGGATTTCATCCAAATTGCCGTTCCCGATACCACTGGAGAAATCGCCATAATAGATGTAACCTATGTTGTCCTCTAAAATGGTATATTTGGCACCTCCGGCAATGCGGTAGTCTCTTCCTAAGTACTTCTCTATGATACTTTCGTTGAAGTTACGGGGATAGTCCAGATACCAGTCCCAGTAACGCGCCATGTTGGAAGAAGAGTACAGGTTGACGTGTCCGTCTTTCAGCTCGGCAAGCATGTTGCCCAATATTTCGAACAAACCGTCATAGCTCATTCCCGGGGTAATGA
>OGRR01002294.1_pt1 | contig 10425 bp, 11 predicted proteins | sample 1553511 | NCBI WGS metagenome assembly OGRR01 (sample SAMEA2580040, study PRJEB22360) | human gut metagenome | biome: human gut; feature: human-associated habitat; material: faeces | place: Denmark | collected 2008/2010 | reverse complement strand
GCTGCGTATTCTTCAGCCCATCCATCAACGAATGCTGTCTGTACACTATCCCATGTGCCTGTGCCCTGTGCATAGTTCAGAAGAGCACCACCAAGATTGTTCTTCCAGTTCTCAGATGGCATTGTTGTAAAGTTCCAGCTTACTGGTGTCTTTCCAGCCTCTGTGTACTCGGCATTTGCTTTTACAAGCGGGTTGTCCGGAAGGTAATCTGCGAATGTTGTAAACGGTGTTACGAATCCCATCTCATTTGCCAGCATGTCACGACCTTCGTCACTCTCAACTACCCATTTCATGAAATCAAGTGTTGCCTGAATATCTTCTTCAGAAGCGTTTTTATTTACACACCAGTAGTTCTCTGATCCTGTACAAAGTCCCTGGTTCTCTTCTCCGTCAACTCCGATGTAGATTGGAAGCATTCCCATATCTTCTTCTGCTACTTCGTTATCTTTGATATCATTGTAAGCCCATGTACCATTCTGATAGAATACTGCTTCACCAAGTGCAAATTCACTTGCTGCGTCATCTCCTGTCTTAGAAGAAATCATAGATGGCTCACATGTAGAGTTGTTCAGATACAGATCCCAGATCTGTTTGTAGTTGTCAAGATATGTTCCCTTAATAGCATCTGTACTATCAATTCCGTCTGCCTTGTACTCATAGTAGATTGGCAGGTTTGCAAGGTGTGTCTTGAATCTCCAGTCAGAAGAAGAATCCATTCCTGCTGAAGTGAAAGCTCCTTCTACTCCAATATCATCTTTATGTGCCTGAATCTCTTCTGCAGCTGTCTTAAGTGCCTGGAAGTTATTCAGCTCATCGATGGATTTGATGCTTGCATCCGGCAGTTCGAAGTATTTGTTCAGAAGTGCTTTGTTGTAGATCAGACCATAAGTCTCAATAACATAAGCGATTCCGTCTACTGCATCACCATCTTTTAATACATAGTCATCAGACTCAACGTCTTTGTAAACGTCACTTTTTGAAAGGTCATAGCAATAATCCTTCCATGTAGCAAGTCCAACCGGTCCGTTTACCTGGAACAATGTTGGAGCCTCGTCTTTTGCCATCTCTGATTTCAGCTGTGACTCGTATGTTCCTGATGCAGCTGTCTGTACATCAACCTGAACGCCAGTTTCATCTGTGTACTCTTTAGCAAGTTCTACCCACTGATCAGCCTGCTCTGGTTTGAAGTTCAGATAATAAACTGTTCCTGTTGCCTCGTCTGCTGATACAAGTGTAGCTGGGAGCATACCCATTGCCATGGTTGCTGAAAGTCCAAGTGCTGCAATTTTCTTTACATTCTTCATTTTGAAATCCCTCTTTCTTTCATAAAATAAATGAATAATTGTTCCGACTGGAATGTTCTGGAAACGTTGTCAGTAACGTTTCCGGTAACGTTTCCGGTTGATGGCTTTATACTATCACCAATTAGATAGTTTGACAAGTGTTTTTTTACAAAAATTTGTTTTTTGTTTATTTTATTCAGTTCAGTCGTGCATTTTTTGTGCAGTTTTTACATGTATCAGATTCTTTTATTCTTGATATTCAAAATATATTACGTGATTATAGACATGGCGACAAAATTGTTACTATTCCCAATATTTGCACCGAAGGGCTTTCGTAACATGACGCGTGAACTGTAAACAGAAAGGCATCAAAATGGATATTATTAAAAAGATAGCAGAAGAACTGCAAATTCGCCCTGATCAGGTTCAGGCAGTTGTAAATTTGATTGATGAGGGCAATACCATCCCTTTTATTGCGCGCTACCGCAAGGAAGCACACGGTGCATTAAATGATGAGATACTTAGAAATCTCGATGAAAGGCTGACATATCTTCGCAATCTTGAAGAGAAAAAGTCAAGTGTTCTTGCTTCCATGGAAGAGCTTGGCGTCCTCACAGATGATCTGAAAAAGAAAATGGAGCAGGCACAGACATTAGCCGTCATAGAAGATCTTTATCGTCCATATCGTCCAAAGCGCCGTACAAGAGCGACAATTGCAAAAGAAAAAGGCTTAGAGCCGCTTGCAAATGAAATATTATTAGGACAGGCAAAAGGAACAAAAGAAGAGCTGGCAAAAGCTTTTGTATCACCGGAAAAAGGTGTGGAAAGCACAGAAGATGCACTTTTAGGTGCCATGGATATTTTAGCTGAGCACATTTCAGATGATGCTTCATTTCGTGCCCAGATTCGTAAAATGACATGGGAAAAAGGTATGCTCACCTCCACAGTTCGCGAAGAAGGTACAGAGTCTGTATTTGAAACATATTATGAGTTTCAGGCACAGCTTACAAAGATTAATGGTCATCAGGTGCTTGCTGTAAACCGCGGAGAAAACCAAAAGGTGCTGAGTGTTAAAATTGAGGCACCGCAGGAAGAGATTCTTACCTGGTTATATAATGTAATGACAAAGGGAAAGAACGAAACTTGTGCAGCTATTCTTCGTGAGGCTACAGAGGATGCATATAAGCGTCTGATCGCTCCGGCAATAGAGCGTGAGCTTCGCACTAATCTGACAGAGACAGCAGAAGAGGGCGCAATGAAGGTGTTCGGACAGAATCTAAAGCAGCTTCTGATGCAGCCGCCAATTGCAGGTCAGACTGTTCTTGGCTGGGATCCGGCCTTTCGTACAGGCTGCAAGCTTGCTGTAATTGATCCATTTGGAAAGGTAATTGACACAAAGGTCATTTATCCGACAGCGCCGCATAACAAAGTAAAAGAATCAAAAGATATCTTAAAAGCACTTATTGCAAAGTACCATATTACATTGATTTCAGTTGGAAACGGAACAGCATCGCGAGAGTCTGAGCAAATCATTGCAGATTTGATTAAGGAAATCAATGCGCCTGTGCGCTATGTCATCACAAACGAGGCTGGTGCTTCAGTATATTCTGCAAGCAAACAGGCAACAGAGGAGTTTCCAAACTTTGATGTTGGCCAGAGAAGTGCTGTTTCTATCGCCAGACGTGTGCAGGACCCGCTTGCAGAGCTTGTCAAGATTGATCCAAAGGCTATCGGTGTCGGCCAGTATCAGCATGATATGAATCAGAAAAAGCTCGATGAGATGCTTCATGGAACAGTAGAAGACTGTGTAAATCAGGTAGGCGTGGATTTAAATACAGCTTCAGCAGCGCTTCTCGAATATGTGTCAGGCATCACGAAAACAATTGCAAAAAATATCGTTACTTACCGCGAGGAAAATGGTCAGTTTACAAATAGAAAACAGTTGTTAAAGGTTGCAAAGCTTGGACCAAAGGCATATGAGCAGTGTGCAGGTTTTCTTCGTATTCGCGGTGGAGATGAGCCGCTTGATGCTACAGCCGTTCACCCGGAAAGTTACGAGGCAGCACGTGCAGTTTTAGCATCATGTGAACTAAAGCCGCAGGATATTTTAGAGGGAAAGGCTGCAGGCATTGCAAAGAAACTTCAGACAGCCAAGCTTGCAAAGCAGCTTGGAATTGGTGAACTTACACTTACTGATATTGTAAAAGAATTAGAAAAGCCATCAAGAGATCCACGTGATGAAATGCCAAAGCCAATCCTTAGAAGTGATGTCCTGTCCATGGAAGACTTAAAGCCAGATATGGAATTAAAGGGAACAGTTAGAAATGTTGTTGATTTTGGAGCATTTGTCGATATAGGTGTGCATGAAGACGGACTAGTCCATCTCTCACAGCTTTGTAACCGCTACGTTAAGCATCCGTCAGAGGTTGTAAGCGTAGGAGATATTGTAAACGTCAGAGTGCTTAGCGTAGATTTAAAGAAAAAACGAATTGCCCTTACTATGAAAACAAAATAAAAAACGCTTGCAATTATCACTCTGCTGTGTTAAACTATCTGTCGGAAAATGGAATATTCTTTGGGGCGGGGTGTAAATCCCCACTGGCGGTAAAGTCCGCGACCCGCATTTTTGCGGCTGATTCGGTGAGTGCAAAGATAGTGATGAACAATTCTTCACAACTCCGAAACCAACAGTAAAGTGATGCAGCATTATTAGCAAAAGCTGTGTCCAAAGTCTGGATGGGAAAAGAAAGAGTGTATCGTTTTATAGGCCCCCTGTCGATTCAGGGGGCTTTTTTTTAAATGGTGCACCAGATTCTTATTTCACAATTTAATCAAAGACGTCCACTTTCAATTTTCAATATTACGCGCATAAATGCGCAGAAAAGAGGAAAGAGAAATGGAAAACTTATGGAAGACAGTAACTGAAAATGTCGGCTTTATTGTCGTCATTGCGATCACGGCAGCAGTCCTTTTTGCGGTGGCAAAGCTTGGAGAAATGTGGGCAGGCGTGACTTCATCGCAGCAAATGCGCACGAAAAAAATTGTCACTATAGGTATGATGTCAGCGCTTGCATTTATTCTGCAGATCTTTGATTTTCCAGTACCATTTGCACCGCCATTCTACAAGCTTGATTTTTCAGAGGTGCCAGTTTTAATCTGCTCCTTTGCAATGGGACCGGTGGCAGGTGTAGCATCAGAGCTGCTTAAAAACGTATTAAAGGTGCTTTTTAGAGGTACAACAACAGCATTTGTCGGCGATTATGCAAACTTTGTGATTGGCTGCAGCTTCATTATTCCGGCAGCAATCCTTTATTTCAAGCACAAGACAAAGAAAACAGCGATAATAGGCTGTGTAGCAGGAACAATCATTATTGCAATTTTTGGAAGCTTATTCAACGCATTTTATCTGCTTCCGGCATTCTCCAAGCTGTACGGAATGCCGCTTGAAAGCATTTTAGAGATGGGTCATGCAATCTTTTCTGGTTTTGAAGAGTTTAACATTTTGACATTTGTTGCCTTATGTGTAGCACCATTAAATCTGTTAAAGGGTGCACTGGTATCAGTTATCGTTATGCTGATCTACAAGCCAATCAGCCGTATTCTGCATCAGGTATAAAAATAGAGTTGTTTTTCTTGTGCATTCGTTGTAAAATCAATACGATGCACAAAATAAGCTGTGTTTGCAGTAAATGTAAATTGCAGTTTGTGTGTATCCGCAGTCGCAAGGCTGCGGATATTTGTTTTTATTCTACGACATTTTGCTCTGATAAAAATGAAACAATATTTGGAGGAATCAATGGCAATACCAGAAAAAATTTATGAGACAAATGGTGCAGAGGAAACCTTTGAGGTGGGAATGCGCCTTGCAAAAGAGGCAAAAGCCGGTGACATTTATTGTCTTGACGGTGATTTAGGAACAGGAAAAACTGTTTTTTCCCAGGGCTTTGCCGCAGGTCTTGGCATAAAAGAGGCAGTAAACAGTCCAACTTTTACAATCGTATGTGAATATGAAGAAGGACGTCTGCCATTGTATCATTTTGATGTATATCGAATCGAAGAGCCGGAAGAGATGGAAGAAATTGGCTACGAGGAATATTTTTATGGACAGGGTGTGTGCCTTGTTGAGTGGGCATCACTTGTAGAAGAGATTATTCCGCCAGAAGCTGTGTGGATCACGATTGAGAAAGATCTGGACAAGGGATTCGATTATCGAAAAATAACAGTGCGCGGTAAGTGAAAAGAAAGGCAATAAGGTAACAGTATGCAGATATTAGCAATAGAAAGCTCATCTTTGACAGCAGGTGCAGCAATTATAAAGGATGATGTTGTGCTGGCAGAGTATTCAGTTTCATTTAAAAAGACACACTCGCAGACATTGCTTCCTATGATCGATGAGGTTGTAAAGATGACAGAAACCAATTTAAAGGAGCTTGATGCAATAGCCATTTCAGCAGGTCCTGGTTCATTTACAGGACTTAGAATCGGCAGTGCAACAGCGAAGGGATTATGTCTGGCGCTTGATAAGCCGCTTGTTGAGGTGTCTACGCTTGAAGCTATGGCGTTTGGATGCGGCCCATATAATGGTCTGATCTGCCCGATGATCGATGCGAGACGAAGACAGGTTTACACAGCGCTGTATCGTTTTGATGAAGAATTGAATATGGTATGCGTGATGGAACCAAAGCTTTTATTAGTGGAAGAGCTTGCACAGAACTTAAAAGAATTAAAGTCAGACGATGAGAATGTGTTATTTACAGGAGACGGCATGCATGTGCATGGTGCATGGTTAAAGGAAAATGTATCAAAAAGTAAAATGGCACCAGCAGTCTGCAGCACGCCGCGCGCAGCAGCAGTAGCAGAGCTTGGCGCTAAGAAATGGCGTGAAGGAAAGGCAATCAATGCAGATGATCACCGTCCGATCTACCTTAAAAAATCACAGGCAGAGCAGGAACGAGAGGCTGGCATTTACACAAAAGGTTCTCTGCGTCCGGGAGAGAGCGGAACGCAGGCAAAGATTTGCTGACGAAAAACGGCAGTGATGCCGTAAAATTGTCAGTGCGCCGTATGTGCAAAGCAGATCTTCTGGCTGTAGCACAGCTTGAGAAGGAATGTTTTGCAGAGGCATGGTCAGAAAATGCGTTGGCAGAAAGTCTTGCAGAAGCAAATTATGTATTTTTTGTCGCAGTGGTATCGAAGCCGTCTTGCATGGCAGATGAAAAAGATACAGAAGAAATTGCAGGATACGTCGGTGCATATCTGGCAGCAGATGAGCTTTCTATCACAAATGTCGCTGTATTTTCATCATACAGACGGTGCGGCGCAGCCAATCAGCTGATGAAAGCGCTTGATGCATTTGCACAGGAAAAGAATTTATATGGAATTACGCTCGAGGTGCGTGTGTCAAATAATGCAGCAATTGCATTATATGAAAAAAATGGTTATGAAAAATCTGGTATTCGCAAAGGATTTTACAGCAAACCAAAGGAAGATGCCTTAATCATGTGGAAATACTTCCAGTAGTGACAGGCATTTCCATTGTTATTCTTCCCGAAATTTATTAAAATATACATGCAAAATGAATCAATGAATCAGGGAGGAAAGCAATGAGAATAACAGTAAAAGAAAATAATAGGGACAGAATTCTTCAGGTCGTGTGCAATTGCTGCAGACGGCCGCTTCCAGTTGAAAATGGCATTGTGCTAGAGGATTATATTCATGTGGATAAAGCATGGGGCTATTTTTCAGAGCGCGATGGCGAGAAAATTGCATTTGACTTGTGTGAGAACTGTACCCATGAGCTTACAAAAAGGTTTCGCCTGCCTGTGTATCAGAAAAAAACACGGGAATATTTATAACCTTATAAAAGTGCGCTTTGGGCGGGCGTTCATTTGGAATGAGAGGACAGATGTTAGATTTATGTTTATTGGGAACAGGCGGTATGATGCCCCTTCCTTATCGTTGGCTGACGTCGTTAATGACAAGATTTAACGGAAGCACATTAATGATTGACTGTGGAGAGGGAACACAGATCGCAGTGAGAGAAAAAGGCTGGAGCTGTAATCCAATCGATGTGATCTGTTTTACACATTACCATGGAGATCATATAAGCGGCCTCCCGGGGCTCCTTTTGACAATGGGAAATGCAGACCGTACAGAGCCGCTTACACTTATTGGACCAAAAGGCCTTGAGCGCGTGGTGAATGCGCTTCGCGTTATTGCGCCAGAGCTGCCATTTCCTATTATATTTAAAGAGATTACGCAAAACGAGCAGGATTTCGAGGTGAAGGGCTATCATATTCATGCCTTTCGCGTTCAGCACAATGTAACCTGCTACGGTTACACGATTCAGATTCCGCGTGCAGGCCGTTTTCATGCTGAAAAGGCAAAAGAGCTTGGCATTCCGCTTACCTTCTGGAGTCATTTGCAAAAGGGAGAGACAATGACAGATGGCGATAAGGTTTATACGCCTGATATGGTTATGGGCGAAAAAAGAAAAGGAATCAAAGTTACGTATGTCACAGATACAAGACCGCTTCCAATTATTGCTGAGCAGGCAAAGGATGCTGATCTTTTTATATGTGAGGGCATGTATGGAGAGCCAGATAAGCTTGCCAAGGCAAAGGAATACAAGCATATGACATTTAGTGAGGCGGCGTCACTTGCAAAAGAGGCACAGCCAAAAGAAATGTGGCTGACTCATTATAGTCCGTCGCTTGCACATCCGGAGGAGTACATTGAGGAGACGAGAAAGATCTTTTCAAGAACAATTGCAGCAAAGGACGGAAGAAGTATTTCACTTGATTTTGAGCAGGAAGAAGGTACGAAGTAAGATGGAAGAAAAGAATATAAAAATACTTGCAATTGAGAGCAGCTGTGACGAGACCGCTGCTGCAGTAGTAGAAAATGGACGTAAGGTATTGTCAAATGTAATCTCTACACAGATTGATATCCATACTCTTTATGGCGGTGTTGTTCCAGAAATTGCCTCAAGAAAGCATCTCGAGCGTATTAATCAGGTGGTAAAAGAAGCATTGAAACAGGCATCTGTGACATTAGAGGACATCGACGCAGTTGCTGTTACCTATGGACCAGGTCTTGTTGGAGCACTTCTTGTTGGAACGGCAGAGGCAAAGGCGATTGCATATGCAGCAGGAAAGCCGCTTGTTGGTGTTCATCATATTGAGGGTCATATTGCAGCCAATTACATTGAAAACCAGGATTTAGAGCCGCCATTTATGTGTCTGATCGTTTCAGGTGGTCATACACATCTTGTTGTAGTTGAAGATTATGATAAATTTAATATCATTGGACGCACAAGAGATGATGCAGCAGGTGAAGCTTTCGATAAGGTGGCCAGAAGCATCGGTCTTGGCTATCCGGGAGGTCCAAAGATCGACAAGGCAGCAAAGCTTGGAAATCCGGATGCCATTACATTTCCAAAGGCGAAGATGTCTGATAATCCGTATGACTTTAGCTTCAGTGGTTTAAAATCAGCTGTGCTTAATTATTTAAATCATGCGAAGATGACAGGCGAAGAGGTTAATCCAAATGATCTGGCAGCATCCTTTCAAAAGGCAGTTGTGCAGGTATTAGTAGAGCATGCTATTCGAGGAACTAAGGAACATGGTTTTCGTAAGTTAGCTCTTGCAGGAGGTGTTGCATCAAACTCTGCACTTCGAGCAAGCTTAAAGGAGGCATGCGAAAAGAATGGAATTACTCTGTATTATCCGTCCCCTATTTTTTGCACAGATAATGCAGCAATGATTGGTGCAGCAGGCTACTACGAATATAAAAAAGGAAGAAGAAGCGGCTGGGATTTAAATGCAGCAGCGTCCTTAAAGCTGGGAGAACGATAAAATGAATGATGTGGGAAAACAGGAGCATAAGGAGAAAAAAGCTGCTGTAATTCTGGCAGCAGGAAGCGGAAGACGCATGAATACGCCAGTTGCCAAGCAGTTTCTTGATTTAATGGGCATTCCGGTATTTTTGCATAGTGTGCGTCTGTTTGACAAGATAGCTGATAAAATTGTACTTGTGACTTCACCAGATGCAGTCGAGTATTGCCAGAATCTTCTGGAAAAGGAAGAACTTTGCGCAGAGGTTATTGTGATCGCGGGAAAAAGCGAACGTTTCCTTTCATCTATGGAAGGAGTAAGGGCAGCCTCAGACTGCGATTTAATTATGATACATGATGCAGCACGTGCATGTGTTGATATGGAAGTTATTGAAAGGTCAATTGCTTCAGCAAGAATACATGGAAGCGGTGTTGCAGCTGTGCCGTTAAAAGATACGGTGAAGGTGGCAGATCAAAATGGAATGGTACTGTCAACACCTGACAGAAGTACACTTCGCATTATTCAGACACCACAAACATTTAAGCATGATATTATCTGTGCGGCCTATGATCATCTTAACCATATAATAGAAACAAAAGGTATAAAAGCAGCAGGCTCCATTACAGATGATGCCATGGTAGTGGAAACATTTACTAATCAGAAGGTCTATCTGTCAGAGGGCAGCTATGAGAATATCAAGCTGACTACGCCAGAGGATATGACAGCGGCGCATGGAATTTTATCTGCCAGGACGCGTGAACTGTAATAGTATCAAAAGATGGAAATAAAGCAACAATAAAAAAACTTGAAAAAAATCGAAAAAAGGTGTTGACATTTTGGAAAAGCCGTGATAGTATATAGAAGTCGCTTGAAACGACAAAAAACTTCCAAGTCACGGCTTTAACAAACCTCAAATCTTCAAAAAAAGATTTGAAAAAAGTTAAAAAAGTGCTTGACAAAAGCAAGACGATGAGTTATAATAAACGAGTCACTTAACTGCTTTGGAGAGGTGTCCGAGTGGTTTAAGGAGCCGGTCTTGAAAACCGGTGATTCCGAAAGGGACCGTGGGTTCGAATCCCACCTTCTCCGTTGATATTTACAATTAAATATCAGATTTTTGAGAATCAACTTATGCTTGGAGAAGTACCCAAGAGGTTGAAGGGGCTCCCCTGGAAAGGGAGTAGGTCGTTAGTAGCGGCGCAAGGGTTCAAATCCCTTCTTCTCCGTTGGTCTCCAAGATAGTGAGACTATGCAAAGAACCTTGATAATTGAACAGTATAACCAACCCTGAAGATTTCTTAAAAAGC
>OGRR01002282.1_pt1 | contig 10449 bp, 7 predicted proteins | sample 1553511 | NCBI WGS metagenome assembly OGRR01 (sample SAMEA2580040, study PRJEB22360) | human gut metagenome | biome: human gut; feature: human-associated habitat; material: faeces | place: Denmark | collected 2008/2010 | reverse complement strand
GTCAATTGTGTGCTCAAGTCTGTTCTGAACAGCACCAAGAGCTGAACGCTGTGATGAAACCTTGCTGATTGCATCTGAGATAGCGTCGATAGCATATGTACCAGCGATACCTGTATCATCATTAACATTGATTCCCTTGATACCAAGGCTAGATGAATCCATTGCATCAATATTGACATTAATCTTATTTGTCATATCTGCATCAGATCCAACATGCAAACTGAAACTTAAAGTATTAGCAACAGCTGCAGAACCCACATGCAACTTAATAACATTTGTTGCATTGTCCAATGTCATTGCTGTATAATTATCATCAATTCCAACCTTTGCCTGACTATTTGTATCACCTATCTGATTAGCCTTTAAAAGCTCATTTGCAGCAAGTGTATATGCCCTCTCAGCCGTAATAACTGACTTGTCATTATCATCTACACCATCGTTATCAGCATCTGTTATTGTAGAAATTGATTTTGCTCCAGCGGTAAATTTACCTTTAACTTTTGAAATTGTGTCTAAATCTGCATAATCAGCTGTCTTTTTAGTAGAACCATCACCATTTCCACCATCAGTAGGAACTGTTTTATACCAACCAGCACCCCAGCCATCAGTAATTGCACCAGCCTGCTGATCCGCATTTGCAGCTTTCGCAGTTTTGTAGGTATATTTCGTACCGTTTACCGTTACTTCCTTGCCATCCTCATCTTTTACACCTTGCTTATCAAGGAAATCCTTAACTTCATCTGCAGATGTACCAATAGTATAGCTCTTACCGCCTATACTAACTGTGTCTCCAGATTTCAGCTTATCCATAGTAAATGTTGCTGTTCCATCACTTCCTGTCGTAAGAGAACCTTTCAATCCAGCATCATGAGCTTGTAAGTCAATATTTTTCTTAGATGTACCATTTTCACCTTTTAACAGATATGTCTCGTTGAACTTGGTTGTCTCAGATACACGGTCGATTTCAGTAGTTAACTGCTCAATCTCATCCTGAATTGCACTTCTGTCTGTGTCAGAGTTTGTACCATTTGCAGCCTGTGTTGCAAGCTCGTTCATTCTCTGAAGCATTGAGTGAACCTCTGTAAGAGCACCCTCAGCTGTCTGTACTGCAGATACGCCATCCTCAGCATTTGTTGAAGCACGGTCGAGTCCACGAATCTGCTTTCTCATCTTCTCAGAAATTGTAAGTCCTGCTGCATCATCTGCTGCACGGTTGATTCTGTATCCAGAAGAGAGCTTCTCTGTAGATTTAGCCTGCTGACCTGTTGTTACGTTGAGCATTCTGTTGGCATTTGCTGCCTGCATGTTGTGTTGTACTACCATAATATAATCCTCCTTGTCCCACACTGTGGGTTATTATGTTTGACCTCTGGAAATCCTTTTCCCGAGGGGTTTGCAGCTGCTTTGTGATTGTTTTATTTAAGCAGTTGCAGTTTTCTATAACAAGCGGCTTCCCGGGTGTGGCTTACGCCACGGCCGCCTATTAACTTGTTTGCCTATGCTTTCTTATCCGCTTTAGCCGGCTTTGCTTTCTTCTGTCTTTCATTCCAGATAATCTTCTTTATTTCATGCTGTGCTTCCTCTGAAATCTTTGGCTCCGGATAATATGTATCTTTTCTCTTCTCAGGATTCGGATCATTGTTTGACCTTGAGATGTTCATCTCTCTTGGAGCATCTATCATGAGACGTCCGTTCTTTCCGCTTCCACCGGCATAGACCACTCTGATGTTGTCTCCGATGTTTACATATTCTCCCTCTTTAAGCGATAATTTAAGCATTATGTATACCTCCGTGCACTTGATTTAAGCTATTTCCATGCTTATGTGAAATGTAACAATTCTCTAAGAAATGTTGCATTTTTCGTCTAAGAACAAGGATTTTTGTGGGAAGTGGTCGTCAAAAAAGGCAGATACAACCAATAAAGGGCAAATATAATTTTTAAATAAGTTGTAATTAGGGGTAAAGTATTAGAATTGATGTCCGATATAGTAACTGTAAGATAAAAAATGCAACATTTCTTAGAGAAATGTTGCATTTTTCATTACTATATTTTTAAATTTGAAAGTGAGGCTATAATCGTATAATTTCAATTATTTTACACTACGATAGTTTTTTCACACACTTAGCTGTAAACGTTTAAAAGTTTCTTTTTCTTCAGGAATTGACAATATTCCTCCTTTTTTTTCTATACACAGGCTTGCTACTGCATTTCCATACCTTGCAAATTTTTTTAGTTCTTCCATAGAACAATCTTCAGGGTTAAGTTTGCTTTTTACAAATTGAGACATAAATCCGCCCCAAAATGAATCTCCTGCCCCTGTAGTATCTACTACTTGACTTGAAAAACCACTTACCTTTTGATGATCCTTCCTATTACATATTAACACCCCTTCTTTTCCGAGTGTCACTGCAACTATTTTTATTCCATGGTCTAATAAATAGTTTGCTGCTTCATCCGGATTTTCGTATGGCGTAAGTAAAGCAGTTTCTTCATCAGACAGTTTAATCATATCTGCAAACGGAAGCATTGAACGCATACGTTCTATAGCAGTCTTCTCATTATTCCAAAGAGGCGCCCTGTAGTTGGGGTCATATGATATAACTGCACCTGCATTTTTTGCACATTTCACTGCCTGAAATGTTGTGGAACGTGCAGGTTCATCAGTAAGAGAGAGTGAACCCACATGAAAAACTTTTGTATTCTGTAAAATTTGAGTATCGACTTCCTTGTACCCTATCATTGTATCTGCTCCGGGTTTCCTTGCAAATGCAAATGATCTTTCTCCATCTTTTGTAAGATTTACAAATGCAAGTGTAGTAAATACATTATCATCCAATATAATGCCATCGCTATTAATATTTTGATTTTCAACAGCTTCTATTAAGAATTTACCATGCATGTCATTTCCAACCTTGCCTATAAAGGCTGTTCTCAATCCTGCTTTAGCTGCTGCAGTAAGCATATTTACCGGTGCCCCTCCCGGATTACGTTCATAAAGACACATGCCGGTTTCTGAAACTCCTGCCGGTGTAAAATCAATTAATAATTCTCCCATCGCAACTATATCATATTCTTTTTCCATCCATGTCTCTCCCATTCGCAATTATTTTCCGGAAATGCTTAAATTATAGAATTCAACATTCGAATCCTGAGCAATTATACCAGTTTCAAATTCCGGTTTGGCATATATTCTATATGTGAACGCTATCTGTTCATCAATAAATGCCTCTATCATGTCATGATCCACAATAATCTTTACGTCTATTGCCTTTCCGTCTTCAATTTGCATTGTTTTCTCACAGACACGCACCCCATCCGGCCCAGGCTCGGTTGCCGGCGGAACCGCCTGACACGACTGTACCCAAAATGGATCCACTCCCATCGGAAGATTTAAAAATGAGACCCTTTGCATTGCTTTGTCAAATTCAAGAAATAAACATCCACTTGCCTCTTTATCAGACTTTAAAAGAATACCAAACGTATCATATGTTTCTCTTGGTACTATTTTGCATGTCAGCATATAGCTTTCTTCCGTATGTCTCAAAAATCCATATGAACAGCTTTCCAACGCATTCAATGTTATAGTTTTTTCACCATAATCTTTTGCATTTCCAAGAACTGATATATATTTCCAATTAACAGCTTTATCAAAAATATGCTCATATTCACATGGTAACTTTACATTTAACTCTCCATTTTCGGTTGGTACCACCTCATGTGGAATACAAAATGTTCCACCCCAATACCATTCACCTTTGTCACTCTGCTCTGCACGATCATGCGCCCATCCAAAATAAAAACGTCTTCCATCATCATTTTGCATTGACTTAGCAGCATAAAATCGTCTTCCACCAATACCATCCTTTTTAGGTTTTCTCCACGGACCAAAAGGAGACTCTGATACACGGTATATTGTATTTACAAACTCTGAAAATCTTGAGTAAGACAAATACCAGTGACCTCCCATCTTGTACATTTCCGGACATTCCGGACAATTTGTATGCCCCGGTGAATATATTGGTCCATAATACGTCCAATCCTTTAAATTCTTTGAACGGTACAGCACTATACAGCCCCTTCGTGTAACCGGCATATCAAGTCTTCTCGCTGAAATCAAAATCCAATAATTTTCATCTTCTTCATTATAAAAAACATACGGATCTCTCCAATCAAGTTTTTCATAAAGCTCTGTCATCGGAGTAATAACCGGATTTGCGATATCTTTTGTCCACGTTATTCCATCATCGCTTGTTGCGTGACATATGGTCTGCTGAAACTCCGCTGTTAGACAATATCCTGTATAAAATGCATGATATTGTCCCTCACCATATATTACTGAACCGGTCCACACTCCCGAAGCATCCGGTTCATCTCCTTCTCCCGGATATAATGCCGTCGGAAGCTCCTGCCAATGCACTAAGTCATCCGATATACTATGGCTCCAGGTTGTACGCAGTCTCTCCGGATAGACGGTCGTTCCCGGTGGAGATGTAAGAGAAAAAATATGATATTTTCCTTCGTGGTAAAACGGAATTGCATCTCCCGTAGAATCCGCGAAAGACATTTTACGAAAAATTTCCATTTGCTTATCTTTCTCTGTATTGTAAAAAACGAACAGATTTCCTTTCCAATTTATTTTGCAGCCCTTACCTTATTTTTTAACAACGCTATTTTATCCTTCTGACAATCCAGCAGAACTGCACATGCAATAATCAGACCCTTAATAATTAGCTGCCAATAAGATGAAACTCCTATCAGATTTAATCCATTGGAAATAATTCCAATTACCATCGCACCAAATACAGTTCCACTTATCCGGCCCTTTCCTCCAGTCATTGATGTTCCACCAAGTACACATGCGGCAATTGCATCCAATTCATAGCCACTTCCTACTGATGGCTGTCCTGAATACATTCTTGAGCAAAGAACAAGTCCTGCGAAGGCTGCAAGCGCACCTGAAAGCGTAAATACAATAATTTCTATTTTTTTAATAGGAACACCAGATAATCTTGCAGCTTCCCTGTTTCCTCCAATTGCATATACATAAGTTCCAAATTTAGTTTTGCTTAAAAGGAAACTGAATATTGCAATCAAAATTACCATATATACTACCGGAAGCGGAATTACATTAAACAAATATCCTGTACCTATAGCTATAAACATCTTATCTGTAATACGTGTAGACTGTCCACCTGTATACACATATGCAATACCACTTGCAATATTCATCATTGCCATTGTAATAATAAATGCAGGTACCTTAAAATGAGATACTATAAATCCACTGATAAATCCAGCAAGAGTTCCTACTGCCAATCCAATTGCTACTATAAGTGGCATTCCCTGATTTACAGTAAGTCCAACCGTAAGGGTTCCCGACATCGCAACAATTGAACCAACCGACAAATCAATGTGTCCCAGTATAATTACGAGTGTCATTCCCAGTGCGATATATGTATTTATTGAAATTTGTCTTAAAACAGAAATTATATTATTTGTTGTAAGGAATTTATCCGTTGCAATTGACACTATTACGCACATAATAATCAATACTGCAATAATTCCTATATTGCCTTTTATAATTGAAGTAAATGGATTTCTTTTTCCAAATGCATTTACTTCTCTTTTCTTCTCACTCATATTACTCTACGCCTCCTGCAGCATACTTCATAATTTCTTCCTGATTCATCTGGTCTTTTCCAAGCTTTCCAACAAGCTTACCTGCTCTTATAACACAAACGTTATCACACATGTTGATAATCTCCGGCAATTCACTTGAAACCATAATAATTGCAATGCCTTCCTTTGCCAGTTCATTTATTACAGTATATATTTCATACTTGGCATTTACATCTACGCCTCTTGTAGGCTCATCCAGAATCAAGACATCCGGCTTTGTTGCAAGCCATTTTCCAAGTACAACCTTCTGTTGATTTCCACCCGAAAGACTACCTGCTTCAATCTCCGGAGAAGCTGCTTTAATCCTAAGTCTTTTACTATAATGTTCAATAATCGAATCACGCTTTTTTTCACTGACAGCAATTCCATTCATACAAAAACGCAGACTCGATAAAGTTAAATTGAATGCAACGCTGTTTCCCAGTACAAGCCCCTGTTTTTTTCTGTCCTCAGGAACCAATGCGATTCCTGATTTAATTGCCTGCATAGGATTTTTAAAATGCACTTCATCTCCACTCAGGAAAATCTGACCGGCATCATATGGTCTTGCTCCGAAAACAGCTTCCATAATCTCACTTCTTCCAGCACCTACCAGCCCTGCAAATCCAAGTATCTCGCCTTTATGAACCGAAAAGCTGATATCTTCAAATGTTCCCTGACGTGATAGATTTTTTACTTCAAGTGCAATTGGAGCATGTTCCACATCGCAATAATCTCTTACATAGAAATTATCAAGATCTCTTCCAACCATCATTGCTACCAATTCATTCGCATTCGTCTCGACAGTTTTTTTGGTTCCTACATATGTTCCGTCTCTGATAACAGTAATTCGATCTGATATTCGGAATAACTCTTCCATTCTATGAGAAATATAAATAATACTTACTTTTTTCTTCCTTAGATTCTCAATAATTCCAAATAGCTGCTCTACCTCTTCATTTGAAAGAGATGATGTAGGTTCATCCATAACAATTATTTTTCCGTTAAATGATACAGCTTTTACAATCTCTACCATTTGTTGTTGTGCGATAGTCAGCTTCTCAACTACTGTTTCAGCTTTTATATTGACCCCCAGGGCAGAGATCATATCTGCTGCCCTGCGGTTCATCTCCGCTTCATCCAAGGTTCCAAGTCTAGTTCTAATTTCTCTTCCCAAAAACAGATTTTGTGCAACTGTAAGGTAAGGCACCAATACTATTTCCTGGTGTATAATACCTATACCATTTGCTCTTGCTGCTGGGACTCCATCAATTTTTACTTCTTTTCCATTAACTTTTATCAATCCACAATCCGGCTGATAAATTCCGCCAAGCACTTTAATTAATGTTGACTTTCCTGCTCCATTCTCACCAAGCAGTGCATGTACTTCGCCCAGTTCCAAAGAAAAGTCAATTCCATTTAAAGCGTAAATACCCGCAAAGCTTTTCTTTATCCCTGTCATTTCTAATACTGTCTGTCCCATAATAACTCTCCCTTATTATTGCCATTCTTTAAGAGTTTTCTCAGCCTCATCCTTAGACACTAAATGCGAATCGAGATATACCTTTTTCTCATCAATTTTAGTATCTCCATTAACATACTTTACAGCTTCCTTAAAAGAATAATCTGCAATCTGTACAGGTACCTGACATGCAACAGCTGTAAATTCATCATCCAGTAATGCCTGTTTTCCATCCGGTGAGGCATCAATACTATATACACCAATTTTGCCTGTTTTATTTGCTGCTTTAATAGCAGCTGCAGCACCAAGTGCAGATGGATCATTGATACAGAAAAATGCATCCATATCAGGAGATGCTGTAATAATGTCTTCTGCCAGCTCCATTGATTTGTCTAAGGCTGCTCCGCCATCCTGCTGTGCTACTATCTTAAACTTATCTTTGCTGTCTCCAAGTCCATCAAGAAATCCATTTACACGATCAACACAGCTTTCATTTGAAGGGAAATCCAAAATTGCAATATTTCCTCCATCCGGATGATCCTTAACCATCTGTTCTCCAACAAGCTGTCCTGCCATATACGCATTAGTTCCAACAAATTGTGTTACAAAGCTCTCAAGGTCATCATCAATAACTGCAGTGTCTACATTAAATATAGGAATACCAGCTTCGCTTATTTCTGCCAGTCCTGATGTTATTCCTGCTGAATCAACAGGAATAACAAATACTGCATCATATCCATTATTTGCTACATCTGACAACTGGCTAAGCTGCTTATTCAAATCATAGTCAGGATCTAAACATGTATATGATATTCCATCTTTGTCACACAGTTCTTTTAGCTTTGAATCAATTGAGCTTTGAAATGTATTGTTTAAGGTATTAGTACAAAATGCAAACGATAATCCATCATTTGTATTCTTACCAGAATCCGTACCATTCTTTGATGACTTACTATTGCCACATCCTACAGTAATCCCTGCTGCCATACACAGGCATAAGCCCAATGCTAATAATTTTTTTATTTTTGCCATAGTTTTTTCCTCCATTTTTTAAATTTACGTAAATTTATTTGTTTTTGTTTGTTTCTGTGATTACATGATATATTCCGCTCTATTATTTGTCAATATTTTTACGTAAAACCTTGTTTAATTCGTCGTTTTCAACAATTATACGATTGTGTTTTGCGCAAATTATCATTTCAAAAGTATTTTTTACGTAAATTTTTAGTAATTAAAAAAGAATATCAAAATGATATTCTTTTTCTTCACATATATTTCTTTTTAGATATTTAATTTTATCCGGCATTATTTCATTTCTTCAGGCATTCCCTCATGAAAAATATCCTTCCATGCTCTTCCAAGCTGCTTAGAATCCACAACATACGGCTGCACTCCAACATATTTTGGCACATCATTACTTAATAAAGATTTCGCTACCACATGCGCAGCTGTTCTTCCCTGCTCATAAGGTCTTTGAGTACTTAATCCCTTTACAATACCACTTTCCATATATTGTGCAATTTTATAATCTAAATCAGTTGTAAATATGGCGATGTCTTCTCTATGCATCTCTTTCAACGCCTTAATTACCAACAGTGCCGGTCTATCCCAGCTTACATACAAGACTTTAATTTGTGGATTCTCAGTAATCATATCTTTACAAACCTGATATGCATTTTCAATTTCTCCAAAGCCTCTTATTGCCTTAATATCTATATTTTTGTATTGTTCTGAAATAATTTTTTCCACTGCCTCATCTCTGGCACGCGTACCATAAAAGACCGCTCCATGTATGATAAATCCGGCTTCCACGTGTTTTCCTTTACAGTACTCCCCCATCATTCTGCCAACATTAACTCCATTTTCAATCTCATTAACAGACACACAGCAAACATAACTATTTTTTTCCATATTCTCAGGGACATTACTCAGGAATACAAGCTTTGACACCTTTGCCAATTCACGGAATTGTTCTTTTGTTTCTTTATCATCAGCCGGAATTGCAATTACAGCATCCGGTTTCTGTAAACGAATACCTTCAAGCTGTGCATTTTGCAAAGATGCATCAAAATGTGCATCTGTTACTGATATAATATCAATTCCGTATTGTTCCAATTCATCGCGGATTCCCTTTTCGTGTAATTCCGCCCATGATGTTCCTGTATAATGAAATGAAATTGCCACACGGAAATTTCCGGCACGCAAACGGCTCTTTTCCTCTTTTGTTATGACTATTGATTCCGGTGTAGCTGCTTCTTCTCCAAAAGGTCCATTATCCAACATTCTTGTGGATTTTCTTATTATCAACTCTACATCGGCATAATAATCCTGTTCAATCACATGTCCTGTATTTATCTTTTCAAAAAGCATATTTACTGCTCGTCTGCTCAGCCCTTCAACATCTCTCTTCAAAATCGTCAATGGTGGATACGTTAACTCCGACCATCCCTCATCACCAAATCCAACAACTGATATCTCTTCAGGACATTCAATTCCTCTATCCCTCATAGTTTTCATAAGATATAAAGTAATTCTATTTCCTCCTGCCATAATTGCAGTTGGCATATATCGTCTCATCGCCTTTTGTATTTCCAAAATACAGTTATCAGCTCCGGATTCGATATTAATGTCTGAAATATTTGCATCATTTGTATTGATTCCATGTTCTTCTAATGCAAGGAGAAAGCCTCGTGTTCTTTCATCTCTCGTCGTACTCTTCAAGCTTTCTCTTAAAAACAAAATATTCTTATGACCACATTCTAACAGATAATCAGTTCCCTTGAAAATGGCTTCTCTATCCCTAAATTCAACAGCGTCTATACCATCTCCCAAAATATTTCTTTCCATGCAGACAAATGGAATTCCAGATTCAATCAGCTTTTTATAATCTGCCGCAACATCACTGACTGGTACATGTATAATACCTGCTGTTTTTTTATTCTGTATCAGTCCTTCCAGTACCTGAGCCTCTTCTTTAATATCATTATCCGTAATTGCAATATAAAACTGATAACCCTGAATGCTAACATATTTTTTTAAATATCCCACCATATCACGATAAATCGTGCTTTCAACATTTGGAATAACTGCAACTATTTCCGACTGCCTTCCAACCTTGAGTCGTCTTTCTTTTTCTTCTATTTTTTTATGATATCCGGTTTCTATAATAATATTTTCTATTTTTTTAACAAGGTCCGGACTCACATATCTTGTTCTGTTTATAACATGCGAAACGGTTGCGATTGAAACCCCTGCCATATCAGCTATATCTTTTATAGTAACCTTTTTTGCCATAATGATATTCCCTCTTCTTTTAAAATTTATATCG
>OGRR01002278.1_pt1 | contig 10466 bp, 6 predicted proteins | sample 1553511 | NCBI WGS metagenome assembly OGRR01 (sample SAMEA2580040, study PRJEB22360) | human gut metagenome | biome: human gut; feature: human-associated habitat; material: faeces | place: Denmark | collected 2008/2010 | reverse complement strand
AATACTTGAAAGTATAGTGTTTATGCGGATAATCGAAAATTAGATATAAAATTTACAAATAAAAACTATATATAAAAGCACTTACAGTACTTACCAACTATAGTTTCCTGTAAGTGCTTTCCCGCAGGTGGCAGCTTCTTCCGTATCTTTTACTTTCTCTTGTATCTTTTATTCTTCCTCCGCCAACTCCCCAAACTCCGTCTTCTCAAATTCCTGAATGGAAATGTGTCTCTTATTCGGGTTCGCATACACGAAAGTCTTATCTACATTCTCCAGATAGTTCTGGATCTTATCGTTCGTCGCGCTGATGATCGCCTGGAAGCCAAGTCCGCGGATCAGCGAGATACAGCTTGCCACCTTCTCGGCATCCATCTTGGAGAACGCCTCGTCCAACACAACCAGACGCAGTGTCGGTGACCGGTGCATCTTCGGCGACAGATTGATCTTATAAAGCTGCGCAAAGCTTGCCAGAAGTGCCACGTACAGCGGGTTCTGTCCCTCTCCGCCGGAGTTCTTCTTGATCATCTTACTCAGTCCGATCGTCATCTCCTTATCGCCATGTACGATCTGCTGCATATCGAATGACAGATAGGTTCGGTAATCCGCATACTTATCCATGTTGCGTTTTGCCTCATCCATCTCATCCTTCGTCGCATTCTCCGGCGGGATGAAGATGTTGATCAGCTCGTTCATCATCTCCCCATACTGGTTCTCATGCTCCATCGTGAACATATCAAGCTGGTTGTCCATCGTATCATCTAAGTCAGACGGACGGATCTGCAGGGAATCATCCATGAACATCTTATAATATTTTCCATCTGCACCCTTGTTCTTCGTGATCACGAACTGATACTTATCCTTACCGAAGTCCAGTTTGCTGATGATCCGGTTCAGCTCATCCCTTCTCTGATAAGCCTCCAGGATCGCACTCCGGATCTTGAAGATGAAGTCATCTTTGAAATGCTCCACAGCCGCTTTCGCCTGTGTCTTCGCCGACTCCCTGTAAGTCTCCAGATGATCGCAGGACAGCGAATTCAAAAGCTTCTCATACGGCGCGTTGTCCCGGATAGAAGTTGAGAATGTACGGTTCGGATATTCTCTGATATAACTGCTTCTCTCTTCCACCAGTTTCCGGTAAGCGTCTTCCTCTTCTTCCCTGAGCGTATATACCCGCGAAACCATCTGACGTCTCAGATACTCATAATTCTCGGATTTTCTGCCAGACAGATATTCCTGGAACTCCTTCTCGTAACGCTTATCTGCTACTTTTCTCTTCACGTCCTTCATCTGTTCTTCCGATTCGAGAACTTCTGCATTCAGACGTTCGATTTCTTTCTTGTTCTCCCAGATTGCTTCCTGCACCTTGGATACGGATTCTTTCTTCGCATCCTGTGCCGCCTGCACTTCTTTCTTCTTGCCTTCCCATGCAGCAACGGATTCATCCTTTAACTTCTGCATCTGTTCCAGAAGCTGAGCCTTTTTCTTTTCTTTGGAAATGATTGCCTTGCTGTCAGCCAGCCATCCAAGATAATCCTCTGCCGGCTGCTTCAACATCTCCATCTGCATTGCCTGGCGGATCTCTTCTAACAGCTCCTGTACCGGCATTCTCTCGCCATTTAACTTCTCACATTTTTCTTCCAGCTTGCGGATTCTCTGGCGCATACTCGTCTCACCGATGTAGGCTCTTCTGGTGTAATTCTCCGGATTCATGTGCTGCAGTTTGTAGCTCTGGTACAGCATACAGTCCGGTGTCACACCGATCCTGCACTCACGCAGTTCATCCAGTGATTCGCATTTCTTTACATTTCCAAGGAAGAAATTAATGTATTCCTGCACATACGCTTCTTTCGCTTTTACTACTTCTGCCAGCGCGCCCGGCTGTACCTGATGCTTGTCCTTCGTAAGCTTCTCCGTATCCAGGACTGCTGCCCGGAAGAAACGTTTCGTATCCATCTCCTGGTAAATGTCCATCGCAGCCCTGGCATACTTTGGTTCCACGATCAGCTGCAATTTATTATTTCCAAGATAACCCTCCACTGCATTGTGCCATCTCTCGTCCTTCACATCCAGAAGATCCGCAAGAATATGCACATTCACGAACTTGCCGCAGCGCTCATGCAGACGGTTACGCAGTTCGAATCTCGCCTCTTCCAGCTCTCTCGGATAAGCCTTCTTTCCCTGCTTCAGTTCTTTTAACTCTGCTCTTGCCTCTTTCTCTTCTTTCTTGATCCGGCGAAGGTCTGCATCCGCTTCCTGTCTCTGGTCTTCCAACTCCTCCTGCAGATCTTTTAAGCCTTCCTGCAGGCGCACAAGTTCTTCTTCGGAAATGCTTCCGTCTGCGAATTTTTCGATATCCCAGATCACCTGATTTGGCGTAATGTCTTTCTCCGTCCATGCCTTCAGATGCTCTGCAGTCTGCTCCCAGCGGGCTTTTCCGTTATTCAGACGCTCCAGCGTCTCATTTAATGTATCCAGATCTGATTCCAGTCTTGCATACCCACTGTCTGCGATCCGCAGAATGATCTCTTCATACTCTTTCTGCAGGTCCTTTTCTTCCTGCTCCAGCACCTGTTGCTGCTTCTTCAGATCTTCGATGGCTTCCTGCCTTACCTTGATCCGGTCTCTAGCTTCCTGACTCTTCACCTCATGGTTCATAATCTCCAGACGGTCGATCTGATAAGAGCACACCTTCTCCTCATCGGATTTTTCTGCATACTGCTCATACTTTCCGCAGATCAGCTTCAGTCTTCTGATCTCCTCCATCGTCTCTTCGATCTTACTGCGCATGCGTCCATACTGCATGACACTTTCCTGCAGATCCTCAATATGGATATCCTGCTCCATACAGATATATTCTTTTACGAAATCTTCCAGTTTGATATTCATACGGAACGAGATCGCACGTTTGAATAGCTTTGGAAATTTTTCCATGTCCAGACCGCCAAGATAGATATCGTATAGCTGTCTCCGGAATCTTTCATTGCTCGGACCGCAGTAGAACTGTTCCGGCGTAAAGGAACGCTGCAGGTACTCACGCATTTCCGCAGTGGTAAGGCACCGGCCTTCCGAACGGTAATGATTCGGAAGTAATTCTCCCGTATGCCAGAAGAACAGGCGGCTTACGTCATTATTCGACGTATCCACGTCAAACACAACACCGACACACTGTTTATCTCTGGTATTCGTCTGTGTCAGCTCCAGCACGATCGTACTGGAAAAATTACGATTTCTTAAATACTGTGATTCATTATTTTCACTGATATTCACCATACCTCTTAAGTACTCGATCAGTGTACGGTCCGAATCATCTGCTGCCGCCTTGTTGAAGAATCCACGGCCGTCCGTATTGGCATACAGCACGATCTGGATCGCATCCAGAACCGTCGATTTACCACTTCCGGAATGTCCGGTGAAGAAGTTGATTCCCTCATTAAGCGTCAGTATCTTTTTATCTATGTAATGCCAGTTATTCAGGCATATCTTCGAGAGTGCTTTGAATGGCTGCTTCGTCTCCAATTTGATCCTCCTCACTGAATGTTGCTAATAATTCCCTGATGTCGTCTCCTAAAAGTACCGTATGGATACAAGGGTAGATGACCAGGCGGGTCGACTCGTTTAATTCTTCCAGAACATCAAGCGGCTCGATGATCTGATACTTCTTCAGAAGTGCGATTGTCCGTCTCATTTCCGTAATTGACGGAAGACTCTTCAATACATGAAATTCTCCCGCTTTTCCGTTTACTGCACCAAGTGTTGTCACCACATGGCTGCTTGACGATGCAGTCTGCATCTGCTCGTCATAGATAAGCTTCAGCACCAGTAAATAGATCGTCGCCAGACGCGGCAGCTTCTCACCCCATAACTGCTCTCCCTGGATATAGATCACACCCATATGTACATTTTCCCGCAGTATGATCCCCGCCACCTCAAAATATGCTTTAAAAAATTCCAGATGCTTCGTACAGGTACGGTATTCTTTTGTATACTGCATCCTTCCCGCACGTTTATCAAATTTTCTTTCCAGGAGAAATGTCTGACGGTACAGTGTCTGGATGACCTCTGTGATCTCTTCTTTTTCTTCCTGAGTTAACTGTTCGTAATAATCTATCATTTATTTTCAGAACTCCTTTTATCTATTACACGCGCCGTTTCACAAACCTGAGTGCCGGATACCGGTATCCGTCCTTTTCCACCATCTCCGGTTCTTCTTCCAGCACCATATATCTGCTGTTCTTACGCGTACTGTAATCATAAGCAAGAATCAGTTTTTCAAATTCTTCCTCGTCAGCAATATTGATCTTCGACGCATCCATCACTTCATCTTCCATATTATTCTCGATGAATTCTTCAATCTGCTTCTTGCTGAACCGCATCTGTATCCGGTTCAGTCTTAAGATATCATCCTTATCCAGATCTCCCGTCGTCTCATCCGGAAGCAGCTGACTGATGAAGTCTTTTCTGGATTTTCTTCTCTTATATAAAGACTTCTCTGACAGGATCTCCAAAAGTGACAGATTCATGCGCTTTCCGGTCTCTGTGATGATCTCTTCCATCTGCTCCGGTTCTTCCGACATCTTATTCAGAAGCTGTACCACCAGGCCCTTCGTATCCGTCTCACCGCTTAACAGATAATTCATTCTGGTTACCGTTGCCCGGACATATTTCGTATGTTCTTTGTCCATATTGGCAATGCGGTGCTCGATATTGTCAAATCCACGCTCGATCAGATCCAACAGATCCAACACATCATCCTGGTTATCTCCCAGCATCTTCGACCGTGCCTGTACCTTCATGATAAATGCTTCATCATCCCGGATCTCTCTCAGACATTTCTTAATATCCATCTTATAGATATAAAAGTTGTCCGATGTTTTCAGAATATGATACTTCTTCCATACGATCTCTTCCACATAACTGTCCAGATGTTCCCGCAGGATCCCACTGTAAGAATCCTGCTGCAAGAGCTTCGCAAAGAATTTATTCATATTATGAAGCATATCCTGCAGTGCCTTATTCAGCCGCCTCGTATTCACCAGAGCCGTCCTTAAGAGCCCGACACTTGCCCGCGGATCATTGCGGAACGCATACAGCGTTGCATACACATTCTGAATATAAATGTCCGTCTCCGATGCATCTTCCGAATTCAGCTTTTCAAATGCATCGATCATCACCGCCGCATAATCCGGAATGACAATATTTGTCACCAGTGTATTATAATCCTCGATACGCTTCAGCCATCCTGCCCGCAGCAGCCAGTTTAAGATCCTCGAAGAAGGCGTCTCCAACATATCAAAGTCTGTATCATTTTCCTCCCGCTGTAGCTCAAAGCGCTTCTTCGCATTCATATCACTTAAGATCTGGATGCACACCTCTTTCGTCAGAAAATAATTATTATATTCGTATTCTTCATTAATACATAAAAGTGCTTCAATATAAATATCCCGGTTGACCGAACGGAACAGACTCCAGAACGTATCCGGGATTTCATTCATTAACTGCATCTTGTTTTCCTCCAAATGATTCCTTACAATTCTACCATTTTTAGGGGAGTTTTTCTACTGCAAGTTATTTTCCAGAATTTTATGTACTCTTTATTTGTTTTTTGCCTTCATAGCTGATATGATAAAATAATAAAGATAAAATAAAAGACAATATACAACATAGAAATGAAGACGGAGGTAAAATTATGTCCGAAAATATAGAAAAAGCAGTACAGACCGAAGAATCGTCTGAGACTAAAGTAACTGAAGCTACCGCACCTGCTGCCACTGACAACGTTGTGCTTTACCCTATTTCTGATGAGGAGAAAACTGTATCTGCTGCGCAGGAAACTTCAGGTACTGAAAGCAAAGCTGCCGACGGTAAAACTGCCGATAACACTAACAAATTTTGTGACACCCAAAATACAAAAGAATCTTCACCAAAAGATGCGGAAGAAGAAGAAGACGATGACTTGGAAGAAGATTTCTACGAACAACAGGAAAAATCCCACTCCAAAGACGAGCATCCGTTCCGCGAATTTTTCTCCAATTTCCGTTCCAAACGCAAGATCGAGATGAACCGTGATGAACAGATCCTCTCCCGCATCAGCGATGAAGATCTGATGGAGTATCTCCGCATGGAACAGAAACGTATGGAACTTCTCCAGCAGGCAAAGGAAGTACGTGAGAAAAGATTCTGGACTACATTCCAGCTCGCCATCTGTCTGTTATCCGTTATCCTCGTCATTTATTTTCTGAAGGATAATCCGGTAATACTCGTGACGATCCTGTATACACTCGGAATCCTCGCCGCCCTCCGTATCTGGAGCAAAGCCCAGAATGGAAAGGGCAGCAAAGGCAGCAAAGATAAAACCGATGCTTAATCCCCAAAAGTTATCCACAATCAACCAATATCCTGTGGATAAATCTTTTTCTGCCGCAGTTTAATGTAGACAACTTCCCGGAACAAAGCATAGAACACTGACATCAGCGGAATAAAGATCAACATTCCAACAATACCCATCAGGCTTCCGCCTATACTTACCGCAGCCAGCACCCAGATAGACGGAAGGCCGACCGAATTGCCCACCACATGCGGATAGATCAGATTGCCCTCTATCTGCTGGAGTACCAGGAACAGTACGATAAATATCAATGCCTGGACCGGACTCACCATAAATATCAGAAACGCACCGACCGCACAGCCGATGAATGCTCCAAAGATCGGGATCAATGCGGTAAATGCGATCACAATTCCCGTAAGAAGTGCATACGGAAGTCTAAGCAGCGTCATCGAAATCACAAACATGGATCCCAGAATCAGAGCCTCTACACACTGTCCCGTCAGAAAACTGGAGAATGTCTTGTATGTCAATGCAAGAACCTCCAGCGCAGCCTCTGCCCTTCCCTTTCTGACAAATGCAAATAACACTTTTTTCGCCTGTCTTCCCAGCTTTTCTTTCTGCAGCAAAATATACATTGCAAATACAAAAGCGATAAAGAATGTTCCCACGGCACCAATGATATTTTTCGCCGTATTGATCGTAGATTCCAGCATACTTCCGGCTCCGTTCTTCAGAAACTCCAGCGCAGCCTCCATCACCTTGTTCCAGTCAAATTCCAGATTGTTGACTACATTCATGATCTCCTTATTATTATGAAACCAATGATCTGCCCACTCCTGCAGCTGCGGGATAAAATCCTGGATACTCTTCCCGAGACTGGCAAATGTCCCGGCAAGCTGCGGAATCAGCCCGAACATGATAATTGCAAGAAGCCCGATCACACCGGAAAGAACGATCAGAAGACTGACTCCTCTGGCATATTTTCTTTTATATTTTTCAGGAAGCTTTCTCTCCGTGAATAATTTTCTTTCCACAAAATTCATCGGAACGCTTAAGACGAATGCAATCGCGCCGCCAAGCAGAAATGGATATAAAATATTCAATACGAATCTAAACGCATCCATCACAACATCATATTTCCACAGACAGACGATCAATAATGCCGTAAATACGATCAGCCCCCTGATCTGTTTTACCGTTTCTTTTCTCAATTCCATTCTCTGTTTCTATCTCTCTTTCAAATATTTCATTCCCTGGATCACAGGAAGATTCAACAATGCAAGCCCGTATACTGTCATCAGCTGCTTCAGGCTCAACGTAACTACTTTGAACATTCCGTGCAGTCCCGGAATCATAAGAACACTTGTGATCAGGATCATACCCAGGACAAATGCTCCGATCAGATACTTATTATTAAAGAATCTCTTTGTAAATATTACCGTTTTATCATCCTTACAGTTAAATCCATGCACCAGACGGCTCATGCATAAGGTTCCGAATGCCATCGTACTTGCAAGAGCTGCATTCTGGCTTGTGTATCCGATCAGGAATGCAGCCATCGTCATTACGCCGATGCTCACTCCTTCCGTTGCGATACTCAGCAGATATGGCTTTGTAAGGATTGACTCGCTCATTGGCCGCGGTCTCTGCTCCATAACCGCTTTGGAATGTGGTTCTACTCCCAGTGCAATTGCCGGCAGACTGTCTGTCAGCAGATTGATGAACAGCAGATGCACCGGTGCAAATGGAACCGGCAGTCCGGCAACGGATGCACATAATACAACCAGAATTGCCCCGAAGTTACCGGACAACAGGAATTGAATCGCATTTTTAATATGCTGATACAGATTTCTTCCATTTTCCACAGCTTTTACAATGGTTGCGAAATTGTCATCCGTCAGGACCATCGCTGCCGCATCCTTGGCAACCTCACTTCCGGTCACTCCCATCGCAACACCGATATCGGCCTGTTTCAACGCCGGTGCATCATTCACACCGTCACCTGTCATTGCTACGATATTCCCCTTTTCCTGCCATGCACGGACAATTCGGATCTTATGTTCCGGCGAAACCCTCGCATACACAGAGATTCCTTCTACAAAATCCTGCAGCTCCTCGTCCGACATATCTTCAATTACTGCTCCCTCGCAGGCCTCCGATTCTTCTTTTAAGATGCCGATTCTCTTTGCAATAGCCGCTGCAGTAATCTTATGGTCACCGGTGATCATGATCGGACGGATTCCCGCACGTCTGCACTCCTCCACCGCAAGTCTCGATTCTTCTCTCGGCGGATCCATCATTGCGATCAGACCGATAAATATCAGCTGGTCCTCATCCTCCGTACCGATCTCTTTCTCTTCCTCCATCTGCTTATATGCAAATGCAAGAACCCTTAAGCCTTCTCTGGAAAATTGCATGTTCTGGACGGCAATGTCCTCCCGGTCGGAATCTGTCATCCTCCTTACAGTATTCCCAACCCGTATTCTGTCCATACGCTCCAACAGGACATCTACCGCACCTTTTACGATCATCATATGTCCTTCCTGAAGGAGTGCATCATTCATATTGTGAGCAGTCGACATCAGCTTCCGATCACTGTCAAACGGCACTTCCGACAATCTCGGGTATCTCTCCCTTACCTGCATCGCATCAATACCAAGATTCGTTCCAAGATTGATGAGCGCCGTCTCTGTCGGATCACCGATCTCCTGTCCGTCCGTATTCGTAGAATCATTACAAAGGATACTGAATCTTAAAAGTAATTTTTCATTTTCATTCTTCAGATCAATCTTTCCTGCTGGAATCCTCTTTCCATTTACATAATAATCCTCGACCGTCATCTTATTCTGCGTAAGCGTTCCCGTCTTATCCGAACAGACAATCGATACACTTCCCAGACCTTCCACTGCCTGCAGCTTACGTATGATCGCATGTTCCTTTGCCATCTTCTGCGTACCGAAGGATAACACGATCGTAACGATCGAGCTTAAAGCCTCCGGTATTGCCGCAACTGCAAGTGCAACAGCGAACATAAATGCCGAACCCCACGATTCACCCTGAAATACATTCACTCCGAATATCACTACGGAAAATGCCAGGATCAGCACCGATAATTTCTTTCCGAAATCATCCAGATTCACCTGCAGCGGTGTTCTCTTTTCCGAAGTATTCTTCATAAGATCTGCAATCTTTCCGACTTCTGTCTTCATACCGATCGCAGTTACTTCATATCTTCCTCTTCCATATGTGACGAAGCTTCCGGAGAATACCCGGTTCGTCTGATCTCCCAGTGCCGCAGCTTCTTCCACTTCATCCAGATTCTTCTCTATGGAAATGCTTTCTCCCGTCAGAGCACTTTCATCTACTTTCAGACTTGCACATTCGATCAGCTTTCCGTCTGCCGGGATACAGTCTCCTGCTTCGAGGATCACTTCATCACCGATCGTGACTTCCCTGGACGGGATCTGGATCACGCTGCCATCACGCACAACCTTGGCTTCCGGTGCCGATAACTGCTTTAAACTGTCCAGTGACTGCTCCGCCTTTACCGTCTGTATCGTTCCCAGAACCGCGTTCATCGTGATCACGACGAAGATAACAATTGCACTCTCCGCATCTCCGAGAATTCCTGATATGACCGCTGATACAATCAATATAATAACCAGAAAATCTTTGAATTGTTCCAGAAATATCCGGAGTACACTTTTCTTTTTTCCTTCCGTCAATTCATTGAATCCATATTTTTCCTGATTCTGCCTTGCCTGTTCACTTGTTAACATCTTATTCTCCTTTCTGTTGTGCAAAGTTATATAAAACCGTTGTGCAAAATAAAGCGTAAATCTTAATAATAAAAAAAGAGCCCTTTATTGCACAAAAACTATGCAATAAAAGTCTCACCATTTCATTACGATACGGATGACCTGTCTGTCATCGTACTGACGTCATCGTAAACATCTATCCTTAAAAATAAATAGATGCCGATTACTCCCTTTTATTAAAATATAATATAAACATTTTTCTGACTTCTGTCAATCATTTTTAACAAAAAAAGAAGCAGTACTTATATACTACTTCACTCTCATTCCATGAGCGTGCGGGGATTCGAACCCCGGACAACTTGATTAAAAGTCAAGTGCTCTAC
>OGRR01002247.1_pt1 | contig 10574 bp, 5 predicted proteins | sample 1553511 | NCBI WGS metagenome assembly OGRR01 (sample SAMEA2580040, study PRJEB22360) | human gut metagenome | biome: human gut; feature: human-associated habitat; material: faeces | place: Denmark | collected 2008/2010 | reverse complement strand
TGGCTGCAACGCCTGTCTGTGCCTCTTTTGCATATGTGATAGAAACATTATCAAATGCAAGACGCTCTATCTTCTGCTCTGGAAGACCATAGATGTACGCACCACAATAATGTGCATTGCGGCAGACAATATTGCGAAACTCAATAGATTCAATCTTTGGTGTACGTTCATCAACTGGAAGCGTCTCTTTTGTTCCAACATACTCTGTACGGCCATCTGGGTCGCAGAAATAAAAGCTGTTTACTACAAATGGTGCCTTTACACCTTCTAACTCAAGATCTTCAAATACAATGCCTTTTAATACAGAATCTTTTCCGCGTCCGCGTCTTGTTTTTACACGAAGACCTCTGTCTGTGTTTGAGAAACGACACTTTGAAATATGAATATCATAAACACCTGCCGCAATCTCACTTCCTACCGTGACTGCGCCATGACCATCCTGCATCCAGGACTGACGAATATGGATATGCTTTGACGGAACCTTAAATTTCTTGCCCATATAAATCTTTCCTGATTTAATTGCAATACAATCATCACCTACAGAGAAATGAACGCCTGCAATCTCAACATTTGTACAGGACTCTGGATCACAGCCATCTGTATTATGAGAATTTGCCGGTCCCTTTACTTCCATATCTAAGAATCGAATCTGATTTGAAAAATATGGATGCAGATTCCATGCCGGTGAATTTTGTACTGTAACACCTACAACAGTAATATTTTCACAATGATTTAGAAAAATCATTCTTGGTCTCCAGGCACGAATCTTGTCCTTTGGACGGCTCCACCAATTCTCAAAATCAGCGCGACCATCAAGAACACCCTTACCGCAGATAGTAACATTTTTTACATGGATTCCTGTAATCATTGATGCAAAGCTGTCAATAGGATTTCCCTCCCAGCTTCCAAGATTATAATATCCATCCTCGTTGTCATACTCAATCTGTCCTGGAAGAATCGGTGTACGCGCACGGTCATAAATACCCGCTAACACTGCATTTTCCTGCAGCTCCATAATCATATCACTCTTTAAAAACAGCGCTGTTACAGGATAAGTGCCCTTTGGAATCAAAACTCTTGCATTCTTAGGGCAACAAAGAATAGCTGCCTGAATTGCGCTTGTATCGTCATGAACGCCATCACCAAATGCGCCAAAATCTCTGACGTTTAATGTGATTGGTTCCGGCTCGGTATGAAATGTAACTGTTTCAGAGGCTTCATTTGCACGCACCAGCATAATCTCATAATCAGTATCTGGAAGCAGCCCATCGATTGTCTGAATCATTCTGTGGAAAACACCCTTTAAGCGACCATTTACCCAAATTTCGTAGCTCGCAGTTTCGTAAATTGCATCCTCATCTAACTCAATTATCACATGTCGGGATGAGCAAAATAATATATGGAAATTCATGATATACTCCTTTAAATGTAATTACAGTTTCGTTATGCCTCTAATTTCTGCTTTGCCATCTCCATCAGCACCATTGCAGCCTCAAGCTGATCATTATTGCGCTCATGACGGCAAATCACACGATACCATTCCAAAAGTAACCCCTGATATTTATAAGGAAGTAAAATTTTTTGACTGCACGCCTCATAAGCGGCTGCCACAATCAAAATTCTCTGCAGTGCATCAAGTGTGGCAAAATTTTCTCTAAGCACAGAAAATGTCTCTTTGAAAAGATCGGTGATCTGAGCCTGATACTCAAAAACACCCTCTTTCATTGCCTTTTTAATCTGTGTCAAACCATACAGATACCAGCCATCACGCTGCGTTTTCTCTACCTGACACAGTTGGCGATAAATATTCTCGTAATACTGGAGTGTACCATATTTAGTCTCATACTCTGTAAAGAAACTAAGTTCGTAGAACACCTGCTGACCTGTCAAGTGAACATCTTTACTATTTTCGCTGCAATATTTCGCAGTCAGCTCTTCGCGAATTTTATTTAATGATTCGCGTCTTTCCGGATTTCGATCAACAGCCCACAACCAAACACTGGCATATTCTACATTTGTCTGCTCGCTGCTTATTGCACCAAGACGATCTGCAGCTGCACTTAAGCCAAGCTGCTCGTAAACACGCAGAAGTGCCTTTGCACTGAGCGCATCCACCTCCTTTATTTCGTAGATCCAATTCTGAATTTCTTCCTGTATCATGGTAAATCCCCTTTCTTACTGGACATCAATTCCTGTTTATGTTATTATTATAAAATAAGCATTTATGCAAGCAGCCAATTTGCAAGTGCATCCGGTACATAAAGATTTCCCAGTCCTGTCCCAAGCTGAATATCTGGCTTAGGAGTTCCATGGTAATCTGAACCTCCGGTCATGTGAAGCTCATTTTTTACGGCAAGTGTACGAAGTTCCCGCTCCTGCGCATTTGTATAGGTAGAGTAGACAACCTCGATTCCTTCTAATCCACATGCCTTTAAGTCCTTTATGACCTTATCTAATACGGTCAGACTAAGACGATATTGCTGTGGATGTGCCAAAACTGGATGTCCTCCTGCCTCACGAATACAGGTAATTGCCTCTTTTGCAGTTACCCCTTCTTTCGGAATGTAGCACGGCTTTCCATCTCCAAGGTAGCGGTCAAATGCCTCTTTTACAGAGGATACGATACCCTTTTCGTAAAGATATTGTGCAAAATGAGCTCTCGTGATTACAGATCGGTCAAAACGAGCATAAAATTCGTCCTTGTCAATATTGCAAACTTTTTCGCTGATTAGACGCAGCATTTTCTCGTTTCTTTCTTGACGAAGCGCACCATATTGCTCCAACTTTTTTAAAAATTGTACATCTGTCTCATCAACACCAAGACCAAGAATATGAAATTCCTTCACAACATTTCCAAGATCATATAGACTGGAAATCTCAATTCCTGGAATTAATGTAATAGACAGATCTTCTGCTGCCTTCTTTGCCTCCTTGATACCACTTACAGTATCATGATCTGTCAATGCAATTGCCGAAAGCTTTTTCTCATATGCAAGTTCCATCAGCTCAGACGGTGTAAGAGAGCCATCTGAACAGCAGGAATGCGTGTGTAGGTCAACTGCCATAGTTCCTCCTTCGTTTTAAGTGAGTTGGATGTTCTTATTATAGCATTAAATGCTTCCATCATGCAATAGAAAGGTCAGGTTTCCATGTTAAAGCATACGACAAAATTTACCTCTTTACTTCTTGCAGCCGGAACTTGTTTTTCCGGCACAATCTGTACATTTGCTGAAAGCACAAGTTCTGCTGACGCTGCAAATGCTACAGAAGTTTTTTCTACACCACTGTATACATCCGGTCTGTATAGTACAGATGAACAACCAGAGGGCGTCAAGGTGACACACAATATCTGTCTGGATTACGACAATAATCTGATGAAAGACAACTATCTGATTCAAAATGAATCCGATACCGATGTTTCGTTTGACATTCTGATTCCACAGATTGCATCATTGGCATCAGAACCAGAAAAGCTGTATAACTTCTATGCACATGCATACGATACAACAGACAGCGATGCACTTAAATTGCTTGATATGTTTGCAGATACTGATGCTGCTTCCTTTGAGGAATCGTCATACTATTCTCCTTTATTTTCAGCAAACGGACTTGGTGAAAGTACTCTGACACTTGACGAACTGTATCAGGGTCAGATTTACAATACTGCAATCCCAGAGGATAAGGGTGTCCTCTATCACCTGTCAAGACCTCTCACTGATTCTGTACTTGATGAAAAAGTATGTCTGTCTATCTCAGGGCTTAGTGACAGCTGCCATATTTATCCGCTCGGCTGCAGCTATTCCACAACAGACAATGGCTATGAGCTTTCTATTAGTGAAAATTTCTTTGACTGCTATGTTTTCCTGACTGGAAAAGAAAATACTGATTTCACTGTTTCACTAATTGAGAATGAAAATGCTAAGACCGATGCCGAGAAATTCTCAATGGACGATGAATCCTCTGATCTGAAATCCTACCTTGAATTTTGCTGTGACTGGTATCTGGATCAAAATAAAGACAACACACAGGCAACACCAGAGCTTCTTCTTTCCAATCTGGCTGACTACTTTAATCGAAGCTCAGTAACAGTTTCTATCGATCTGCTTCCGACAATTGACTGGCTGACCCAGCAGAAGCGTTTCCTCGTTCATCAGTATACTGTCACCGTTCCGGCAGGATCTTCTGCATTTGCATGGACTGAGCGTGAAACTGAACTTTCCAAAAAAGAAGTCACATTAAGCGCACAGCTTTCAAAAGATACTGCATCAAAAGTTTTGGATACTGTAACTGTATCTCTTCCAGATGGCTATTCATCATTGATTGTCAGAAATGCAGAGAGCAAAAAACTCTCTGATGCAGGATCATCAAGCGGCGATAACAATTTGGTCACGTATTCCATTAAATCATATAAGGGTGACACCTACAGCGTTGCCCTGTTTAAGACTCCGATGTGGAATGCCACCCTTAAATATATGCCTATTTTTATTGTTATTATGGCAGTATTTATGTTACTTTGCCTGATTAGCTACCTCTCCCGTAGAAAGAAGAGCTAACAGCTCATCCTTAGACATCGACGCAATAGCTCCGAAGTCCATGGAAAGAATATCGTCTGATAATGCTTTCTTGGACTCCTGGAGCTTTATTATTCCCTCCTCGAGAGAGTCCTTTGCGATCAAACGGTACACCGTTACTGTGTTTTTCTGTCCAATTCTGTGTGCACGGTCAGCTGCCACATTCCACCACGGATCGTAGTGAATTACAATATCTGCCGCCGTTAAGTTTAATCCCGTGCCGCCGGCTTTTAGTGAAATCAAAAATACAGGTGTATCGTCATTCTGGAACGCATCAACAAGGCGCTGACGCTCCTGCTTATCTGTATTTCCTGTCAAACAATAATACTTTGTATTCTGCTCAGCTAAGCGCTCACGAATCAGATCTAACATTGATGTAAACTGAGAGAACAATAATACCTTATGTTTTCCCTTTACAGCACGCTGCACAAGCTCCATACACGCCTCAAGCTTAGCAGAGCTTCCCTGATAATCATCGTAGCAAAGCGCTGGATGACAACAAATTTGACGAAGCTTTGTCAGCTGACTCAAGATAAATATCTTGTTCTTCTCATAATATGCACTGTCAATACCCTGCAGCTGATCAACAAGCTGCTTATGGGCAGCAAGATACAGCTTTCTTTGCTCATCTTCCATTCCAGAATAAATAGTCTTTTCATCCTTTTCAGGAAGGTCTGAAAGCACCTGAGACTTTGATCTTCGAAGCAAAAATGGTGCTGTCATTTTTCGCAGGCGATTTCTCGCCGCTGCATCCTCATTTTTCATGATTGGCATCTCAAATTGTTTTCTAAAACGTGTATAGCTGTACAGATAACCTGGCATCAGATAGTCGAAAATACTCCACAGCTCACTTAAACTATTTTCAATCGGAGTTCCCGTAAGAGCAAGACGATATGCTGCATTTATCTGCTTAACAGCCTTTGCATTCATTGTCATATGGTTTTTGATATACTGTGCCTCATCAAGAATCTGATAGAAAAATTTACAGCCTTCATAGATCTCAAGATCTCGGCGAAGAAGGTCGTATGACGTAATCAAAACATCATACGATGTATATTGCTCAATTAGTTCTTTTCTCTCTTTTGCATTTCCAGCCACAACCTGAATGCGCAAGTTTGATGCAAATAATTCCAGCTCATGCTGCCAGTTATAAATAAGCGATGCCGGACAGACAATAATTGAGCTTCCCTTTCCCTGATCAGATACTAGCAGTGTAATCGTCTGCAAAGTTTTTCCAAGACCCATATCATCTGCCAATATTCCATTAAAATGGTAATCCTGCAGCATTTTAAGCCAACGATATCCATAGATCTGATACTCACGAAGCGTTGCTCCAATAGTTTCTGGAACTGGATACATTTCCAGCTCAGTGCGTTTCATACGCTCTGCCATGTCGCGAATTTCCTTGCCTGGCTGATAATCAATGCCCTGCATAGACGCAAGCATCTCATCCGCAAATAAGAAGCGATACCCTGGAAGACTCACTGGCCTGTCAACTGCTTCACGGGCATCAATATCCATCACATCCTCAAACTCTGCCAGCTTATCAGCAAACTCATCACTTAGCTTTAAGATTCTGCCATCCTCAAGACGATGATAATGCTGTTTTTCATGGTAAGCCCTAAGCACATCCTTTAACTGCTTTTCACTTAACTCATCACTCTCAAAGCCAAGCTCCAAAAAATGATCCATAAAGCGCATACCGGCCTTGATCTGAGGTGCCTCATCAAAATGAAGATCAGCCAGACCATCTTCTAGCACAACACTTCCAAATGAATATAGCTGCGGCAGGCAAAACTCCAAAAAGCGTCCAATAGCATCTCCATTTTCGATAATATAGCGCTCGCAATCTTCCTGACCATTTTCTTCATCTTTTTCCATGCTTGGAAGATATCTTTCAAGAAGATCCTTTAATGCCTGCTCCTTTTCCACATCACGCACAAGGTTCGTATCTGACTTTTCACCAAGATGAACTATTCTTTTGCCATAGCGTGTCTCCATCTTCAGCTCAAGAATATCCCACAAATTTATGGTAAATTTCACCTGAAGCATTGGCGGAACAAATTCCTCCAGCGACAAGTCGCGGCATTCCAAATTAATATTTTCCTGAATCTCCGGAAGCACATAATGAATAAATGACGGAAAATCACTATTGTTAATATCCATATATCCGCTTCCCGGATAAGCAACCTGCAGCAGATTTCTGTAGAAAATCCTAAGAGCGCGGCTGTAATACTCATCACAAATATAAACTGTATCTTCTCCAAAAAGATAGATATGGCGATTTCCCTCTGCTAACTTCCACTTATCTGGAAGCCACAGTCTTGCGCCATCCTTTCCCTTTTTCTCTAATATCAGTTTTACCTGAGGATTTTCCTTTACAACATGAACCATACGGCTCTTGCCATCCTCGATTAGTTCAAGCTCTCTGCCGCAAAATGCTTTCATATACAAATCGGCAAAGCCTTCCTCAAGCTCAACATTTGAAATTTTCCTATCAAATGTATATTTTTCTTGCTGAGACCAATGATTCAAATAGGAATCAATCTGCAGACAAATGACCTGAATCAATGCTGCCGAATCAGAATCATAGGAATATTCACAGTTTGGATACGAAAGCTGCTTACCAAAAGAAATGTCCTCACCTTTTTGATAGCTCTGTTTAAAGGCAGTCAGATCGCGAATAGGATAAAGATGACGTGTTCCGGCAAAAAATTCCAGCTCGATTTTCTTTCCCTCTGTCACAAACTTTGGTACTACTTTTACATCTGAAATATTGGATTTTTGATACTGCAGCGTATAACGCTTCTCGTATGCCTGAATCATACTTATGCAGGCAGCTGAGGTATGAACACTTGATACAAGCTCTCCCTCACAAAAATATTGCAAAACTGCCGCAATCTCATGACGGCAAAGTTTTCCCGGTGTATGATACTCGCCGCAGGAACATGAAGACTCCTCTATATCAAAGTCTCCCCAATTTCCATCAGCTGCAAGACCTGTTGATTGTATTGTCACCTCTACATCATAGCGTCTGCTTAAATCTCTAACCGTTGCCTGTATCTGTGTTCTTCCATGTGCCTCCTCAGCGCTTGACAAAGCTGCCTGTCCGCGCTGATGAAGGGCACGTCCTTTCTGATATTCCAAAGAGTTTACCGCATACTGCTGCAGCATTTCGTAGGTTTTCTCCATACTTCTCCCCATATACACTAAAGGTTTTTATTTTATAAAACAGTTTCTTTCGTTCAGCCACTTCAAAAAATCCTCATGCAAGCATGGGATTTTTCGAATTTGTCTGAACGCGTGAACTGTTGCATCACATCTTCTCTGGTGCACTAAATCCTAACAGTTCAATGCAGGTCTCCAGAATATCTTTGCAGTAGGAAATCAGAGCAATATAGCCATTCTTCTTATCCTGATCTTCTTCTGCCAAAATCTTTGTCTCATGATAGAAACGATTGAAATCATTTGCTAAATCATAGATATATGCACAAAGTTTATGTGGTGCATACTCAGCACTTGCCTGTGCAAATACATCTGAAAATCTTGTCATATCAAGCATAAGTGCCTTCTGTGCGGCACCGTCCGGCACAGTGATTGCAGTTGGAATCTCCTGACCAAACTTCTTTAATATAGATTTGATTCTTACGATGGTATACAGAATGTACGGACCTGTATTTCCCTCGAAAGAAGTGAAACGATCTACATCAAAGACATAATCCTTTGATGCCTGATTAGACAAATCACCATACTTAATTGCAGAAAGACCAATGATCTTTGCATTCTCACGTGCTGTCTCTTCATCCTCATCGCGGCTTGCCATGATTTTATCATAAACTGCATCGTTAATATCACGAATCAGGTGCTCAAGACGCATAACACCGCCCTGTCTTGTCTTAAACGGCTTTCCATCCTTTCCGTTCATAGTTCCAAAGCCCAAAAACTGAAGCTTTGTATCTTCCGGAACAAGCTCTGCCAATCTGGATACGCGGAATACCTGTGTAAAATGCATCTCCTGACGCTTATCAACAACATAAATAATGCGGTTTGGCTTAAACAGCTTTTCTCTTTCTACGATAGTAGCAAGATCTGTTGTCTGGTAAAGGCTTGCACCATCTGACTTTAAGATAATACACGGCGGAACTTCCTTTGTATCCTCCGGCTTTGCAACGTCAACAACGAGTGCACCATTTGAAATATAAGCCAGTCCCTTATCCTTTAACATCTGAACCATATCCGGAATATACGGCTGCGCATCACTCTCTTTCTTCCACAGATCAAAATGAACGTCCAGCTTGCTGTAGTTCTTCTGAAGATCTTCGATAGAAACCTTCAAAATGTGATTCCAAATCGCAGTGTAGCCGCGATCCTTATTCTGCAGCATAACAGTTGCATCATGTGCACGCTTTGCAAACTCCTCATCTACCTTTGCCTTACCGCTTGCGCACGGATAGATTTCCTCTAACTCAGAGATTGTAAATGGCGCTTCCTCAGGATATTCACCAGTATATTCATGATCAAAATAAACAAGATCTGGCTTTCTCTCCTTTAACTCAGTACTGATCAGACCCATCTGAAGGCCCCAGTCACCAAGATGCGCATCACCAATAACTTCATTTCCTGCATAACGAAGGATTCTCTTTACGCTCTCTCCGATAATTGCAGAACGCAGATGGCCAACATGAAGCGGCTTTGCTACATTTGGTCCGCCGTAATCAATTACAATCTTCTCTGGTGCTGACAGCTCAATTCCATGCTTCTTACTTGTCTTCATCTGATTAATATAAGATGCCAAGTATTCATTATCAAGATTGAAATTTAAAAATCCTGGCTTTACAGATGCTACATCCTTTACTACCTTTGAAGACTGCAGCTTCTCTGCCACCTCATCTGCTATCATAAAAGGAGCTTTGTGATATTTCTTTGCACCAGCCATTGCGCCATTACACTGATATTCACACAGATCCGGACGATTAGATACGGTAACGCGTCCAAGCTCGCGCTCATAACCGCAAGCTTCAAATGCGTCTCCAATCTCTCTGGAAATAATGCTAAGTAACTTTTCCATATAAAAACCATACCTTTCTCAAATTGTTTGTAAGATCAAAAGTGGAAAAAGATGCTGCCGAAATTCAACAACATCTTTTTCTTAAAATTTTATTTTACGTCCTTCATGCTGAAGCTGAATCTGCCCATCTTATCCTTACCAAGGCATACAACCTTTACAACCTGTCCTAAGGAAAGAACATCTTCAACCTTCTCTACACGCTTATCAGACATCTTGGAGATATGAACCATACCCTCTTTGCCTGGTGCGAACTCAAGGAATGCACCGAAGTCCTTGATACTGATAACAGTACCCTCAAGAACCTGTCCCTCTTCGAAATCGCTAGTGATGATTTCAATGGTCTTCATTGCCTTTGCAATCATATCGGCATCTGTACCACAGATAGAAACATTTCCATCATCTGTGATATCAATCTTTACGCCAGTTTCAGCGATGATACGATTGATTACCTTACCCTGCTTTCCAACAACATCACCGATTGTAGCTGGATCAATAGTCATCATCTCGATCTTCGGTGCATACTTTCCAACTGTCTGTCTCGGCTCTGCGATTGCCTTGGACATAACCTCATCCATGATATAGAATCTTGCTTCTCTTGTTCTTGCAATTGCCTCCTCAATGATGGCTCTTGTCAGACCATGAATCTTAATATCCATCTGGATTGCAGTGATACCCTTATGAGTACCTGCTACCTTAAAGTCCATATCGCCAAAGAAGTCCTCAAGACCCTGAATATCAGTCAAAACGATGTAATCATCATCGGTATCGCCAGTAACAAGACCACAGGAAATACCTGCAACCATAGCCTTAAGCGGAACACCTGCTGCCATAAGTGCCATACAGGATGCACAAATGGAAGCCTGAGATGTAGAACCATTAGACTCGAATGTCTCAGATACGGCACGAATTGCATATGGGAACTCTTCTGCTGATGG
>OGRR01002231.1_pt1 | contig 10655 bp, 9 predicted proteins | sample 1553511 | NCBI WGS metagenome assembly OGRR01 (sample SAMEA2580040, study PRJEB22360) | human gut metagenome | biome: human gut; feature: human-associated habitat; material: faeces | place: Denmark | collected 2008/2010 | reverse complement strand
CTTGATAGATTCAAATACAGGAAATGGTGTATCGACTGCCTGCGTGATATCAATTCCAGCCACAACCTGTGCCTGCTCATCCTGTTCAATGATATTAGCTAACATCTTGCCCATTGCACCATTGCATCCGTTTAAAATAATACGTACCATCGTTTGTTCCTCCGTCTTAAGGTCAGTTTTAAATCAGCTTCATTGCCGCTAATTCTTTACGAAGCAGTTCCTTATGCTGCGGCTCCATCTCGCACAGAGGAGAACGTACTGCACCTGCATTCCATCCCATCATATTCAGTGCTTCCTTTACCGGAATAGGATTTACTTCACAGAAAAGTGCCTTATTTAAGTTCATAACAGACAGCTGAAGCTGACGGCTTAACTTTACATCACCGTTTAAGTAGCTCATAACCATATCATGTGTCAGCTTAGGCATTACATTTGATAAAACGGAGATAACACCCACACCGCCAAGTGACAGAAGCGGAACAACCTGATCATCATTTCCAGAGTAGATATCGATGCAGCCATCTGCAAGTGCGGCAAGCTCTGCTACCTGAGAGATATTTCCGCTTGCTTCTTTGACTGCTACAATATTCTTTACATTCTTTGCCAGTGTAACAGCAGTCTGCGGCAAAATGTTAACACCTGTACGTGACGGCACGTTGTACAGAATGATTGGCAGATCTACGCTGTTTGCAATTGCAGTATAATGCTGAATCAGACCCTTCTGTGTTGCCTTGTTATAATATGGTGTTACAAGAAGCAGCGCATCTGCACCGTTATTCTGTGCATGTGTGGACAAACGAATTGCCTCTGCTGTGGAGTTTGATCCTGTACCTGCAATAACAGGAACTCTGCCTGCTGTATGCTCAACAGCAAACTTGATACATGCATCATGCTCTTCATGAGTCAATGTGGAAGATTCACCTGTTGTTCCGCAGATGATGATCGCATCTGTTCCTCCGGCAATCTGAAAATCAATCATTTTTCCCAGTTCTTCAAAATTAACCTTGTCATCCTGTGTAAATGGAGTGACGATTGCAACTCCTGCTCCCTTAAATATTGGCATAATAATACCATCCTTTCTTGATTCAGGTAATACTCTATTCAAATGCAGCCACCAGAGTGTCTTGGGATTTCTCCAAAGAAAAAGCCGGTCACATGCGGCCGGCTCATAAGGTTTTCTTTTTCTATTTCCCTTAGTAGCTCCCCATCTGTGAACAGATGACAGTCATATACCTATTCGATATATGCCCAAGAACAGCCTTTGCACAGCCATTCTTTCGGCGCCAATGCCTTTTAGCTAACTTCCCTTGCTCTTGCCTGCATCCATCAGCCTACTCATCAGTAGCGCAACCTCTACCTTTTGTATGAATTTTCTTTAGTGTACATCAATTTTACAGTGCTGTCAACCCTTCTGTTCGACATATTCTAATTTACTTACGGAAACTTCATATGCAATTCGTTTCTCACTCTCAGTCTCGCTTATCTTTTTCATATACTCTCTGCTCTGAACACGGCCCCACACGCGAAGTCTGGTGCCAACCTCAAAAGTGGACACATAGCGGGCGTTTCGTCCCCATGCAATACAGGGAATATAATCACTCTTGCTGTAAGGGCGGTTGACTGCTACCAGAAGATCTGCGATCTCACGTCCAAGCGGTGTCTTTCTATACACCGGCGGTTTACAGATGTACCCGTCAAGCATGATCTGATTTGTCTTCGTATAATCTGTAAATGCCTCCATGAAATGATATTCTCTGACAAACACAGAGAGCACAAGACGATTTCTCGTCCCCTCATGACGATTATAAGAACGAAACTGTCCGATTGCTTCCATTGTGCGTCCTCTGTAATCCTGATTGATATCGATAAGACGCTCTGAAATCATCACAGGGATCGTATCAGACTGATCGCTTAAGCGATTTACTGACAGCTCCATTATGTAAAAGCTCTCCCCAAAGACCTCATGGCTAAACTCAAACCCTGACACGACAACTCCAATGACACTGACTCTGTTATTTTCTGCGTTTCTTTCTGGCATTTTTGATTCCTCCTGCTTTTTATTCGCAGCTGCTGGTACCATAGCGGCTGCTGCATGTACTAGTTATTCTGCTAACTGGTTGTATATAACTTTTTTTGCAGCTAGTTATTTATATGTCTCAACACACGTACATTATAACGAAGTTATTTTCAAAACGCACGGAAAATGCTTCGCAGGATTCGCGGTCTGACCACTATTATTCGACAAAAAGCAGGCTTTTTTTCATCTTTTCTTTCCCAGTTTTTCGGGTATTTCTCCTTTTTTCGACATATCTTTTGTTGTTACGATGAAAATAGATATGCCTAATGAAAGACATTTGTGATGAAGAACGCGAAAAGACGGGCTGATCGACTCAGTCCGCCTTTTTTCGCATTTGTTTGATTATTCATAACTATTCAGAACCCCATTCGCAAAATCGCATCTTCGATGCTTCTATTTTGCTCATGTGGTTACCTCGCCATATAAAATTGCTATTCTGTCTGAATGCAAGCATTCACAGAAAGCAATTTTGCATGGCTCTGAATAGTTACAATTATTCTTTGTGATTAATGTAGTTAATCAAGCCGCCCTCACTGATGATTTTCTGCATGAATGGCGGGAATGCCTGTCCCTGGAAGGTTTCTCCTGTCGTCTGGTCTGTAATGACACCAGTATTAAAATCAATATCTACCTGATCTCCTGCCTTGATCTTTTTGCTTGCCTCTGGACATTCAATGATCGGAAGACCAATATTGATTGCGTTGCGATAGAAAATTCTTGCGAAGGTCTCTGCTATTACACAGCTTACCCCTGCTGCCTTGATTGCAATCGGTGCATGCTCTCTTGAGGAGCCGCATCCAAAGTTTTTATCCGCAACGATGATGTCACCCTTCTTTACATTTGAAACAAAATCCTTATCGATATCCTCCATGCAGTGCTTTGCCAGCTCTGCTGGATCTGATGAATTTAAGTAACGTGCCGGAATGATTACATCCGTATCCACGTTGTCGCCATATTTAAATACACATCCATTTGCTTTCATATCTTCTTTACCATACCTTTCTGAATCGCCTGACCAGCTGTTTTTATGTCACAGTCTGCGAGACTTCTTTATAAAACGTCCTTTGGTCCGGAGATTTTTCCGGTTACAGCACTTGCTGCTGCAACATATGGACTTGCCAGATATACTTCACTTGTTACATCGCCCATACGTCCTACAAAGTTACGGTTTGTGGTAGAAACGCATCTTTCATGCGCAGCCAGAATACCCATGTATCCGCCAAGACATGGTCCACAGGTCGGTGTGCTGACAACAGCTCCTGCCTGAATGAAGGTTTGAACAAGTCCTTCCTCGATTGCCTGAAGATAGATTGCCTGTGTTGCCGGAATTACGATGCAGCGAAGGCCTTTCTTTACCTTTCTGCCCTTTAAAATCTCTGCTGCTGCACGCAGATCTTCGATACGTCCATTTGTACATGAACCGATTACAACCTGATCAATTGCGATGTCGCCTACCTCATCGATAGTATGAGTGTTCTCTGGCAGATGTGGGAAAGATACTGTTGGCTTTAAGCTGCTAAGATCAATAGTATATGTTGCCGTATACTCAGCATCCTCGTCTGCCTCGTAAACCTTATATTCCTTTGTGGAATGCTCCTTCATATAGGCGATAGTCTTCTCATCTACCGGGAAGATACCATTCTTTCCGCCTGCCTCAATTGCCATATTTGCAATACAAAGACGATCATCCATTGAAAGATAAGAAATACCGTCTCCTGTAAATTCCATAGACTGATACAGTGCTCCGTCAACACCGATCATTCCAATAATATGTAAGATAACATCCTTGCCAGTTACATACTCAGCCGGCTTTCCAGTAAGCACAAATTTGATTGCGGACGGTACCTTAAACCATGCCTTTCCTGTTGCCATGCCCGCTGCCATATCTGTACTTCCCACACCAGTGGAGAATGCGCCAAGCGCACCATATGTACATGTATGTGAATCAGCACCAATTACAACGTCTCCTGCAACTACAAGTCCTTTTTCCGGAAGAAGTGCATGTTCAATTCCCATCTCTCCTACATCAAAGAAATTTGTGATTTCGTTGCAGCCTGCAAATTCTCTTACACACTTACAATGCTCGGCAGACTTGATATCCTTATTTGGAACAAAATGATCGAGTACTAGTGCAATCTTGTCCTTATCAAATACTCCCTTTTTGTCAAAGCGCTCCATCTCGTGGATCGCTACCGGAGAGGTAATGTCATTGCCTAAAACAAGGCTCAGATCTGCCTCAATCAGCTGTCCGGCCTTTACCTCTGACAGCCCTGCTGCTGCAGCCAGAATTTTTTGCGTCATCGTCATACCCATAATCGAGTCCTCCTGCTTGTAAATACCTGCTTTTGCTGTGCCAAACTGCACACAAAATTTCAAAATCAGGCAGCTGCATGCGCAACTGCCTAATTTCCTGCATTATTCTTATTCTACTGGATAATAAAAAGTTCGTCAATGATTTTTCTTTTTCTTTTATATGTGTATATTTATTCGGGTTACTGTTCACGCGTCATGTTACGAAAGCCCTGCGGTGTAACCCAATTCATTACAGTTCATACCCAGAAATAGCATCTAAGACCGCGTCTACACTTTCTTTGCTGACTGTGTTGACCTGATCTGAGTCGTCCATGGAGACGTAGTAATATGCATCGTCTTCTGTTGTGGCTCCTATTGTCAGCTTTAAGGTGGTTTCTTCTTCGCCTGACTGGTATGTTATTGTAAGAACTGTTGCACCGTCTGTTAAGCCATAGGATTCTTTTTCTTCTTCGTCTGCGTAATAATCTGCGCAGTCGTTGAAGGTAAGACCTACCATGTTGACTAACAAATCATGAATATCATCACTTTCGTCAACGCGCTGTGTCTTATTATCCTGTGTGAATACCCAGTGTGTTACATCAACCATTTCTACGGTTGATTCTTCTTCTGTTAATCCTTCTTCTGTAGAATCTGATACAGCTTTCGTTGTCTCTTCTTCTGATAATTCACTTCCCGTTTCTGCTTCCTCGGATGCGTTTTCGGTCGTCTCTTCCTCGGTTGCCGGTTCTTGTGTAACTTCCTTTTCCATATCAATTGTAGTGCCGTCTTTTACCAGCTGTACATCTGTGATGGATGTGCTCGTGATGGTTGGGAAGCTTTCCTTTTCCTGCAGCGCTGAAATATCGTTGCTGATATCTGAGACATAGCTTGATGCTATTGTATAAATATCATCTGAGCCTTCTACTTTTGCATAATAGTCTGAATTATAGCTGTTAAGGTTTCCAATCTGGATCGTTACCTCTGTGTCATCAGATCCCTTTGCTGTGATCGTGCAGCTTGGATTGTCCAGACCATACACTGACAAGTCATCCTGTACTTCCTCTAGCTTACGCTCTGCAGTAAATGATTTTAAATCACTTGAAATGGAAGTCAAATAACTTTGTGTGACAGGAAAGTGCTCGTCGCTGTCATAGCTCCAAGTCTCGTTCTCAGTGTCATAGCTGAATGCGAATGTTCCGTAGCTGTTTGTGTAGCTGATTGAAACAGGCTCTTCCATCTGGCTTAAATAAAAGGTGTTTGCCTCTTTTTCTGCCTTTGACTGCTCGGCTTTTTTTTCTTCATTATGCTGATTGATCAATACTATTGTGCCGTATGCGCCTCCAAGGACGGCAAGCGCACCGACTAAACCAAGTAGTTTTTTTGTATTCTTTGTCATATACTCACACCATTATGCCTTTCTTCTGCGGATCCATACAACCAATCCCGCAACAATTGAAAAGACTGGGATGATGATTATAAACAATGCATTCCAAATGCTGCTTCCTGTTACAGTATTGTAAGTAACTGAAAGGCTCTTTGCCGGAATTGATACGTTCTGAACATCATCGAAGTAAGATGATACGATGTTAATAAACTCATTTAAGTTTTCAATTCCAGTGAAGTTCCCAATCAAACTGGAATCAATCATGGTGGATGCTGAGATAACAGTCAGCTTAGAATCTGCTGATGGTGTATCAAGCCAGCCATCTGTGTTTCCAACTGAAATGTCAGTCAAAACATCCTCAAGAGTACTTTCCTCGGTAGATTCTGCCTCAGATGCTGCTTCAGACGTAACTTCCTCTGATGCATTTTCAGTTACACTTTCAGTTGAAGCTTCCTCTGAAACGCTCTCAACGGATGTCTTTTCAGTTTCTTTTGTATCACTGCCAGATTCTAACTCGCTCTCGCTTTCTGTATCTGCTGGTACTGTCTTCTGTGCTGATGCTGCCAGAATAAACTGTGTTGCCTCATTGCTGTTTCCTTCACGAAATGCATTGTTACTTGTAGTTAAAAGTGTTGTCAGTGTTACATCTTCTGGTGTATTTTCTGAGGCTGTCATACCTGCTACTGCACCGACTAAGATGCTGCTTGTTGTTTCTACATTTGTGTCATTGCTTGTGATCATTGGGAAGAAATAGAACGCACTCTGTGCTCTCTGGTAATAGCGATCACGATCTCCAATATAGGAGTTTACCATAGTCATACCATAATCTTCCATCAGCTCATCGAAGTTTGTAAGCTCCTTATCGGTGACACCACGAAGCAAAAGAACATTTCCGCCCTGATACAGATAGTTATGAAGCTCTGTATATTCATCAGTTCCAAGATCACTTGTAGGATTGTTGATAATCAAAAGATCACAATCATCCGGCACAGATGCTGTCTCAAGAAGATTTAAATCTGATGTTGTCATGCTGTTTTTAGTAAGCAGCTCGCCAAGCTCTTGACTTATTGCTGACTCACCATGGCCTCTTAACATGTAAATCTTTTTATCGTTATCGGAGGTAACAGCTGCAACAGCACTTGTCAGCTGACCCTCTGCATCAAATTCTGATTCGCTGCTGTAGCCATAATAATTTTGCTGACTTACAATTATATCGCTAAAGGAAATTACCTGATTCTTTCCAGTTTCCTCGCATGATACAACAACAGAGTTTGCTGAAATTCCATACTTTGTAAGAATTTCAGGGTGAAGAACAGGGTCTATATAGCTAACCTTTAACTTAGATGAGAGATCGCCATAGATAGAGATAAACTTTTCAATACGAGAGTCTATATTTCCCGTCTCTGCCACTACCTCAACAGTAACATCCTTGTCTAAGTCCTTTAATAATTCTTTGGAAGTATCTGAAACACTGAAAATTCCAGTTTCGCTTAAATCCCAATTTAATAACTTTGATGGAAGCTGTCCTATAATCAAATTTACTACTACAATAATTGCCAGCACAATTGCCGTCACTGCAAGGCTGAAGCTTCCGTTTTTCAGCTGCACTACAGATGAATTATTTTTACCTGACGGCTTTTTTTCTTTCTTTTTTTTGATATCCATTCTTGCCTGCTTTCCTCTCATTCTGCCGCTTTTTCGGCTTTTTTCTTACACCAATCTAGCGCTTATCTTAGCTCCATCTTCTCTTCTGGATTACCTGTGTGGTAAGGAAGATGCATGCCGCACAAATCGAGATCAGCTCCACAACACCCTTTACATCAAACACATAATCAGAAACAAAGCTTGTCATTACCTTTGCAAATGCTATGTTTTCGATCATTCCTGGAACAAGTCCCTCAAAAAGAGCTGGCTTTACAACGTAAAGAATAATTAAAACTGCTGCTCCACCGATCAAAAGACCAAACGTAGCTGCATTGCTCTTTGTCATTACATAGACAATGACGCAAAGAAGAACTAAAAGAATCAGACAGCCTATTAAAGAGGCAATTGCTGTATTTGGCACATATCTGGAAAGACCATTTGACAAATTGATCAAAAGCAGTGTAATGATCGTTCCAACTGCCGCGATGATGACACTCTCTGTCATTGCTGAGATCAGCATTCCAATGGCAACATAAGCGCAGCCGATCAGAAAATATACAAGAATAGTTGAATAGTCAACAAGAAAATATGCTGTTCCAGTGCTCTTAATGATCAATGGACACAGGCAAAAGATCACACATGGAATCGCAACAACTGCTGCCATTGAAAAGAACTTTCCTAAAACAATCTGTGTCACAGATACCGGTGATGTCAAAAGAAGCTGATCTGTCTTTGAATGACGTTCCTCTGAAAAGCTTCTCATTGTCAAAAGCGGAACAGTCAGTACAAATACGATGGCAGAGGCACTTAATGTGTAGGCAAAGTAAGGATAGCCATAGCTCATGTTATACACCATAAAGTAAATACCTGTCACGAGCACAAGTGCGGCCACAAATACAGGTCCAATCATGGATGTGAAATAAGATTTAAATTCTCTGTTAAATATTGCTTTCATTGTCATCCTCCTTATTGGCCTGCTTTGTCTGCTCTGCTTCCTTTACGGCCTCCTCTGCCGATTTTTTAATCTCATCCATCTCTTCTTCATGAGCCTTATTGTCGGCAGTCAGCTCCATAAAGACATCCTCAAGTGTTGCCTTTGAATATTTCATCTCATAAATAGGCCAATTTTTTTCTGCGCAGATACCAAATACAGCCTCGCGCACATCAGCACCATCTGTACGTATCTCAAATGAGGTCAAATTCAGATGCTTATCATCCTCATTCTGCTTTGTGGCTTCCAAAACTGCTACAACATGATGAAGCTGTGCAAAGCTGTTCTTTGCCTGCTCCTTTGGCGCCCTTATGCTGATTTCAAGCATAGCATCACTATCCATGTAGTGCATCAGATTTTCTGTTGTATCACTTGCAACTAGTCTTCCGTGAGAGATAATTAAAATCTCATCGCATACGGCACTAATCTCGGAAAGGATATGTGAGCTTAAAATAACAGTATGCTCTTTTGCAAGCTCCTTAATAAGTGAACGAATCTCAATAATCTGAATTGGATCAAGACCTACAGTCGGCTCATCAAGTATTATGATTTCTGGCATACCAAGCACTGCCTGTGCAAAACCAACTCTCTGGCGGTAGCCCTTTGAAAGATTTTTGATAAGTCTTTTTGCTACATCGACAAGTCCAGTCATCTTCATAGCATTTAAAATGCTCTCCTGACGCTTTTTCGCCGGAATATTTTTTAACTGTGCCGCAAATTCAAGATATTCCCATACTGTCATATCTGTATACAGCGGCGGAAGCTCCGGCAGATAGCCTATACAGCGCTTCGCCTCTGCTGGTTCCTTCACGATATCGTGACCATTAATTAAAATCGTTCCCTCTGTAGGGCCGATATATCCGGTCATCATATTCATGGTCGTTGATTTTCCAGCTCCGTTTGGACCAAGAAAGCCATAAATCTTTCCTGGCTCCAGACGAAAGCTTAAATGATCGACAGCCACATGGTTTCCATATTTTTTTACCAGACCTGTTACTTCAATCAAAGTCTTGTCCTCCTGCATCTCATTTTTGCAAACAGCCTTATTGCTGTTTTGCTATCGTTTGTAATGTTAGGCGCCAAATGTGACGACTCTTTGATAAATTTGTGTCCATTGTTTGTCCTCTTGTGAAGAATTATTGAAATTAGGTATTGACTTATTTCTAATTGAGTATTATATTAGACTTTAATATGGTAAAGTACCATAGTGAATCACTGCATCTCACCGGTCTTTGACCGCCCGATAATATCTAATGCAGTGATAAGGAGGTTTCTTTATGGGAAGAGTTTATAATTTTTCTGCTGGTCCAGCTGTGCTGCCAGAGGAGGTACTGCAGGAGGCTGCAGCTGAAATGCTTGACTATCAGGGAAGCGGTATGTCTGTCATGGAGATGAGCCATCGTTCTAAGGTTTACGATGCGATCATTAAAGAGGCTGAGGCTGATCTTCGTGAGCTTATGAATATTCCGGACAATTATAAGGTTTTATTTTTACAGGGTGGTGCATCCCAGCAGTTTGCTATGATCCCAATGAACCTGATTATATTGTAACCGGTCAGTGGGCAAAGAAGGCTGCTAAAGAAGCTGAGCTCTACGGCGAGGTTAACGTTGTCGCTTCTAGTGCTGACAAAACATTTTCTTATATTCCAGACTGTTCTGATCTTCCAATCGATGACGATGCCGACTATGTTTATATCTGTGAAAACAACACTATCTACGGCACCAAATTCCACACACTTCCAAATACAAAGGGAAAAACACTTGTAGCTGATATCTCTTCATGCTTCTTATCTGAGCCGGTTGATGTTACTAAATATGGTATGCTTTACGGCGGTGTTCAGAAAAATGTCGGTCCTGCCGGTGTTGTAATTGCAATCATTCGTGAAGATCTTATTACTGATGATGTTCTTCCAGGAACACCTACCATGCTTCGCTACAAGATCCATGCAGATGCTGATTCTCTTTACAATACACCTCCATGCTATGGTATTTATATCTGCGGCAAGGTCTTCAAGTGGCTTAAGAAAATGGGCGGTCTTGAGGAAATGCAAAGAAGAAATGTAGAAAAGGCAAAGATCCTCTATGACTATCTTGATTCTAGCAAGCTGTTTCACGGTACAGTTGAGCCGTCCTCTCGTTCTTTAATGAATGTTCCATTTGTAACTGGCGACAAGGAGCTTGATGCCAAATTTGTAAAGGAAGCTGAGGCTGCCGGTTTTGTTAACTTAAAGGGTCATCGCACTGTAGGCGGTATGCGTGCAAGTATCT
>OGRR01002224.1_pt1 | contig 10675 bp, 9 predicted proteins | sample 1553511 | NCBI WGS metagenome assembly OGRR01 (sample SAMEA2580040, study PRJEB22360) | human gut metagenome | biome: human gut; feature: human-associated habitat; material: faeces | place: Denmark | collected 2008/2010 | reverse complement strand
CGCCGCAGTTAGCGCCCGGCAGGCACTCGCGTACCAGCGGGACGCGCTCGTCAACCTCTACGGCGAAAACCTTAGCGGCAACGCCGAGCAGGATTGCGAAAACGATACCCATGATGAACAGTACCGCTACCGCGTAAATAACATTTTGCATATCCATTTCTTGTGTCCTCCCTTACCAAATCGACAGGCCGGAGAAGCCCATGAAGGACATAGCCAGCAGCGCTGCTGCAACCAGCGAGATCGGGAAGCCTTCAAAGCACTTCGGGCACTTGGAAGTAGCGTCCAGACGCTCACGGATGGAAGCGAACAGCACGATTGCCAGCGTGTAGCCGACACCGGCTGCAACGCCGTATACCAGAGAGCCGATGAAAGAATAGCTGTTGGAAATGTTGGTCTTAGCAGCACCGAGCACCGCACAGTTGGTGGTGATCAGCGGCAGGAAGATACCGAGCGCAGAGTACAGCGACGGCATAGCCTTCTTCATGAACATCTCGACGAACTGAACCAGCGTTGCAATTACGAGAATGAACGCGATGGTCTGCATGTAGCCCAGACCCAGGGGTTCGAGAATGAAGTACTGTACAGCCCAAGATGCTGCGGAAGCGATCGCCATAACGAAGATAACCGCCATGCCCATGCCGAGCGCGGTGTCGGTCTTCTTGGATACGCCGAAGAACGAGCAGCAGCCGAGGAACTGAACGAGAATGTAGTTATTGACCAGGATTGCCGCGATTGCGAGCGACAGGATATCGGTCAAACCCATAGAGGCAGGGAAATTAAACACTTACTTGTCCTCCTTTCGAGCCATGATCTTCTGGATCGCAGCCAGGATGAAGCCCATCATGAGGAAGCCGCCTGCCGGCAGGATCATCATGACCATCGGGTTGGAGTGGAAGAACGGAACTGCGATGCCGTTTACGCCGTTAACGTAACCGGACAGGATGGTGCCTGCGCCGAGCAGCTCACGGAAGAAGCCCATGAGTACCAGAGCGAAGGTGAAGCCCAGACCCATTACAACACCGTCGAGTGCGGACGGCAGAACCTTGTTCTTGGAAGCATACGCCTCGGCACGGCCGAGGATGATGCAGTTTACTACGATCAGCGGCAGGAACAGACCAAGGGACGATGCCAGCGACGGCAGGAATGCCTGCATGGACAGGTCGATCATGGTTACGAAGGTTGCGATGATCGTGATGAATGCTGCGATACGGATCTTATCCGGGATAATTCTGCGCATCGCGGAAATAACGATATTGGAGCAGATGAGAACGACGGTAGCCGCCGCGCCCATGCCGATCGCATTCTGCAGAGAAGTGGTGGTTGCCAGCGTCGGGCAAAGACCGATCGTCTGCATGAAAACCGGGTTATCGAGGATAACGCCCGATTTCAGCTGTTCAGAAAATTTCATTTGGCTTTTCCTCCTTAACCCAGAGTAGCGACATATGCTGCCGCAGTATTAACGCCGTCGGTTACAGCACGGGAGGTGATGGTAGCGCCGGTGATCGCATTGATCGTGCCGCCGTCCTTGGCCACCTTGAGCTGACCGTCAGCAGTCTGACCTGCAAACTGGGTGATCCAGTTCGGGTCTGCCTGGCTCTTCGCACCGAGGCCCGGGGTCTCAGCGTGAGAGGTTACCTTTGCGCCTGCAACGGTGCCGTCCGCATTGATGCCGACGATCATCGTCAGGTTGCCGCCGAAGCCCTTCGGCTCTACCTGTACGCAGTAGCCGATCTCTTCGCCGTCCTTGGTTGCCTTGTAAACGCCGTCGATCTGAGCAGCGGTACGGCCTGCCGGCAGGGTTACGCCAGCGGCTGCAACGTCCTCAGCGGACAGTGCGGTGTCGAGATCCTCGAAATCAGCGTCCGGGATGATCTCTGCCATTGCTGCGTTGCGGGTTTCGATACCGTTCTGGGTGATCTTATCCGCGGTTACACCGTTGATAACGCCCAGCAGCAGTGCACAGATGAACGTGATGAGGCCCAGTACGACGACAAGCTGTACGATGCCGCCTTCCTTTTTGCTGTTATCCATGATTTACTGCGCCTCCTTCTTAGCCTTGTCAAGCTGATAGCCGAACTTGCGCGGATGGGTCTTCTTGTCGATTGCCCAAACCAGCGTGTTCATGATCAGGATGGAGTAGGATACGCCCTCCGGCAGACCGCCGAAGTAGCGGATGAATACCGTCAGCAGACCGCAGCCAACGCCGAAGATGATCTGGCCCTTCGGGGTAACCGGGCTGGTAACGTAGTCGGTAGCCATGAAGATCGCGCCGAGCATCAGGCCGCCGGACAGTACCTGGCTGAGCATCCACTGTACGCGGGAAACATCGCCGGACAGCGGGAACAGGAAGGTGATGACAGCAACAGTAAGGATGTAAGCTGCCGGAATGTTGATGGTGATAACCTTGCGCCACAGCAGGTAAACGCCGCCTGCCAGCAGAGCCAGCGCGGAGGTCTCACCGATAACGCCGCCGGTCTGACCGAGCAGCATCTCCAGCAGGCCGGTATCAGCCGGTACAGCACCGGTCTTAAGGGTAGCCAGCGGAGTTGCGGTGGAGATTGCGTCGGTAACGGTTACGTTGCCGAACAGCGGCAGGTTTGCATGCGGAGCAGTCCAGGTGGTCATGAAACCGGCCCAGGATGCCATCATGAACGCACGGGCACCGAGTGCCGGGTTCATAAAGTTCTTGCCGATGCCGCCGAACAGCATCTTAACAACGATGATGCCGAACAGGGCACCGAAAGCGCTCAGCCACAGCGGAGCTGCAACCGGAATGTTGAATGCGATAAGTACGCCCGTAACCAGGCAGGACAGGTCGCCTACGGTGTTCGGGTGATGAACGATTTTGTTGTAAATGGTCTCAAACACAAGGCTTGCCACCATTGCAATAACAACATGGATCAGCGCACGAGCGCCGAAGGTGTAAACTGCAACCGCCAGTGCCGGAACAAGTGCGATGAGCACATCGAGCATAAGGCTCCGGGTGTCATCATCCGCCTTGATATGCGGCGAGGAGGTTACGACTACTTTGCTAAGATCATAAGCCATTTTCGTTTTCCTCCTTACTTGTTCTCTGCGGGCTTTTCAGCCTCTGCCTTTGCAGCAGCCTCCGCCTCGGCCTTTTTCTTCTCAGCCTCAGCCTTGGCGCGCTCTGCAGCACGCTTAGCCTGGATCTTGCCCTTGGTCAGACGGAACTGTGCAACCAGCGGGATACGAGCCGGGCAGACGTAAGCGCAGGAGCCGCACTCGATGCAGTCCATCATGCCGCAGTCAACGGCGTTGTCCAGATCCTCCTGCTTGCCGTATACATTCATGTAGATCGGCAGGAGATGCATCGGGCAGGCGTTGATGCACTTGCCGCAGCGGATACACTGGGGATCCTTAACGCGCTTATCCTCATTGCCTGCAAAGGCGAGGAATGCGTTGGTGCCCTTGACAACTGGGGCATCCAGAGAGAACTGGGCGTTGCCCATCATCGGGCCGCCGGCAAGGAGCTTGTTCGGAGCTTCCTTGAAGCCGCCGCAGGCATCGATCAGCTTTTCGATCGGGGTGCCGATGCGTGCTTCGAGGTTCTTCGGCTCAGCAACAGCGGAACCGGAGATGGTAACGATACGGCGGATGACCGGCATGCCGGTGGTGAAGCGGCGGTAAACCGCACCTGCGGTATCTACGTTGAATACCGCGCAGCCGGCGTCTGCCGGCAGCTTGCCGGACGGAACTTCACGGCCGGTGCAGGCATTGATCAGCTGCTTCTCAGCACCCTGCGGGTACTTGCAGGTCAGCGGATACAGCTTGAGGCGCGGATCATCCGCGATCAGCTCTTCGATCTTGGCGAAGGTATCCTTCTTGTTTTCCTCGATCGCAATGATCGCGGTCTGTACGCCCATGATGTCGGCCAGCATCTTCAGGCCGCCGATGGTCTCTTCCGGACGCTCGAGCAGCAGGCGATGGTCGGACGTGATGTACGGCTCACACTCTGCAGCGTTGATGATGACCGTGTCGCACTTACCGATACCGGACTGGATCTTGACATGGGTCGGGAAGGTTGCACCGCCATGGCCGACGATGCCGGCAGAACGGATGCACTCGATACGCTCCTCATTGCTCATGGAAGCGAAGTCGTAGGGATGCACGGACTCGTGCTTGCGGTCCTCGCCATCATTTTCAATTACGATGGACAGAACCTTGCTGCCGTTCGGATGCAGGCGAGGCTCGATTGCCTTTACCTTGCCGGAAACGGTAGCATGGACAGGAGCGCTGACAAAGCCGCCGGCTTCCGCGATAGGCTGTCCCAGGTCCACGGTATCGCCAACCGAAACGATTGGCTTTGCCGGTGCGCCGATGTGCATGGAAACCGGCAGGATTACCTCATCAGGCAATGCCAGCTTCTCGATCGGCTTGGTGTTTGTCGCGGATTTATAGCCCGGGTCTGCGTGAGTACCCGGGTGTATGCCGCCACGGAACGAATACGCCATTTCTTTCACCTCTCTAATATTTTGCGCAAGAAGAACCGGACGCGCGCCCGGCTTCCTCTTCTTCAGAAATTGGCTGGCTATGCGTGGAGCATAGCCTTACAGTATAGATTATACTGTTTTTTGTACAGTATTGGCAAGACCAAAAGCAAAAAAAAATCGAATAAAATACAGATAAACTTTGTACATCTTGTTAAGTCTATCATTTTTATCCGCTTTTTCTTTGTGAATAACGCTCGGGTTCGGTCAGTTTAAACGGATGCAGGTATTCCCTTTCCGGCTTGCATTTTTCGCAAAACCGGCTGAACTGCGCGCAAAATGCGAAGTTTTGCCCTCTGTCTTTTGTGCACATTTTTCGTATACTGCTATTGACTTTCCCTTTCTTCGGTTATAATATGAATACATGAACATATGAGCAATTGTTCATATATTATCAACCATCACCGACAGGAGGCGATCCGAAATGGCAGACGAACACAAGCATGAGGATACCTTATTAAATGAAGAAGTGCATGAGCACGAACATCATCATCATGAACACGATGATGATGAATGCGACTGCGGCTGCGGACATCATCACCACGATGAGGACGAGGAGCACGAGCACCACCATCATCATGACGATGACTGCGATTGCGGCTGCGGACACCATCATCACCATGATGAGGACGAGGAGCACGAGCACCACCATCATCATGACGATGACTGCGACTGCGGTTGCGGACACCATCACCACCATGATGAGGACGAGGAGCACGACCACCACCATCATCATGACGATGACTGCGACTGCGGCTGCGGACACCATCACCACCACGATGAGGATGAGGAGCACGAGCACCACCACCACGAACATTCTGCAGGCGCGCACAGCGTCAAGCGCGTTTACACGCTGCAGAATGTCGGCTGTGCACACTGCGCTGCAAAAATGGAGCAGCGCATCAGCGAACTCGAGGGCGTGGAGGACTGCGTTCTCGTATTTGAGACCAAGCAGCTGCGCGTAACCGGCGAAAACCCGGATGCGCTCCTGCCGGAAATCCGCGAAATCTGCTCGTCCATCGAGAGCGAAGCCAAGGTCATTGCGCCCAAACCCAAGCACTACGGCAAGGACGGTCAGCGCGTTTACACGCTCGAAAACCTCGGCTGTGCGCACTGTGCCGCGAAAATGCAGCACCAGATCAGCCAGCTGGACGGCATCGACGATTGCGTGCTGGTCTACGAGACCAAGCAGCTGCGCGTCAAGGGCGACAATCCTGATGCACTGCTTCCCGAAATCCGTAAAATCTGCTCAAATATCGAGAGCGAAGTCAAGGTAATCGCTCCCGAGGAGGAAAAGGAAGAGAGCAGCAGCCATCCGCTTGCCGAAATGCTCATCGGTGCAGCGCTGTTCGTTGCCGGTCTGCTCATTCCGGCCATGGCTGTCAAGCTGGTGCTGCTCATCGCGGCTTACCTGCTGCTCGGCCGCCATGTTCTGCTGACGGCTGTCAAGAACATCGGCCGCGGTCAGGTATTTGACGAAAACTTCCTGATGGCCGTTGCAACCATCGGTGCATGGGCGGTCGGCTCGTTCGACGAGGCTGTCGGCGTTATGCTGTTCTACCGTGTCGGCGAATACTTTGAGGATCGTGCGGTTGACCGTTCGCGCAAGCAGATCATGGACGCGATCGACCTGCGTCCCGAGACGGTAAATCTGGTCAAGGACAACGGCAAAATCGAAGTTATTCCTGCTGAGGACGCACAGGAGGGCGACATTGTTCTGGTGCGCCCGGGCGACCGCGTTCCGCTGGACGGCGAGGTTGTCGAAGGCGAAAGCCGTCTGGATACCTCGGCTGTTACCGGTGAACCGGTTCCGGTTCGTGTCGCTGCCGGCGACAAAGCAACCTCCGGCTGTGTCAACACCGACGGCGCGATCAAGCTGCGTGTCACCCACATTCTCGCTGAGAGCATGGTACAGCGCATTCTCGACAGCGTGGAGAATGCAGCGGCCCGCAAGCCGAAGATCGACCGCTTTATCACCCGTTTCTCCCGCGTTTACACCCCGGCTGTTGTTGCGATTGCCCTGCTGACCGCCATTATCCCGAGCCTTGTTACCGGCGAGTGGCACAAGTGGGTCTACACCGCGATGACCTTCCTTGTAATCTCCTGCCCGTGCGCACTGGTGCTCAGCGTACCGCTGACCTACTTCTCCGGCATCGGCGCAGGCTCCAGACGCGGTATCCTGTTCAAGGGCGGCGCTTCTCTGGAAGCACTGAATAACGTTAAGACCATCGTTATGGATAAGACCGGCACCATCACCAAGGGCAACTTTGTGGTACAGAAGGTCGTTCCGGCGCAAGGCGTTCCGCTCGATGAGAATGAGCTTCTGTGGCTGGCTGCCGCCCGTGTAGGAGGTTCCACACCCCATCGCCAGCATCAACTCCTACGAGGAGCGCAAAGCGTCCGCGGCAAAGGCCGGCGACTTTTCTCTTGTTGCCGTTGGTGCAACGGTTGAGAACATCCGCGAGCAGGCCGGCGAAGGCGTTTTCGCCGAGCTTGAAGGCAAAACTATACTCTGCGGCAACGTAAAGCTGATGGAGCGCAATAATATCGACCTTTCCGGCTACCACGGCACCCCGGGCAGCACGGAAGTGCTGCTGGCGATGGACGGTCACTTCCTCGGTCATGTTGACATTTCCGATACCATCAAGGCAGATGCCAACTCCGCAATCAGCCGCATGAAGGCTCAGGGACTCACCACCGCCATGCTGACCGGTGACGGTCAGGCCAGTGCGGACGCGGTTGCGCAGGAAGTCGGCATTGACGAAGTGCGTGCCCGCCTGCTCCCGCAGGATAAGCTGTCGGCGCTGACCGATATCCGCGAGAAGCACGGTGCGGTTATGTTCGTCGGTGACGGCATCAACGATGCTCCCGTACTCGCCGGTGCAGACGTCGGCGCGGCAATGGGCAGCGGCGCAGATGCGGCAATCGAGGCCGCAGATGTGGTGTTCATGAAGGCCGACCTGACTTCCATCCCGATCTCGGTCAAGATCGCCCGCAAGGCGAATATCGTCTCCAAGGAGAACATCGTGTTTGCACTCGCGGTCAAGATTCTTGTTATGATCCTCGGTCTGTTCGGTATCGCATCCATGTGGCTGGCCGTATTCGCCGATACCGGCGTGGCTATGCTGTGCGTGCTCAATTCGATCCGCATGCTGTATATGAAGACCGAATAACACATACTCTTTGCACCTCTTATATAGAAAGGCTCCCGTTCCGGTTGGAATGGGAGCCTTTTGTATACCATATAGTCTGTGCTGATACGCAGGGTTTTCACCTGAAAGGCGAACGGAACTCGCCTACGCGGCGGTACGCACAAGAGGATAGAAACCGCAGGTGTCTATCCTCTTGCCCACCGCCGTGGGTATGGCGGTTACTTATGAAAAACATACTCTTTTCTGAAAGTCCTCGGCGCCATACCAACCGCCTTGGAAAACTGCGCATTGAAATGGCTCGGGTTGTCATACCCCACCTGCGATGCAATCCGCGTTACCGGCAAATCAGTTGTGATGAGCAGCGTCTGCGCTTCGCCAATCCTGCGGCGCAGAACATACTGCAGCGGTGAATATCCGGTCACTTCCTTGCAGATATGCGCCAGATAGTACGGACTGACGTGCAGCGCATCCGCCATCTGCTGCAGAGAAAATTCGTCCGCAAAATGCTTGTCGATGTAATCCTTGATGCGCTGTGCAAAGGCATTGCCGCTGTGCGTGCTGCCCTCGGCTGCGGTCGCGCGGAACTGCTGCACAAGCGTCAGGATCGCAAGCAGAAGATGATGCGCACCGTCGTCGTTGCCCTCGGTCAGCTCATTGTAAAGCACGTCATACAGATGCTCCAGCCGCACGGTCTGCGGCTCGGTCAGGCGGCACACCGGACATGAATCCTCCGCGATCAGCGTGTTTTCGCGCAGTCCGGGCACAGCCAGTCCGCCAAGCGCCAGACTCGAGGTTGCCACCGGACGATCCGGTCCGGACGGCTCATCGTGCACGACGCGGCTGTTGAAGATGAACAGATCGCCGCGGCGTGCCTCATACGGCGTGCCGCCGACGAAATAGCGGCTCTCGCCGCCTCGCACGAGTACAATTTCCACTAAATCGTCATGCGCGTGCATAACGCGCGGATGCGCCGACGCCTTCTCGTCCGTGCGGCTGACCGAAAACAGACGCGGCATCTGCGTCAGGCCGAATGGCGCTTCATATTCCTTTTTCACAAAGCATTGAATCATAAAAACGCTCCTTTTCCCTCAATTCCGCGTCAAAAGCGCCTTTCTGCGGCGGAGATAGTATCCGCGAAAAACCAGCCGGTCGGGATAGCAATCCGGATACCGACCTCACCGACCGGCCCTGTCAGCGCAAACCAGATCAAACCTTTGGCGATACTGCCTTTTGTCAGATCGCGGTACATATAATCAGATAAACTTATTATAGCGCTCCTGCGATGAAAACTCAATGCAGCGCTTCGCCCGCTGCGGTCCGGCAGGGCTGCGGATAACAGAAAGCCTGCCACCTATGGTGACAGGCTTTCTCTATGCTGATTTTATCGAATCGGCAGCATCTTGCCGGTCTCGAAGGATTCCTTGCAGCGGTAAGCAGCCTCGGAAACAGCGGTGCCGTCATAAACGGTGAGGTCAGCGGGCTTGGTGTTGTCGCGGACATGGCCGGTGAAGGCAACCATCTCGGCTACGAAAGCCTCGTGCCAGCGGCTCATGAAGTCCGGATAATACTCCTCGCGGGAGCCGTGCTCGTCAACGATGTTCAGCAGGTTCTTTGCGCCGACGTTTGCAATACGCAGCGTGCCGTGGGTGCCGATAATCTCGGTCTCGACATTGCAGCCTGCAGCATGGGTGCGGTTGGTGAACATGAAGCCCATTGCGCCGTTCTCCATCTGGATGGTAGCAGCTGCGTTGTCCGCATCGTTCAGCTCCTTGTACAGGTCGAACTCGAATACGCCGCCGATTGCCCATACATTCTTGACATCCGAGCCGGTGAACCAGCGGATGAGGTCGATATCATGTACGCACATATCGAGGTACTGACCGCCGGAGTGCGGTGCAAACTTGAGGGTAGACTCGATGGTGGAACGCGGGTCCTGCGTGTAGGAGCGAACCAGAACAACCTTGCCGATATCGCCGTTGTCAATCTTGCGCTTTGCCTCGGCGTAGGACTTGTCAAAGCGGCGCATGAAGCCAAGCTGGAAAATCAGGTCGGGATGTGCCTCGATGACCTTCTCGGCAGCCTTGCACTGTGCAACATCCGTGCCGAGCGGCTTCTCGCAGAAAACGTGCTTACCGTGGTTCATGGCAATTTCAATCTGCTGGCAGTGCAGGAAGGACGGGGAAACGATAACGATCGCGTCCAGCTCCGGATTCTTGCACATTTCCTCAAAATCGGTGTAAGTATTCGGCACGCCGAGCTCTGCCGCAACTTCCTTTACGCGGTTTGCATCTACGTCGCAGATGGCTGCCAGTTCGCAGCCCGGAACCTGCGTTGCAAGGTTCTTCGCGTGCTCATAACCCAGACGACCCAGACCTACCGAACCAACCTTAACAGTTTTCATGGTATATTCTCTCCTTTTATATGTAACTCTCTCTCTCTTACGCGGCGGTTTTGCCGCTCTCCATTTGATGATTCTATTGTAGCGTTTCGGGGGCTGAAAAAACAGAGCATTCTTGCGAAAAGAACGCCCCTATTTGCGGGATATGAGCGGGGCTCTCTGGCAAACTTTCAAATTCTTGCGGTCGATGTAAAAAGGCAGACCCGACGGTCTGCCTTTACGCTTACGTTCTCAGCTGACATGAATGACGGCCACCGGACAGCCGCCTGCGGCCTCCTGTGCGCCCGCCTGCTCCTCTGCGGTCTCCGGCTGATGATAGACTTCGGCAAGGCCATCCTCCGCAATGCGGAACACAGAAGGACAGGTTTCTTCACACAGGCCGCAGGAAATACAGCCGTCTCGTTCGATTGTAATGTGCATACCGATACACTCCTTTCGGAGATTCAGTTTGCCCCTTTTCCGATGATTTATGCGTGCCTGCGCAGAAATTCCCGTACTTCGTCTGCTGTCGGCACCGAGGGAGCCGCGCCTGTGCGCGAGACTGCGAGAGCGGATGCCGCCAAAGCCTCCTGCAGCGCGGTCTGCACCGATTTCCCTGCGCTGACCGCCGCAAG
>OGRR01002222.1_pt1 | contig 10691 bp, 14 predicted proteins | sample 1553511 | NCBI WGS metagenome assembly OGRR01 (sample SAMEA2580040, study PRJEB22360) | human gut metagenome | biome: human gut; feature: human-associated habitat; material: faeces | place: Denmark | collected 2008/2010 | reverse complement strand
TTCAGACTGAAATGCGAGAAGAAATCATTCCAGACCATTTCGGATACTTCAGGCATGTAGGAATGCGGCGAATCTTCAATTACAGTATAGCGGAACAGGGGAATATTCTGATTGTTGTCATATTCGTGCGTGGTGAAACGTCCGTCTACCGTATCTTTTGCCTTACGCGAGGTACCGTTGTAGGTCGTCTAGTAGTTCAGTGCATCATAGGTTTCGGTCGTCGTATCAGCGGCTCACTATTCATGTGCAGCGTTCCGACACCCGGTTCAGCGTCAGCAAGACCTCGATGGCGCATAAACCGACTCGGAACGTACTGACGGTATGGTTGAAGAACAAGCTGTCCGGTATGGCAGGGCACAAGGTCCTTGTGGTTACATACAAGGGCTACGCGAAAGAGCTTTGGGATGCCCTGAGCGAGTTCCACGATCGTCTGATTCCGCTTCAAGCGGATGACAACAGTGGACCCAAAGAGAGTCTGCCGTATTTCGGAGGCATGAACGGATCGAATCGATACAATGAAGCGAATTGCGTGATTTGTGCCGGTTTGGGCCGTTTCGACTCGGAAGAATATTTCAATCGGGCGCTGGCATTCGATTTCGACGGCAGTGCGTGGGGCGAATTCGAGCAGGCGTGTCTCGATCCGAGTTTCCGGAATACAGACGATCTGGCGTGCGTACAGAAAATGAGAAATCTAACGATGGCGCGCGATCTGGTTCAGCTTGTATTCCGCAGTACGCTGCGCAATCATGGCGGTAAAGAACCAGTTTCTCTGTGGCTGATTCAGCCGCCCGAAGAGGTTGTCATGCACGTTCGTGAATCGTTCAGAGACTGCCAACATGACGAGATTTCCGAATTACCGTTCGAATGCTTGTCCGAACTGGCAGCCGGCCGAACCTTTCAAGGAAAACCGACCCATGCCTCAAAGCTGCTCAAATGGCTCGCGGATTGGGACGGTTCCCCAATCTTGATTGCAGAGGTCCAGGGACAACTCGGTATGAAGCCGGGGCAATGGAAAGAAGCTCGGAAGAACGCGGCTGTCAAGGAAGCGTTCAAGCATATCGAAACCGATGGTTCGGGCAAAACTGCAAAATCAAGCGTTCTGAAAACGTTGCATGAGCGGCTATATATTATAGCAATGAAGCAGTATAAACCTGTATTGAATTTGGAACAATGCACCTGTAGGAGGGGTAATTATGCAAACCAAAATCCACGAACCGACCCAAATCGTTGAAGTCATGCTCACCCATGCAGAGCAGGCCGACGAGGCGGTCAAGCAGCAGCTCAAGGAGCTGTACGCACAGTATAAGGGCACGAAGTACACCGTTGCGGTGTTCCTGTCCGGCAAGCGGGATCTGTATGAGGATACGCGCGATCTGCTGCTGTTCAATCGCCGCCGTGCTGCCGAGCGGGCAGTGCAGGCACGCAAGGCGGCAGGGCAGTGAGTGCGGTCAGGCAGAGGAGGTTCCGCTTCCTCCTCTGCCAAATTTTTTGCCGCTTGCAATGATGAATGAACTGATGTACAATATTATCTGCAAAGATGTATTTGAATGCAGATATATATGGCAATGCAGATGTTATTGCCGTTTTGACAGAAAGCGCTGGCCCAGCAGCATACTGGCGCAAGCTGAAGCAGTGGCTCAAAGCAGAGGGAAGTGAAACCGTGACAAATTGTCACGGTTTGAAAATGCGGGCAGCTGACGGTAAAAAACGCCTTACCGATGTTGTCAACACCGAGCGCTTGAAACATATCTCAAAAGGGTTACACCGAGGAGTGGGTACATCAGCGGCTGCTTGCAATCCGCATCCGCAACGAGTTGACGGATGAATGGCGCATGCACGGCGTGCAAAAGGGAAGAGAGTACGCGATTCTCACAGACGAGATCATGCACGCATGGACAGGGATGAGCACCAGACAGTATAAGAACCTCAAGGGCTTGAAAAAGTACAACCTTTGCGACAATATGAGCGATCTGGAGCTGGTCACGGACATTGTAGCCGATGCGGCAGCTTTGCCGGAACGGAATAAGGAGAAAGATAAGAATGAGTAACGATATTGCAAATCGAGGTGGAATTCTACTGTACGACATAACTATTCCATTTTGGAAACAGTTCGACAGGATACCATGTACATTTCCGAGTTTGACCGCCAGACCGAGCGATACCTCAAGGGGGAATAACCATGAGCCGTCAATTTGAATTGAACAAAGCACTGTTCGAGGCTGTAACTGCCTGTTTCGATTATCACATTGACCTTTCCACCTGCACAAATATTCCGAATGGTCTGCAGAATGCCACATTGACGATCCGAGACCCCAAAAGCAAAAAAACGTATGGACGCTATCCATATAATCAGCCTCACCGGCAAAGGAGCCACACCATGACCGAAACCTTCAACATAGCGGGCTACACCCGTATTTCCGTCGATGACGAGCTCGACCGCGACAACGTATCCATCGAGAACCAGAAAGCCATCATCGAGGACTTCGTAAAAACGCAGTTCCCGGGCAGCAGCCTGACCTTTTTCGAGGACCGCGACCGCTCAGGCTACACGTTTGAGCAGCGCGATGGATATCAGAAAATGAGAGAAGGCTTGATGAGCCACAAGTACGACATCCTCATCGTCAAGGACTTTTCTCGATTTTCCCGCCGCAACAGCCGCGGATTAGTGGAACTCGAAGACTTGCGTGATGCAGGTGTCCGCATCATCTCCATCGGCGACGGCATTGACTTTCCGAACGACGATGACTGGCTGAAAATCCAGTTTCAGTTCCTCGTCAATGAAATGCCGGTCACGGATACCTCGCGCAAGGTGCGAAACGTCATCAAACGGCGGCAGGCAGACGGCAAATGGCTGTGCGCCGCACCGTACGGCTACATCATCAACAATCAGCAGCAGTTTGAGATTGTACCGACCGAGGCGGACATTGTGCGCCGGATTTACGATCACTACAACAATGACGGCTGGGGCTACAAGAAGATTGCCAACTACCTGACCGAGCAGGGTGTGCCCACACCGCGCATGTCCGAGCAGATGCGCAAGCAGGCCGAGGGCAAGACGACCAAGCGGGAAGTCAAGGCCGCATGGGCGCTTGTGACTGTGCAGGGCATCCTCGACAACGATTTCTATATCGGCACACTGCGCCAGGGCAAGTTTACACGGGCAAAGATCAACGGCAAGGATGTGCGGCGAGACGAGGACGAGCAGATCGTCATCGAGAACCACCATCAGCCGATCATCGACTACCGCACGTTTGCAACCACCCGTGCTCTGCGGGAGAAGCGCACGCGCTCGAACTACCGTGGTATCAAGAAGTACGATAACGTCTACTCGGGCTTCCTTGAGTGCGGCGACTGCGGCGCACCGATGTTCTCGATGAGCCGTTCGGACATCGCTCCGGCGTATACCTGCGGCACCTACCATCGCCGCGGACGAGCGGGCTGCACTAGCCATCATATCCGCGTGGACAAGCTGGACGAGCTTATGCGTCTGTACATCCGCCGTGTGATGGACGGCTCTGCGGAGATGCTCGACAGGCTGAACGCGGAACTGGCCTGCGAGGATAATCAGATCGTGGAAACCGAGCAGTCGGCGGACAATCTGGCCGAGGTGCTGGATGACCTGACAGCAGAACTCAAGGCTACCAAGCGCCAGCGTATCCGCGACATTATGAAGCACCCGGAGAACGAGGAAACACTGGGCGATCTTTATGATGAAATGGAAGCCGAGCTGCAAAGCAAGATCAACGGCCTGAATCACCAGATCGAACTGCTGTCCAACAAGCGCAACACGATCATCGAGGTCAACCGCACGGCCAAGACCGCGCTTGAAGTATTCGATGATCTGCTGCACAAGCCCAAGATGGAGCGCAATGATCTGGAACTCATGATAGACAAGATCACGGTTTACGAGGATCATCTGGAAGTACATCTGCAAAGTGACATTGACGCGCTGCTGCAGAGCACGAGAGAGGAGAACGTCGTAAATTTTAATTCAGGCATCGAAAACAGCGAAAAATGCCGTATTGTCCAGCGTTCGCGCAACCAGAAGGACAAGGTTTTCGATGTCAATGTTATCAGCGGCGGTGACCCCTTGGAAATCTACACCGATCGCGACGGCGAAGTGATTTTCAAGAAATACTCCCCGATGGGAGAGATGGGCGCGGTATCCGCCGAACTGGCGGAGGCTTTGGCGCGTACAGCGGGCATGAGCTGTGCTATCTGCGACAGGGATGCGGTGATTGCGGCAGCAGGCGGTGTGAAAAAGGATATTCTGGAGCGGAGTATCTCATCCGAGCTGGAACAGCTGATGGAACGCCGCGAATGTTACGAGCGCGGTGCGGACGAGCAGCTGGAGGTGCTTATCTCCTCGCAGGACGGCTGCGCGGTGGTTGCGGAGGCGCCGATCATTACAGACGGCGATGTCAGCGGCTGTGTCGCGTTTGTCAGCGAAAAAGAGGACGAAAAGGCGGATGAGGTGCTGCTCAAGCTGTGTCAGTCGGCGGCGCAGTTTTTATCCAAACGCATTGCAGTGTGAAAGGAGCGTTCTCTATATGCACAGGCACGATCACAAAGAGCGTGAGCCAAAGGCCTTCCCGCAGTACGACGATGCGGCGCATATTGACTCGGCAGCAGGGGCCGCGCTGCCGCCGTGGGAGCAGACACGCGAGCCGAAAGGCGATCCCAAAGCAACGGCCTACACGGAGAAATACTGCGAGGAGCAGCACAAATAACAAACGGCGGAACGATACAAATCGTTCCGCCGTTTGGCGTTAAATCATGTATTCGATGGTATTCTCTGCCGTTAGGCGCGTCCGGTCATTAAACAGGAGAATGGCTTCGCGGGTGTCAATCTCGCCAAGCGCGTAAACCTCGTGGGTCTCACGCTCGAAGCAGGGGCGCGGCACGAGCCGGTTGTATTCGCATGGGTGGTCGTACACCATCTGCACGCCGTCCGTATCGAGCGGCTGATCAAGGTAATACGGGTCGAACACGCGCACTATGTCGTTCTCATCAATGCCGGTGAGCGTCACATAGTGCTCTCCGTCGAAGTGCAGGCGCACCACGGCAGCGCCGCCGCAGCGGAGTGCATCGCGCAGACGGCTGTTCTGCCCGAAATTCACCGCCGGACCGGACAGATACTGCGTGGAGATGTGAAGGCGGCCGATCTTGCCGAAGCCGTTCAGCCAGTTGCTGAGGAACATCATCGCTGCACAGGAGGTGCCGCTTTTGCCGCTTACGCCGTCCGAGCCGTAGCAGTCCAGACAGTACAGCATGATGTTGCGGACAGCCTCCGGCGGGATATCCTCGCGCTCAAACAGGAATGCGAGCGCGTTGAGCATGGAGGTTGGACCGCAGTCATATTCGGAAAGCTGGTAGCGCAGCGGATTTTTCATAGGGGAACCTTCTTTCGTGTGGCGTATTCCTACCGGATTACTATATAATAGTAAGGTCAATGCCGATCAATGTCAATACAAATTTGCGGAAAGCGCATATTCATGGTATGATAAGTATGCTTCCCGCCAAAGATAGGGTGGGAAGGAGTGAATCGGCATTGCTAAAACTGATTCATGCGAGTAAAATATATGCTAAGAACGGCATTTGTGCGCTCAATGCGGTCGATCTGACCGTGCAGGACGGTGACTACATTTCGGTGACCGGCGCATCCGGCTCGGGCAAAAGCACACTCATGCACATTCTGGGTCTGCTGGACAGCCTGACCGACGGCGAATACCTGCTCGACGGAGCAGCGGTCGCGCATTTGCCGGCAAAACAGCGGGCGCGTCTGCGCAGTGAGAAGATCGGCTTTGTGTTTCAGCAGTTCCGGCTGCTGACGGGCATGACAGCACTGGAAAATGTCGCGCTGCCGCTGGCGCTGCAGGGCGTTCCGCGGCATGAGCGGAGCGAACGCGCACTGGCGGTTCTGGAGCGCGTTGGCCTGTCTGATCGGGCGAATCACCGGCCGCACCAGCTTTCCGGCGGTCAGCAGCAGCGGGTGGCAATCGCACGGGCGGTCGTGACAGAACCGTGCGTGATTCTGGCGGATGAGCCGACCGCAGGACTGGATCCTGCCGCAGCAGACAGCGTGCTGGAGCTGTTTGACCGATTGCATCGGTCGGGGCATACGCTGGTGCTCATCACACACGATGAGCGGGCAGCGCAGTGCGCCGCAAGGCGGATGCATCTTGAAAACGGATGCCTTTTCGGGTGAGATTATCCGGCACCGGATAATCGGGGCACTTGAACCGCACAGGCGGTTCACTCTGTCTGGGCGGAGAGTTCTTCTCTTGAATTAAGCAGAGAGTTGCGCGCTGCGGAGCGCGGGAGATTGCCGCGCCCGCGGTTTCCCTTCCTCTTTGAACTCCTGCCGTTCCCTTATAGTCTCAGTTCTGCAAATTTCGCCGTGCTATCCCAAAGGGAAACGGGAGTTAAGAGGGTAAAAACCGTAGGTGTCTACCCTCTTGCCTCACCGCCGTGGGTACGGCGAATCGCCTGCCGTCCGCAGACGGCAAACTCTTCGCCCGGAAAGACCGTACCGCTTGCGCGGATCGTGTACCCCGCAAAGCCGGTGTGTGAAAATAACACAATCAAACCTAACAGGTTTTCCTATATAGAAGGAGGAAACAAAAATGGACCGTCGGGACAAAACAAACTACTACCTCGACATGGCGCAGGTTGCACTCGAGCGCGGCACCTGTCTGCGCCGCAACTTTGGCGCGGTCATCGTCAAGAACGACGTCATCGTATCCACCGGCTACAACGGTGCGCCGAGAGGTCGTGCCAACTGCATCGACATCGGCACCTGCATTCGTCAGAAGATGGGCATTCCGCGCGGCGAAAGATACGAGTTCTGCCGCTCGGTGCATGCGGAGATGAACGCCATTATTGCCGCTCCGCGTGACCAGATGATCGGCGCGACGCTGTACCTGGTCGGCCGCGATATGTCCACCGGAAAGATCATGTCGGACGCAAACTCCTGCACGATGTGCAAGCGCCTCATCATCAACGCGGGCATTGAGAAGGTGGTTATCCGCCGTGATGTGGATACATACGACACTGTGAACGTGCACGACTGGGTGGAGAATGACGACACGCTCGGCAGCAGCATGGCATACTAAACAGACATCGGAGAGAGAAAAATATGTCAATATTCGATATTTTTAAGAAGTTGGATGAAGAAAAAGCCGCAAAGGCATCCCAGCCGAATTTGGAAAAAAAAAAACGCCGAAAAGGCCCCCCAGCCGATCGAGTGGATTGTGGTCGGACTGGGCAATCCGGGCGCGAAGTACGACAACACTCGTCACAATGCGGGTTTCCGTGCGCTTGAGGGTTACTGCGCCCGCAGCGGCCAGAAGATCGACCGCATGAAGTTCAAGGCACTGGCGGGTGAGGGTATGCTCGGCGGCAAGCGCGTGCTGTTTCTCAAGCCGCAGACCTTTATGAATCTGTCCGGCGAGGCAGTTCGTGATGCGGCCTCGTTCTACAAAATCCCGCCGGAGCACGTTATTGTGCTGTCGGACGATGTATCGCTCGATGTTGGCACGCTGCGCGTGCGCGCAAAAGGCTCGGCAGGCGGACAGAACGGCCTGAAAAACATTATCTATCATCTGAACAGCGAGGACTTCCCGCGCGTGAAGATCGGCGTCGGCAAAAAGCCGCGTCCGGATTACGACCTTGCAGCGTGGGTGCTCGGCAAGTTCCCGGCGGAGGATCAGAAGGCTATCGACAAGGCGTGCGAGGACGCGGTGAACGCGGCTGCCTGCATCATCGCGGAGGACTGTGCCGCTGCCGCGCAGAAATTCAACGGAAAACGCATCTAAGGAGTTGGTTTTGATGAAAACCGCAGTAGCATATTACTCGCTCGGCGGCACAACGCGGTCGTACGCCCGCGCGGAAGCCAAGGCGCGGAACGCTGATTTGATCGAGCTTACGCCGAAAACGCCGTACAACCGATTCACCGCGTTTGTGCGCGGCTGTTTGGAGGCTGTCAAGCAGAAGGCGGTCGCGCTGGACGGCATGCCGCTGTTTGTCGGCTATGACAGAGTGGTGCTGATGGCGCCGGTCTGGGCGGGCTATCCCGCGCCGCCGTTCAACAGCGCGGTGGAACTGCTGCCGCCCGGTACGGAGGTCGAAGTAATACTGGTTTCCGGCAGCGGAAACAGTGAAAAGAGCAGGGCGAAGGTGCGCCTGCAGATCAAAAAACGCGGCTGTACGCTCACGGCGCAGCGTGACATCCGGGCCAGCCGATGAGCGGAAAGGATATGCGATGAAAGGATATACCTATGTGCTCCGCTGTGCGGATGATACGCTGTACTGCGGCTGGACGAACGATCTGACGGCTCGGCTGGCAGCGCACAACAGCGGAAAAGGTGCGAAATACACGCGCGGACGCGGCCCGGTGACGCTGGTGTACAGCGAAATGTTCGACACGCAGAGCGAGGCCATGCAGCGCGAAGCGGCAATTAAAAAGCTCACGCGGCCGCAGAAGCAGGCGCTGATTGACAGTCAGAACGGCGGAGAACTGCTCACTGTTTACGATGCAGACGGACGCGCCAGCGGAGAACGCCCGCGGGCCGTCGTGCATGCGCAGGGGCTGTCCCACCATGTGTGCCACCTGTGGGTGGTCGGCGAGCGGAATGGCGTGTGCGGTCTGTGGCCCCGGAACGGCAGTTTGACCGGCCTTTATTTCCGGGCGGCTTTGATCTGACCTCGACCGGACATATTGACCCGGGTGAAACGCCGCTGACAGGCGTGCTGCGCGAAGCACGGGAGGAGAGCGGACGGCAGCTGACAGCAGCCGACTTGATCGACGGCGGCAGTTATCGTCAGCGCTACTCGCGCGGCGAAGTCGGCTTTGATGATGAGCTGGCGTATACATTTCTGGCGCGTATCGACGGCATTCCGCCGTTCCGGCCCGGCCCGGAGGTCGCGGAGATGCTGTTCGTGCCGCTGGCGGACTTTGCCGCCGCACAGGAGCAGGGCGCATCACTCACCGGTCTGACACCGGACGGACGCACGATGGAGATGCCGAACGAATCCCTTTGCTGTCTGCACACTGAGGAGTGGCAGGGCGCGAAACCGCGTATCGAAGCACTTTTTGACTGAAAAGAACAGCCGCCTCCCACTTGACAATGGGAGGCGGCTGCCCTATAATATCGACATTCATCAATATAGAACCCGAAATCCGCTGTAAAGCAGCGGATTTTTACATTTACTTGACATTTTTCAAAACAAAAAGCTGTCCGAAAGGACAGCTTCTGCTTTACTTGCTGAGTGCGCCGATGATGATATTGACGATCAGACTGATCGCGGCTGCGATCGCGTAGATCGTGCTTTGCTGACGGCACGCCTTTGCCTTGGGATCATCCTGCTTGTCCTCCTGCTCACTGCGTCCGCAGATCATGCCGTAGCGGATCTGCTGCAGGACTGTCAGCGCGGCAAACGCGGCAAACAGCAACAGGAGCAGTCGCTGAACCGTCTGCATCTTAGTGGATGAGGTTCAGGACGATTGCAATGATGACGAAAACAACGCCGACAATCGAGGTCAGACGAGCAAAGATACGGTCGGATGCGCTTGCCTTGCCGGAGCCGTAGAAGGTGTCTGCGGAGCCGGATACAGCGCCCAGACCCTGCTGTGCACCATGCTGGAGCAGAACAACAACGATCAGGAACAGGCTTGCAACGATCATGATGACCGAGAGAGCGATTTGTGCGGTAGTCATAGGTAATTTCCTCCACTGCTTTTCATTTTTCTTATCGCGCATAACGAGACTATGCGCGCAATATGCGTACATGATACTATATCATATTAAATGTACTTTTTCAAGAGGTTTTCCGTATTTTCATCCGGGAATTTGTCTCAGACAAGCGGCTGGAGAATGTTTTTCAGCGAATCGCCCATGCGGTTGGTGTGCACCTTGTGCGTATCAAGATCCACGACCGCCAGACGGATGGACGACCAGCCGTGCTTGCCGCTCTGGTATTTGCGCTCGTCGGACAGCTTTTTCAGCTTTTTGAGCACGGATTTGTCAGTCTCGCCGGCGGCAAGAATGACCGAAAGCAGCGAAAAATCGTGGTTTTCGTCCGGCTTTACCAGCTCGGCGCTGACCTGCTGCGCGTACTTCCACCAGTCATCAAGCGTTTGCTCATCGAGCGAGGGCACGGCGAACAGCAGACGGTATTCGTGTGCGTGGCTCGTGCCGCCGGTCGGCATCAGACCGAGGATTTTGCGGGGCGTGCGGGAGTTGAAAACGCTCAGCAGCGCCGCCATTCGGCCGGAAACCTGCACGTTCTGCTGGGAGCGGAAATGCGGATCCTGCCCGTTCAGCAGCTTGTCGCGCAAGGCAACAAATTCAGTAGAAAAGTCCATAAACAGCCTCGCTTTTTTACAGATCGGCGGGATAATCGCCGTTTTCCGTCATAGCTGCAACGGCAGCGCAGATAGTCGGCTTGTCCTCGCGGTAGGTGACGCCGTACCAGCGGGAATCCGTGGTGAGTACCTTTGCGGTCGCCTTTCCGTCCTTGATGAGCGCGTCCACCGCGAACGGCAGATAATACTCCGCCTTCATCGGATTGTCCGGCAGCTTGCCTGCGAAAAACTCACGAAGGCCGTCATCAAGCGAGGGCAGGAAGGAAGGGGTGAATCCCCAGAGATTGAGCGACACCGGTGTGCCGGGCGCAATCTCACCGGCGGG
>OGRR01002216.1_pt1 | contig 10723 bp, 9 predicted proteins | sample 1553511 | NCBI WGS metagenome assembly OGRR01 (sample SAMEA2580040, study PRJEB22360) | human gut metagenome | biome: human gut; feature: human-associated habitat; material: faeces | place: Denmark | collected 2008/2010 | reverse complement strand
CGTAGATGCCACGAGCGCACCTGCTGCGGCTAGCGCGACCGCCACGGCATCTGTGCAGGAGGGCACCGCATCATCCCAAGTTGGAACTCCCACTGTCCAGGCGGGTACTCCCCGTTCGCACGTGTTCACCTATAAGATCACGGAAAGCGGTTCGGCTGCAGGCGTGACCAATGACACCGCAACGAAAACGGTGAGCTTCAAGGTCACCGACGACGGCAACGGCAAACTGACGGTTACGCGCGTTGAGCCCGCTGGCGATTCGAAAGCGGCCTTCACCTTCACCAACACCTATTCGGTGCAGCCGAAGGATTCCAGCGTGACCGACCAAATTGCGGTGACGAAGCAGCTTACCGGGCGTGATCTGAAGGCGGGCGAGTTCCACTTCGAGCTGCTGGATGGCGCCGATGTGGTGGCCACAGGCACCAACGACGCCGCAGGCAACGTGGCACTTAGCAAAATCACCTATAAAGCGCCTGGCACGCACACCTACACGCTGCGCGAAGTTGGCGGCGGCACCCAGCAGGCAGGCGTGAGCTACGACGGCGCCACGTTCGATGTGATTACCGCCGTTACTGACGCAGGTGACGGTACGCTGAGCGTTGTCCATACGCTTAGCAACGGTGAGGCAGCGGCAATGTTCGACAACGCCTATAGCCCTGCAGCCACTTCGGTGACCCTGGGCGCTGCGAAGGTGCTGAAGGGCAAGAGCCTTGAGGCGGGCGAGTTCTCGTTTTTGCTCACAGGTGAAGACGGCTCGAAGGCCACTGCGAAGAACGATGCCGCCGGCAACGTAATGTTTGGTGCGCTCGAGTTCAGCAAGGAAGACACGTATCACTACACCATTGCCGAGGAAAAGGGTAGCGAGGCCGGCGTAACGTACGATGAAACCACGTATCCCGTAACCGTTACGGTGAAAGACGATGGTCAGGGCAACCTAACGGCCGAGGTGTCGTATGAACAGGGCGAAGTGCCGGTATTCACCAACAGCTACGAAGAGCCTGAAAGTCCGCTTTCCTTCATCACGGGTGGCGGCGCTAACGGCGGCTCGCATTCTGGCACAACGTCTGGTGCTGCAGGTGCTGCCGTGAAAACCGGCGATGGCACCCTGGCGCTTGCTGCGGTAATCGCTGCGGTGGCCGCGCTGGCTATCGGCATTGGCGCTCTTAGCTTCGGAAGGGGACGTAAGCATAAGTAGCAATAACCTGACATAAAGCTGCAAGCAAGGGCCGTCGGAGCAATCCGGCGGCCCGTTTTATTCCAGGGATGCTTTGTGGGCCTCTTGCTTAGCGGGCCCTTTGCGTTGCGGGGCGTCTGGTGGGTTCTTTGGACGGGTGCTTGGTGGGTCCTTTGCTCGGCAGGGCATCTGGCGGTTTGGCTCGGCCCTTCTGGCTTGAGTCGGCCAGTTTTGCTTGGTTGAGTGCCGCCAAAACCAAGAAAAGGGGGTATCGTGGCAAAATAATCGACTTGGGAACCCCGTTGCGTTCAGGATCGGCTGAATTTGTCGTGAAAATGCATAATTAAGCAACATATTTATATAATTTGTTGCTTAATTATGGGCAAATATCGTTTTTGCCAGCGAGCAATCATTCCCAAGTCGATTATTTTGCCAAAGAGGGCCCGTTCTGTGGTTTTGGATGCGTGAAAACGGCATCGGCCATTTATCCGCAAAGGCTGTCGGTCTACCGAAAACGTAAAATGTGTCGAAAATTTGAAGAGGATACTATTTCAATTGCGTTAAACGCGGCAGGTTCCTATACTTAGTCAAGTCGCACAGAGCGATTGATCGTGCGGGGTGGAGCAGTCTGGTAGCTCGCCGGGCTCATAACCCGGAGGTCGTTGGTTCAAATCCAGCCCCCGCGACCAAGAATTTTTAAAGCCCGGTTTTGCTGGGCTTTTTTTGTTGCTCTTTCCCATTTTGTGGGTTATGGCTCAAAAAGCGTGCCTCACTGCCTGAACTTGGTGAGCATACAGAGCTCATTCCTATCGATCCCTAGTATCAAGAAGAAAGGCCGCCAGCCAAAGTCTCTGCTCTACGGCTTGCAAAGCCCACAAGGGGTGTAGCCTTGGGCAATTAGGCTGTCACGGGTTCCGCTGTAGGATTGCTTATTCGATTCCTTCATCCTGTTTATTGCCGAACAGCCTGGTGTATGGAATTTCTTACTGCTGGTATTCAGAATGTAGGTCTGCTCAGTGCTGCTTGTCTGCTGGCTGGGCGCCTCTTCGGTAAGTGAACTTTCGCCTGTCGCGTAATCGATCGTTATCCGGGGCTGCACGTTGTAACAGTACGCGTTGAAGGAAATTTCCGCTCCGTCGTCTTCAACGGAAAGCGCTTCCATCTGCACGCCGCTTGCCACCAGGTTGTTGCCGGAAAACAGCGGCGTTACACGGTACAGCACATGATCGCCGGTTTTCTGGACGTAGCTTGCAACACGATCTTCAAAGGGAAGCATGCCCTGCGTATTCAGGTAGCGGGTGCCGGTGATGAGGTTTTTCGGGTTGGCGTTTTCGCCGGCAAGTTGGTAGCCGATCAAATGGCAGCGATTGTACAGGTAGTTGCCATCCACCACGCCGTTGTAACGCACGGTGTGCCACCCCGAAGGTTTCACGTCGCCGATGCTGCCACGTTTTTCGGTGGGCATGGTTTCAGTGCCGATGAGCGCAAACGCCACTCCGCATCGTCCCAAGCTGTCGAGCGGGTTGTAGTCTTCGAAACTCCCCCGTGCCTTGTCCTCTTCGGTGAACTGTGGTGCGTTTCCCTGCACTTCAACGTATGGCGCGCCCGAGTATTCGGGAATGCTGGCAAGGTCTACGGGCTGCGCTGAAACGGCTTCGTTTGCCGAATTGTCGCCTTGGTTAGAGGCGCTGGGCTGCTGGCTTTCCGCGGGTTGTGCTTGCGGTGCTTCTGATTGTGCGCTGGGGTTTTCTGCCGAGGCACAGCTGGTGTCGGGCTGGCTTCCCGAGCACCCCGGCAAAAGCGAAAGAGAAAGAAGAAACGCGACCAGCAAACGCAGCAATGCGCTGTGCTTCCCCTGTGCTTTATCGTTCACTCGCGGCCCCTTTGCGTAACGTGTTTCATTGATTTTGGCATGATTGGCGAAGGGGGGCGCTTGCGATTTGGTGCGCGTTGGGTGTGCTGGCATAAGCGGACAGTTTCGGCAGACAGGCGGGTTTCGGGGCAAGGAGAAGCGTTGGGTGCGTGGCAGAGCCTCGAAAAGTTAGCCGAATCAAACGGGTGACGATGCGATGAACGGATGCGCCCGGATCTGATTAAAGTGTTATCTTCCAGATAACGTATTCGACGAAAAAGGTTTGTGCTGGACGGAAGAAGGCAAGCATGCGCGTAGCCAAGGAAAAATTGCTGCTTATTGCTGGGTTTGTGTGGTTCGCGGCAGGGCTTAACATCGCCATCTTGGGCGTTTCAGCGTTTTCCCAGGTAGATAGTTCTATGCTGCTGGCGCTTGTTGCGGGCGCCGTGCTCATTTTCGCGGTATTCCATGCCGGCATGTTCTCGAAGCTGGTGGGCAAGCATGCCGACCGCATCGAAGCTATGGAAGAGCCTCGCGCGGCATTCTGGAAGTTCTTCGATGCAAAGGGCTACCTTATTATGGCATTCATGATGACCATGGGCATTGGTTTGCGCGCATCGGGCGTGGCGCCTTTGTGGTTCATTGCGTTTTTCTACACAGGGCTGGGGGCAGCGTTGGCGCTTTCCGGCTGCTGCTTCCTTGTTCGCTATTTCCGCAATGGCCCCCTTGCGTGCCCGTTGGTGCCGCATGCTGCCGGGAAATAGCCTGGGCAAGGTATCTTGTTTCTTGATATAATCACCAGTACAAGCAGCGCCCGCTGATACTAACCGACTCCTAGATCAGATTAGCTACGGGTGATGTCTTTTTCAAAGAGCCAGGTTGCCGCCTGGCTTTTCTACTTTTTGCGCATCATTTTCTTTCTCCGTTTTATCCTGCGTTGTACTCGGTCCGTTATGTTGAGCGCGAAGCCCATTATGGTGCAGCATGCTGCAACGAAAAGAGCTAGGTCCATGGCAACTCCTTTCCAGGCGTCACCCGCAGAACTCGGCGGACACTGCTTGCTCCTATTCTGCCAAAACCAGTTTGAAATCGAATCGAAAATATCTGCATAATGCCTGTTCATTGCCGCAAAGTGCCTTCGAGTGAATGTTCGCGGCTAACGCGCGCTGTGGGCTCCATCGCTCACTCGGCGTAGGAAAACGGCTGGATTTGGCTATTTCGGGCAAATTTCGTTGACTGATGCGCGCTCCCTTTGCCACTATGCGCTTCAACAAGCGTCCTACCAGGCAAAACAAAGGGGAGCACAATGGGCAAGAAGCGAAACAATTCCAAAGGCATCGTGATTGCAGTATGCATTTTGATGGTGGTTGCTGCCGTGGCCGCCTTTCTGCTCTGGCAAGGTCAGGCAAAGCAGGCGGAAAAGCCTTCCTTCGAGCAAAGTCAGTCCGAATATGTCCAGCCAGAGGTTCCCGTCGACCGAAGCAAGAGCATCGCCCTGCCAGGGTGGAGCAGCTTCGATATTCCTGCCAACACGAAATCGGTCGACCGCGGTTTTGAATTCCACAATCCTGCCGAAAACATCTGGTACGAAGATTCCCTCAGCGTTGCAGGCGGCCAGCCTGAAACATTGGTGGTTGACAGCGGTGAAGCTGTCGAGCTTAACCATTATCTTTCGCTTGCCCACAAGACGAGCACGGTTACCTCCGTTGAAAGCTACGATGCCGGGTTCTTTGCGATAGGCCAAAACGAAGCAGGCGCCTACACCGTGCAGGCCATTGCGGGTTTCGAAGGCGAAAAGGTCATCGAGGTTTCCACATCGGAAGGCAAGCAAGAAACCATAACCGTCAGCTGCACGCCCGAATGCTACTACATGACGTTTGGCCTGTACCTGGACGAAACCGACGAACTGCTTTACCAGTCGGGCCTGGTTGCCCCGGGCAAATACCTTCAGCATATGGAGCTTTCCCGCGGCTTGGAGCCGGGCACCTATGCGGCATACGTGGTGTGCCAGCCCTACAAATCCGACCAGGAAACGAAAACCAACCAAGGAGTGGTGAGGATCACGCTGAACGTGCAGTAGTTCGGCGTTGCCTATACAGGGGATATGGGGGAGTTCGCTAGAGCCAAGAAAGGGGAAGGCAGGTCCGGAGGCTGCACTGCGCGGCTGGTCCCCACTGCCAAACAAGCTATGGAAAGAACGAAGAAGACTATTGCAGCATCGATTTTTGTGGCAGCACTTGCAACGCATAGGTGTGGGGCGCCCCTTCCAACGACGATGCTGCCGGCGATGGCGTTTGCCATCGAAGGTCCCGCCGACGAAGGCGTGGCAACTACGGGCACCACGCAGGTGAAGTATGCGGTAACGGAGGGCTACGAATGGTCGATCCCCACGATGATCGACTTCGACAAGGACAAGGGCGTAAAGAGCATTTCTTCAGTTGAGGCAACAGCTGATTCCGGCGATGCCCAAAAGGTCAAGGTGACGAAAAATGTCATCGAAGACGGAAAGAAGCTTCAGATCACCGCGGTTGGAAGTGGCGACAATGGGGCCTTTTCCGTCAAAAGCGGTTCGACAATCTTGAGCTACAAGATGGAAAAGCCAGGTGCTCCTGCTGTAGAGGTGACCCCTGGTGGCGAGGTGTTAAGTGTTCCTGCGGGTATTAACGAGGGTGATCAGTCTCTGCTCTTCACCCTCGCAACCTCGACGGGTACGGCGGAAGTTGCTGGCAACTACGTTGGCACGGTTACGTTCACGGCTGATATCAAGTAAAAACCGCTCGTTGCAGTGAGGGAGGCAGGCTTGGCCCGTCTCCCTCACTCATTTACACGCTCGTAGGCAAAGGGAGGTGCAACCTATGGGGAAGACAGTGCTGACGACGAAAATGCTTCTGGCGGGCATCGCCGCTATGCTGCTGGTCTTTGTTCCTACCATCTATGCCCACGCAGAAAACAAGGTTACCCAGGTGCGCTACGAGGTTAGCGCCACTGTTGTCTATATAGACGGCGAAGTGCAAACGACCCAGAAAGTGCCAACGGGTACCACTCTGAAAAAGCCCCAGCCCGCTGACGCATCCGATTTTCTTGGCTGGCGGGATGCGGAAACCGGCTGCTTTTGGAACTTCGACGAGCCTGTGGAAAAGAACCTCACGTTGGTTGCCGTGTACGCTTCAGCAGAAGGTCAGGGCGCAATCAGCTCAGTGAACTCGCATTCGGAAGATGCGCAGCTTGGCGAGCAAACTGCGGCACAGTCGAAGCTTCAAGCCGATCAAGCCCAGGCGCTTACGGCAACGGCCGACCCACTTGTTGCTGTACTGTACGTGCTGGCCTCGGTCGCCGCCGTTTGCGTTTTGGTGGCGTTAATCGTTTTCCGCGCTTATCTTCACAAGGCGAAAACCAGCAGATGAAGCAATGCGGCCGATAAGCGCCAGGGCATGCGATGCCCTTTCCGCCTGGACGTGCTCCGGATGCTGCAGGCGCGCCTTCGCTTACCGCGCGAAAGCACCTTGCATTCCCCGCATAGAGCGATAGGGCAAGAATGTACTAGAATAGCCCCCATGGATAAAGAAGAGTTGAAAGAGCGTATCCGAGTGCCCCTTTTGGGCTTTTCGGCGGTGCTGATGAGCATCGTTGCTTTCCTGCTGTTCTTATATGCCATCACCGTTGTTATCCGATTCTTCTTCGCGTTAGGTTCGCTCGGGTAGCCATGCAGCGCGGTAATGGTAATAGGGCGCTTCGCCGGTATGCGGAAGGTGCCGCAGCGCAAGGCGCGATGCGGTGCTTGCTTGGCAAGGTGGGGCAGTAGCATGTGGCAGCGATTCACCTTGTTCGATGTGCGCGTTGTTGCGCATTATCTCGGCGTTCTTATCTCATTTTTCACGATTGCGTTGGCGGTGCCGTTGGTGGTGGCCGTTGTGATGCAGGAATGGGAGCCGGCTTCGCGCTATCTGCTGGCGGTGGGCGTTTCGCTCATCATCGGCTCTGCACTGCGCTTGCTGTGCGTGCAACCTGGCAAGCTCACCCATCAGCAGGCGCTTGCGGTAACCGGGCTTTCGTGGATCGTTCTGGCATTCGTGGCTTCGGTGCCCCTGGCGCTTTCCGGGCACTACGGCTCGTACCTTGATTCGCTGATGGAAGCAGTTTCGGGGCTTACCACCACAGGCGTCACGCTCGTCATCGACCTGGAGCATCTTTCCGTTGCCGACAACATGTGGCGTTTCGTTATGCATCTTATCGGCGGCCTGGGACTTATCGTTATCGCCCTTTCCTTGGGACTTTTCGGCAAGGCAACTTCGGGCTTGTACTCATCGGAGGGCCGAAGCGAGCACGTGCTGCCCAACATCGTGAACACGGTGCGCCTTATCAGCAGCATTTCGCTTATCGCCATTGCCGGCGCGGCCGTTATCTTGTTCGTGATGTGCATGCTTTCCGGCATGGAGCCGGTGCGTGCCCTGTTCCATTCGCTGTGGATTTCTATCTCCGGCTTCATTACCGGCGGTTTTGCGCCCACCAGTCAATCTATCGGCTACTACCACTCCTTCGCTATGGAGCTGGTCTGCATGGTGCTCATGGTGCTGGGCGCCATCAATTTTTCGCTGTACGTGAAGATGCAGCGTGGCGAAACCGATTCGTTCTTCCGCGACTTGGAAATCCGCACTGGCGCCATTTGGCTGGTTGTTGCCACGGTGACGATCATGGCATCGCTGTGCGCATCGGGCGGTTTCTCCGATTTGATTGCACTGCTTCGGCGTGTTCATGGTGGTGTCTGCGGCAACCACCACGGGCTTCCAGAATGTGACGAACAATCAGCTTTCCACGGTATTTTCGTCGGGCGCGTTTTTGATCCTTGCCATGTGCATGGCCATCGGCGGCTCGAGCGGAAGCACCGCTGGCGGCATCAAGCTTTCCCGCATCGGCCTTATAGCGAAGTCGATGGTTTCCACTATTAAAGAAACGCTTTCACCCAGCACGGCGCGCGTTTCGGTGCGCTACTACCATTTGGGCCGCAAGGTGCTTACCACCGATGAAGCGAAAGCGGCCATGACGGTTTCGGCGCTGTTCGTCATCACGTACCTGATTGGCGCGCTTGCCGGCATCGCCCATGGCTACGACGCCATTTCCTCCATCTTCGAATCGGTGGCCATGGCATCGAACGGTGGCCTGAGCTCGGGCATCGTTTCCCGTGGCATGCCCACCGGCCTGGAGTTGGTGTACATCTTGGAAATGTGGGCAGGGCGTTTGGAATTCATCACGCTGCTGGCCCTCATTGTGAAAGTGGTTGTTTCCTGCATGCCGCGTAAGAAGGCGGTGCGCTCGTGACCAAGCTAGCGAAATCTTGTAGTGCCGCGTTGTTCGCGTTCCTGTTGGCTGTTGCGCTGCTTGCCGTTCCAAGTGCGGCGTTTGCCGACGATCAGGGCAGCACCCCTAAGCCCAGCAACCATGTGTATGTCAATCAGCTTTCCGACAGCTCGTTCCTGTATCAGACGTCCATCGCCGACTTGGCGCAGGCCGACTCGTACTACGAAGGCCAAACGGTGTTCGTGCAGGGCGAAGTAGTGGGCGACCGCATCAACGATGAGCTGCAGCCCGACAACTGCTGGATAACCCTGCAGGACAGCGACAGCAGCAACCCCAGCGTTGTTTCCGTGTTCATGTCCATGGACCAGTCGAAGAACATTGACACGTATGGGCGCTACGGCGTTACGGGCACCACGTTGCAGGTGCGCGGAACGTTCCATCTGGAATGCCAGGAACATCAGGGCATGTCCGACATTCATGTTGAAGAGGTGTCGGCGCTCGCCTCCGGCACCGACGACAAGCCCGCAATCGGCCCAAAGACGTTCGGCTTGGGCATCGTTTCTGTGCTGGCGGGACTGGCTTTGCTTGCCCTGTACCACTCCAAGCGAGAAGGGACGCTGTAATGGATGCGCCTGTAACTGAAACCGGGGTAGTGGTGAAGCTTGACCGCGGGTTTCCTTTGGTCCGATTGGCCGACGACCGCGAATTGCGCTGCGAACATGCAACGTCCCTGGTGAAGGGCAGCGACCAACGCGCCGTTGTGGGCGATAACGTGCGCATTTCCCTGCCCGATGGACACGATAAGGGCATCATCGAGGAAACCTTGCCGCGCCGTACTTCCTTCGTGCGCAAAGACCCAACCGAGCGCGCGCTGCCGCAAACGCTGGCCGCGAACTTCGATCTGGTTATCGTGGCGCAGCCCATTGAAGACATCAACACGCGGCGCTTGGAGCGTGAGCTGGTTTTGGCACATGAAACGGGCGCCGAGGTAATGGTGGTGCTCACCAAGGCCGACCTGATGGCTTCGCCCGAAGAAGTGGAAGCGGTGCGTGCGCGCATCGATGGGTTCGTGGGCAACGATGAGCTCCTTGCCATTTCGGACCGCGACGAGGCATCGGTGCAGCGCCTTGCCGGCATCATCGCTGACGGGGACAAAACCGCGGTGCTCATCGGTCGTTCGGGCGTGGGCAAGTCGAGCCTAGTGAACATGCTGGTGGGAAGCGAAGTGCAGAAAACCACCGAGGTGCGTGGCGACGGCAAGGGCCGCCACACCACTGTTTCACGTGAAATCATCGATTTGCCTCATGGCGGTCGCATCATCGACATGCCCGGCGTGCGTGGTTTGGGGCTGTGGGACGCCGACGAAGGCATCGGCGCCGCGTTTTCCGATATCGAGGAATTGGCGGCATCGTGCCGCTTCCGCGACTGCACGCACACAAGCGAGCCGGGATGCGCCGTGCGCGCCGCCGTCGAAGCAGGCGAGCTGGCTCCTTCGCGCTTGAAATCGTACGTGCGTCTTCGCGAAGAAAGCGCGCAGGTGAAAACGCGCCGCGAAGAGGCCGAGCGCATCCGCAGCCGTCGCGGGCACCCGCGTCGTAGGCGCTGAATGCGTTCCTGGCGTTTGCCGGGCTGTCATTTGCTGCGCTTGGCGTCGCAGCCCCAAATCCCCGCCGAAAAAGCCGCGTTGCGCAATGCGGTACAATAGCTATCGCAACATCCCGTAATGGGATATTCGTTTTTAACGAGGCCTGCATGGGGCGGGCCGCAAAGGGGGACCCATGAATCCAGCGGTGATCATACCTACGTTCCACACGGCGCCCACGCGCAAACGCGGGGCATCGAAGCCTTCGAACCTCTACGATCACCCCACACCCCTTAACGAACAGGGCAGCTTGGGCAGGTGCCTTAATTCGCTGCAGCATGTTCGCGGCTTGGGTCAGGTAATCATCCTGGTGGCTGCCGAATGCGGCGTGGAAGACGAAGCCGCCAAAAAAGTGCAGGCAATCGCCAACCAGTTCCCCCATATGCACACGCTGGTAATCGGCCGCGCGGAAGCTGAGATTGTGCAGCAGCGCTTGGACCAGCTGGGCTTCGGCGGACAGCAGACGGCCATCGGGCTTACCGGATATGCCGCCGTCCGCAACCTGGGCTTGGTAATTGCACAGGTACTGGGCTTCGACTCTGTGGTGTTCGTCGACGACGACGAGATCATCGACGACGAGGCGTTTCTCGAAAAGGCCATGTACGGTTTAGGCAAGCTCACCAAGAAGGGCATTCCCATCCTTGCCAAGTCGGGTTTCTACTTCAACGACGAAGGCACGTATTACTCCAAAAGCCAGAACCATTGGTACAACCATTTTTGGCAACAGGGCCGTGCGTTCAACAACTGGATTTCCAAGGCT
>OGRR01002212.1_pt1 | contig 10740 bp, 11 predicted proteins | sample 1553511 | NCBI WGS metagenome assembly OGRR01 (sample SAMEA2580040, study PRJEB22360) | human gut metagenome | biome: human gut; feature: human-associated habitat; material: faeces | place: Denmark | collected 2008/2010 | reverse complement strand
GGTTTACAATCTGAAACAGATGGCTGCTGCGCTCCAGTACCTGCGGGAAAATGATCTGATGGACTATGAGGCGCTGGCGGCCAGTACAGAAAAGGCAGTAGAGCATTTTCACACGCTATCCGAGGAATTGCGGCAAACGGAGGCGGCTCTGGAAAAGACCTCCGGGCTCATGGCGGCTACGGTGGACTACGCAAAAACCCGGCCTGTATTTGACGGTTACAAGGCGGCCCGGTACAGTAAAAAGTATCTGTCGGAGCATGAGGCGGAGCTTGCTACTTACCGGGCGGCCCGGGCCACTATGAATGAGCTTTTGGACGGTGCAAAACTGCCAAAGATGGCGGATATGAAAAAGGCCCGCCAGGAATTGGCGGGAAAGAAAAAAGCCCTCTATGCGGAATACCGCAAGGCCCAGGCGGATATGCGGCAGGCTGTGGCGGTCAAGGCGAACATTGATCATCTGCTCGGCGTAACGGACGGGCGGGAAAATAAGGCCCAGGAGCGATAGCGACAGGCCGCAGACAACAGGCGCATAGCGCCGGGACTTTGGGACAATTTGTCCCGAAGTCCAGCGGGTTTGGGGAGCTCCCCAACAAGCATTTTTGCGGGCCTGCGGCCAGCAAAAATTTCGGAGTGTGGCCACACCCGAATTGCTTGCCGTTTCGTGCAAGCCTATCAACAATATCAAGCCACAAAATCAATAAGGAGTAACATCTCACGACAATTTCAAGACACTCTGCGACAGGAAGATTGTTCTTTTACACTTTTTTTGTTATTCTAATATATGGTGATGACAATGATAAAATTTGCAATATGTGATGATGAGCCAATAATGATAAAAGAAATTTCCTCTCATCTTTTGGCATATATGGAAACACAACAACACATCTCTTTTCATTTAAGCAGTTTTCCAAATGGACAATCTCTTTTGGATAGCAGTTGTGATTTTGATGTGATTTTTTTAGATATCCAAATGGAACACCCTGACGGTATGGAGACTGCTCGTAAATTGCGGCAAAGGAAAAGTGATAGTTTGCTGATTTTTATTACAGTTCTGAAAGAATGTGTTTTCGATGCTTTTGAAGTACAAGCATTTGACTATCTAATAAAACCTTTGGAGCTTGAGCGCTTTACAAGAACAATGGATAGAATGCTGACATCTTTATCGCAAAGGGCGAACCAGAGCATCGTTGTGCAAAAGGGAAACTCCTGCGAAATTCTTTTTTTATCCAATATCCTATATTGTGAAGTAATTGGAAGAAAAATATATATCCACAAAAAGGATGGAGGTATTGTTGATTATTATGATAAATTAGAAGATTTAGAGCGACGTGTGGATGGACGTTTTTTTCGATGTCATAGAAGCTATCTTGTAAACCTTGACTTTATCTGTGGATGTAATGCGGGGAGAGTTTTGCTGCCACAGGGCGATGAAATTCCTGTCTCCAGACTGCGTGAGCGAGAATTGACGCAAGCGCTCTTACGTCACATGAAAAAGCGAGGGAATTGATATGGACTACTTTAGTTTTCTTTTGAATGGCTTTACTATTATCTCTCAAAGTATTATGCACATTTTCTTTACAGGACACCTTACTGGTAAAAAACAACGTGTCTGGCATTTTGTCGCTTACCTTATTTTGGTTTGCATGATTGAACAACTATTTACTAAACTTTCTTTTCCTGCCCTATTAGCTATTGGTGTGGAGATGATTGCGTTATATGGAGTAAATCGCTTATTATTTCAAAATCAAAGATTCATCTCTTGGAGTGCCACTGTCTTTGCTGTTTATATCTCACAGTTTTCGTTTGGAATAGTCAATTCGATAGAAGCAGTCCTATTTCCGTCGCTGATTGGAAAGCCATTATTGTATATCCTAATTATTTGTGCAACACTTATTGCGCTTGTTATTTGTGCTTTTTGTTATATAGTTGTGTTGAAACTATTATCATTCAAAGAAAATAGTCAAACTCCAAACATTGGTTTATTGCTATTTCCCAGCTTATTTTTCCTGGCGGCAGAATTATATATAATCCAAACCTCTTACAGTGAATTGTCCTATATTTTTTCGTTGGCTGAGTACGGAAAGCATCTTGTGCTATTATCTATGCAACTGCTTGGTTTGGGTGGGTTATTTTTTACCCTATACGCCTATCAGCGTATTTGCCATAATTTTAAGATGCAAGAAACACTGACAGCAGTAATACTGGCGGCTGAGGCACAAAAAACATATATTTCAGAAGCAAAAATGCGCTACGAACAAACAAAAGCCTTTCGGCATGATATTAAAAATCACTTATTTGTGTTGGACGGGCTATTAAAAAATGGAAAATTGGAAGAAAGCAGAGCTTATCTGAAAAAGCTTGAGACAGTTTCCAACTCCTTATCCTTTCCCTACCAGACCGGCAATCCTGTGGTGGATATTCTGTTGGGAGAAAAAGCAGGTCTGGCGAAAATAAACGGGATTGAGGTAGAAGTCTCTTTAATCTTGCCCCGATCCAGCAGGATAGATGATTTTGATCTATGTGTGATTTTTTCAAATGCTCTGGATAATGCAATTAGTGCCTGCAAATGTATTCAAGGTACAACGTCGATCCACATCTGCGGAGAGCAACAAGGCGATTTTTATATGCTGGAATTTACAAATACCTGTTCAAAAGAACCATTATCTCCATCGGGAACAGGCCTTTCCAATATAAAGGCGGTAGCCGAAAAGTATCATGGAGCTATACTGACAGAAAAAGTGGACACTCAATTTCATTTGAATGTATTGCTTAACATTTCATTACATGGAGATGACAGTTCACGCCATATCTATTGATTTTACCTGAAAAAATCTTTATTCTTAAAATACAAGGAGGTGATTTTATGAACATTCCGGCTGTCGGCTCAAGTAATTTGTATAGCAGTCCCAAACTCAATCAAGGGACAGGTGATGATGCAAAAATAAGGTCACTGGAACAAAAATTGCAAAAATTAAATGCAGAGCACCAAAAAGCAGTTCAGCGCAAGGACGAAGAACAGAAAAATAAAATCGAAAAGCAAATTCAAGAAATTCAAAAACAAATTCAACAGTTGCGGCAACAGGAAAAAGAGAGGGAACAGGGGGATGTCTCCGATAAGTCTGAGGTGCCTCAAAAGCCCTCCAATTCATTGGATGCCGGAAAATATGTAGATGTTTATGTATGAATGTTTAGCCACCAACGGAACGGCATATAAAAAAACCGTTGGTTTGGTGGCAGTGTGGTTTTGCGCTTTAAGCTGGAAATTAGCTAAGCGGCGGTTTTGAAACAAATAGTTTCAAGGTCGCCGCTTTTTCTATATATGGCGGCAGAATAAGGAGGCCGCCTATGTTTCAAATATCTTTTCTAACTTTTAATTCATCAAAAAAAGTCCGCCCTCCGAACAAGAATATTATAGTAGCACTTGCAAAAATTATCTGAAATTAGATATTGATGTTGGCTTATGCGCTTACATGGTTTTTTGCCATGCAAGCGCATTTTATTTTTTAGACCTCGAGACAAAGTGTCCCGAGGTGCGGGGTAGCTCCCCGGGATGCCGCTCCCCGCCAGCCCCGTTTCGGTCACTCATTCACCCAACACCGAAACGGAGGTTTATTTATGACTACAATCAATCTGAAAGATTTTTATTATTGGTATACACAGGATCAGCTTATCGAGGTTTCTGACGAGGTGGCCGAGGTTTTCCTGGCTGATGCCCGTTATGAGATGGCCTACCAGCGGCGGCTCTCCCGACACAAGGCGCAGTATTCTTTGGACTGCGATGACGGGATCGAATATTTCGCCTGCCTGCATGAGCCTACGCCTGAGGAACTTTTTGAACGGATGGAGCGGTTCTGCCGTCTATGGAACGCCCTCAATTCTCTGCCGGAGATCCAGGGCCGGAGGATCGACGCTCATATCATTCTCGGAAAGAGCATCAAGGAAATTGCCGAGGCCGAGGGCGTACATGAGGAGTCTGTCCGGCAGTCCATCAAGCGTGGCCTTGAGCGTATGAAAAAAACTTTTTAATTTTTTTCAATTTCCCCACTTGGAAATGATGAAAAAATGTCTCGGTTTATGAAAGGAGGTTTTCTTCTCTCCGCTAATGAACAGAGGCGGCTCCGAGCATCTGCGGGGAGCCGAGCGGCGGGTGCGCTGTGACTTCCTCCACGGAGGAACGAGCGAACAACACCACCGCCGCAAATGGGCCGGGCCAACCTACGGCCACGATCCGCCACAGGACAGGCTGGCCGCCTGTCTCTCCGAGCCGCTCTTTCATCTGCGTGGGATCGCCGCCCCGAATGTTGTTGTCTTTGGACAGGTCAAGAAAATGAGGGCGGCGTTCCCTCAATTAAAAAGCTCTATCTGACTTCGAGACATTGTGTCCCGAGGTGGAGTAAGGCAAGAGGGCGGTACTGTTTCGGTGCCGTCCTCTTGCGTTTCCCCACTGGACAGACGGGAGGCGTTCAACCAGCAATCTGAAAGGAGGTTTTACCGTGAGATTGACCACACAGGAACTTAATCAAATGAGGAGCGTTGACATTGGCGCAGTAGACCCTGAGTCCCTACCCGATGTGAGCGGTATGACCTTTGACAACGCCCTCCCCCGTGAGGATCGCATCGCTCTGTTTTTACAGACGGTTACAAATCCATACTGCTTTTGCATCGGCGGTGTTGGCGTGAAAATTGAGTTTGTGGAAAGCGGGCCGTCCCTACAGGACACCTTAACAGACTTTCTGCTCCGGCAAAAAAGCGGGCTGTAACTTCGGTTATGGCCCGTTTGTCACTTCGAGACAAAGTGTCCCGAGGCGGAGGCATCCTTGTTGTCCCGCCCGGACAGAGTTATAATATAAGTGTAATGTGATAGGGAAGGAGGAACAATGTCACGAACAAAAAACAGAGGGTATCAGCAGAGTTTCTCTCCCTCTTACACCATCCGGCGCTGGCGGCTGGGCGGATATATCCGGCTTTCCAAAGAAGATTTGAAAAAAGCGAAAGACGGCAAGGATGACAGCAACAGCGTAAAAAATCAGCGTGACTTACTTAATGATTTCTACCAAAAGCACATTGAAGAATTTGAAAGTGTTTTCGAGTATGTGGACGATGGACACACCGGAACAGATGCCAACCGTGAAGATTTCCAACGGCTCCTGTCCGATGTAATGAGTGGGAAAATCAACTGTGTTGTGGTAAAAGACCTTTCCCGTTTTGCCCGGAATTACAGTGATGCGGGAAGTCTGATTGATAACCTGTTTGTGCAAATGGGCGTCCGATTTATCAGCCTTGCGGAAAATGTGGACAGCTACCGTGACCCGGACAGCGTTTCCAGTATTATCGTCCCAATCACAAATGTAATGAACGATCAATACTGCTATCAGACCTCAAAGAAAATCCGGCAGGTGTTTGACTACAAACGGCGCAACGGCCAGTACATCGGCTCCTTTGCTCCCTATGGGTATGTGAAAGACCCCAAAGACAAGCACCAGTTGATTGTCGATCCCGATGCGGCTGAAATAGTCAAGCTCATTTATGGTTTGTGCTTGCAAGGTATGGCAAGGCGAAGGATAGTTTATTATCTGAATGACCACGGCATCCCGAGCCCGGCCACCTATCGCAAAGAAAAGGGCCTGCCTGTCAGCTCGCCGTCAGACACTCCCTTGTGGGGCGATAAGGCCGTAACCCTCATTCTCACAAATCCCATTTATACCGGGGATTTGGTACAAGGCCGCCGCCGTGTGAAAAGCTATAAGGTACACGAGATTGAGGCGGTGCCGGAGGAGGAATGGGTAACAGTGCCGGACACTCACGAGGCCATTATCGACAAGAAAACCTTTCAAAATGTGCAGGCCCTCTTAAAGCGTGATACTCGGACGGCCCCACGAAAAAAGGAGCTCCACCTGTTCAGCGGTTTCCTCCGCTGTGCGGATTGCGGAAAATCTGTTACCCGGAGCGCAAGCGGTCAAAGCTATCGTTATCTTTGCTCTACCTATAAAAACCGCTCCCGAACCGCCTGCACCATGCACGCTATCAAACATGAGCGGCTGGAGCTGGCTGTCCTGTTCGCCATACGGCAACAGGTACATCTGGCGGTTTCCTACTCCGAGATAATCGCCCGTATCAATTCGGCTCCAGTCAAAAAAAGCCAGTCTTTCCGACTGGACGATCTGATTTCTATAAATGAGCGTGAGCTGGCAAAAGTGACCCGCTATAAACAGTCTCTTTATCAAGACTGGAAAGACGGGGAAATAACCCAGCAGGAGTATCGGGATATGAAAGCCAACTATGAGCGGAAAGCTGCTGACCTCTCGGATAAGCTGGCCTTACTGACCGCTGAACGAGCGGAACTGGCAAACGGCGTTGATAATGAGCATCCCGCTCTGGTGGCCTTTATGAAACACAGGAACATTGAAACGCTCAACCGGGAAATTTTGATTGAGCTTGTAGACCATATCAAGGTTTACGAAAACGGCAATATCAGCGTGAAATTCAAGTTTGCTGACGAGCTCCGCCGGATTGCCGAGTACATTGAAATTAACACCACTGAAAACCCCGCCGTAGCGGGCTAACCCCCGCTACAAACCTTTCTGGCAGTGTGTATTCCTAATAAGAAACATTCATATCATAAAGTTGACGTGCACTCTCTGGATGTAAGTGTGACTCAGGCTCTTCTATTGCCACCACAGAAACCCTATCAACACGAGCTGGAATATTTAATATAGCAAGTGCAGTTAAACTTTTTATTCCATCCCCCTTCTGCTGTATAGGTGTCGGAGTTCCGTCATCTATAATAATTTCTGTATTACGACGCATAGCAATACGCCGTCTTTCATTCTGAATATGTATCTGCACATTTCTGACAGTCGGTAAAAATTCTTGCAATGGTTCAATAATTTGATTTGAAATTCCATCTAAAATTCCTTGTTGCAATTCTTCAATTTTATTCATTGCATTAATATAATCCGGATTAGTATCTAATGTTTCTAACGACTTCTCTATAAGAGAATCTACAACACGCAGTGCATCATATTCTGTGCGGACAGCAGGAATAAAATTAAAATCTATTTTAAAACATACATATTCAATAATCTTCTTTTTATTATCTGCATCTGCAAAAGCTGCTGTTCCTCTTTTTGGAATATCTATTTTTGCAGCCGCTCCATTTGTCGAAACTCGTACAGGAATGCATCCACTAAGGCGTATACCTGTCATAGAGCGAATAGCCAAAATATCTTGTTCATCTAATTCAAAATTCAAGTCTATTGATGACCATCCATTGGGATTTTTTTCTTGTAAAGATATTGGATAATCTTTTTCCCACGAATAATGATTTTTTAAATATGGACGTACTGCTATTTGCAAAGAACGAGGATCTTTTGAATATATTTTCATAATATCCATTGCTAAAGTAAGTGCTCGAAGTATATTCGACTTACCTTCATTATTCTTACCTACCAACACAGTCATATTATTGGTCTTTATTTTGCGAGCCGTAGTAATACTTCTGTAATTTACAACTGAAAAATCAGATAATTTCATGCTATTCTCCTCCTAAGTTTTCCATCAACTCTACCACCACGTCACACGCATCCTCAAGCGCAATGTCTGTTGCATACTCAAAATCCTTCTGATAATTCTTCCACTGCTTCTGCATTACTTCGCTACTCTTAACCGTATCCATGATGCTACGGTACTCCTTAACCACAGTTGATGATCCACGCTTCTCTGTGGTAGCGTTCAGTGCAGCCCCTAACGCATCCGGCTCTATATTTGCATATTGCAGCTTGGCCAATATGTAAATATCGTAGTAATCTCTTGGTCTGGTATTCTGGTCGCCTCTAGATATGACTGTCTCCAGCTTTTCTGCCATAATAGTTTCCAAATTATACGCAAGCACCGAAATACTTCTATCCTCTAAGAGGAGTTTGAATTGATACTCTATCTCTTTGGGTGTAATCTTGTCCCCTGTCGTGATATCCAATTTCAACGGAACAGCCATTGGCGGATAATTTGCAGACAAAGAGACACGATACCCGGTATATACATCACCTTCTCGAATTTCTCCGATGCTACGAAAACTAAAAGTTACGTCATCTTCTAATTCTATTTTGCAAATCTCTTCAAACATTTCCCGTACAGTCTGTTCATTGACAGGCAAGCCTTTTATGGTTGCATCCATATCCATAGTCGCTCTGGTATCAAGTCCCACCATCGCTGCAATCAAGAAACCACCTTTTAAAATAAAATTCTGCTGATATTTTGAAATAGATATTCGTTCCAGCAATCTCTCCAACATAAAATTCTGCATTACAAGCTGTGCGGATATATGTTTTTCCTTTGCAAGATTCTTTATAATCGCTTTTAACTGCATTGCATTTTTCATAACAACACCTCCAGATATGCTCTGAGTTTTTTCTCTACCTTTAAGGTTTTTGCATACTCTGACAAAAGCGGAATATTTTTATCCGTTCTGGTCGCATAACGCTTAAACGCCTCCGTCACCACCTGAATATCCACATGACTATGTGGGCGTAAAATATCACAGAGCGTGCGCTCCACACTATAAGCCTTTACTGTATTTCCTCCTGGCGTAAGCACTTCTACCACTCCTAAATCATACAGCGCTTCCTTGCACTGCACACAGCGAATGTTTTCTTCTTTAGGTTTTGTCAAATTATAATTCGCCGGGAACGTCATGTAATACCTGTTCGGTGTTCTGTCGGTTAAATTCCAAAGAAACAATGCTGTTTCATGAGAATAGATTCCTCGTTTAAATCGACTCTGCAAATTAAAAATCTCATCATCCCAAACCTCCGGCAAAATATAAACACCTCTTGCTGACTTTTCAATCATTCCCTTGTCGACAAGGTATTTGATATTTCCACGAGAAATACCTGCTGCAACCACCATTGCAGTAGTAACCGTACCATTATTTTCTTTTGCCATCTTGATAATTTCTTCAGTTGCTCCCACAATAGTTCCCTTTCTTTTTGTTGACTTCTGTGCTTATAATTATATTTCCGCATGGCATAAAAGTCAACACGAATACTTCTTTTTCTCTGTCTTTATTACTTAAATTATATACTTAACAGCATGGTTCACCATGACCTATACCATAGTCCACGGAATGGGCATACTTGCCCCTTGGTGCCTTTCCTCATGGCATAACAAATTTCCCCTATATTCTGTAAGTTTCCGGCTATTTTTGCGAATATGACATAATAATTGAAAACTCTGTTTTAAAAGTTATGCCATACTCCAAATGCCCCAACGGCACTGCCGGTGGGCGTTTCACGGGTTATGCCGCCTCTTGGTGGCATAACTCCTTTAACCTGCACTATTTTCGACCCTACTTTTTGTGGCAGATTTCATTCCTTCAATTTCGCCCAAATTTGCGTTTTAGATTCTTATCGTCCAACTCTCCCTCTTTCTCCTTACAACGTCGCAAATCGCCACAAACACGCCCACAGGGGCAATTCAACAACCAGCAGTCACATTTCAATAAGTGTTGCAATTCCAGAAAAGAAAAAGATACAATACTTACCTGTACTGCATCTTCTTTCTGCTTAACATTTCTCCTACTTTTCCTGCATTTGATCCTCATTCTCGCATAATCTTCTTGCTACTAATTACTTGGTGTAAAATTGGTGTGGTTTTTCTTGATTAAACCTCACAAACCCTTGATAACACTGCGTTTTTGCCTGTGCAATCTTTTTGTGCCGTGGCAAATAAAAAGCACTTTAATTTTATCTTGCATATCTTCGTTTTTCCTTGTATATCCTTATTTTTCCTAGGTTTTATCGCACTTTCACGACATCTAACCCAATGGTCTTATCCTAGCATAAAATCGCATATTTTACCATATCTCGGTAAGTAAAATGAGTACAAATCTAGTGTACTGTATCATTGAAATTTAGTATATCTGCCACTTTAATTAAAAAGTGACAGATGATAGTGTCGGATACAGTGATATCAGTTTTTCTCGTGCATCCCCTGTTTGGAAATGCCACTGTATCTTAGCTGTATCCCTATTACGTTCCATTTCCCATGCTGATAACTCACATTTAAGTTTGTCAATGCCTCTCTTCTTTCATCTGCATCCATATATTCAAGCTCTGTTGCATCTAGTCCTGCCAAGGATAACTCATCTTCCAGTTCATCCACCTCACTTGTTTCCGTATCTTCATGACCGAAAACTACATCATCCATTACAGAATACTCATAAGCATTAAGTTTTCCATCTCCATCAAAGTCAAAATTCGAATCATATAATCTTCCATCTGTTCCTAACATATCCCTGTCCTCCTAATTATCGTAATGATTGAATCCACCAAACAAACCTCTGTCACTATGGCTTGTCTTATGTCCATTATTATCATATGTGTTGACACTTCCAAATAATCCAGGGCGGCTGTGTCCTACTTTGTGACCTCTATTATCGTAATGATTCATTGTACCAAATAATCCGGGGCGACTATATCCTTCTTTTTTCATATCAATCAGCTCCTTTCAAACAATTTTTACATGTTTTAAAGTTCTTTGTATTTACATTATACGCACACCATGTGTCCAATAAAAAGGACAACTATGAATTCAAACGATTCTTATTTCATGTGCTATCATAATTATAACAAGAACCATTTCTTATGTGTCGCATTTCAGGCGACAAAAAAAGGACGCAGGTTTTCTCCCAATGTCATTTAGATAAGGATTATACAAAGAACAGTGTATATAGAAATATGTACC
>OGRR01002211.1_pt1 | contig 10741 bp, 9 predicted proteins | sample 1553511 | NCBI WGS metagenome assembly OGRR01 (sample SAMEA2580040, study PRJEB22360) | human gut metagenome | biome: human gut; feature: human-associated habitat; material: faeces | place: Denmark | collected 2008/2010 | reverse complement strand
CTGCTGCCCTCCATGCAGAACATCCTCAGCGGCGCAGCCCTGGGGGTGCTGAACGTGGTGGTGGTGCTGAAGAACCTGATCATCGGCATCATCGTAGCCGTGTATATGCTGGCCAGCCGCAAGCGGTTCGTGCAGCAGGGCAAGATGGTGCTGTACAGCGTGGTAAAGCCCCGGTGGGCCAGCCTGATCACCGAGGAAGTGAAGTACGCTGACCGGATGTTCGGGGGCTTTATCAATGGCAAGATCCTGGATTCTGCCATCATCGGCCTGCTGTGCTATATCGGCTGCCTGATCTTCAAGTTCCCCAGTGCGCTGCTGGTCTCGGTGATCATCGGTGTGACCAACGTGATCCCCTTCTTCGGCCCCTTCATCGGTGCCATCCCCGCCACGCTGCTCATTCTCATCCAGAACCCCATCAAGGCGCTGTGGTTCGTGCTGTTCGTGCTGGTTTTGCAGCAGCTGGACGGCAACATCATCGGACCCAAGATTCTGGGCAACACCACCGGCCTTTCCAGCTTCTGGGTACTGTTCGCCATTCTGCTGTTTGGCGGCCTGTGGGGCTTTGCCGGCATGATCGTGGGCGTGCCGCTGTTCGCCGTGATCTACGACGTGATCAAAAAGCTGGTCATTTACGGTCTGCGCCGCAACGAAGAGCTGGATATGCTCAACACCTATCACGACAACTTCGGCGACCCGGAGGATGATCCTCCCGCACCGGAAGCCCCGGCGCAGGCCCCCTCCGTCGACAAAACGTAAGCATCTTCCCTGCCCCGTACCGGCTCCCCGGTGCGGGGCTTTTTGCTGTCGCAGGGTCGTTACGCAAACGATTTGAACTGGTCTCCGCTGCGCTTTGGCCGTTCCCCATCATTTCTCTCACCGGCAGAACAAAGCCCCTGCATCCGGTCGGGACGCAGGGGCTTTGTTTCGTTTTATGATGTCTGCCGCTGATTACTTTTCAATGGGCTGCGAGGGCTTCCAGTCCTTATAGTTCTCGTAACGGCTCTCGCGGATCTTGGTATGGGACCAGATCTCGTCTGCCGTGGGCTGCCAGTTGGCAGCGTAGCTCTTGCACTTCTCGCACAGATGCTCCACGCTCTCCGGCGACTGCAGGTCGGTGCTGTGGGCACCGGTCTCGTGCACCATCTTCTGCAGCAACTCGGGGTTCTCCAGCATCGGGCAGGGACGCAGGTGATTCTTGTTGAAAGGCTGGCCGTTGTGGTAAGCCATGAACAGCGGGCTGTGCAGGATCTCCAGGATGCTCTGGTCGTGGATGTTGGCGTTGGAATAGTGGATGAACACGCAGGGCTCTGCGTCGCCGGCCGAGTTGATGTGGAAGTAGTTGCGGCCGCCGGCAATGCAGCCGCCCACAAATTCGCCGTCGTTCTGGAAGTCCATGGGGTAGAAGGGGATATCGCACTCGGAAGAGCGCAGATAGCGGATACGGTCGATCATGTACTTGCGCTGCTCCGGGGTGGGCATCAGCTCCGGGGCGGCTTCGTTGCCCACGGGCATATAGTGGAAGTAGAAGCCAAAGTGGGCACCCTTGTCGCACAGGAGCCGCATGAACTGGTCGTTGGTAACAGCCTCAATGTTCTGGCTGGTGTAGCAGATCGAGGTGCCAAAGAGGATGCCGTATTTCTTCAGCAGATCCATGGCATGCATCACAGCGGCGTAGTGGCCCTCACCCCGGCGTGCATCGTTGGTCTCCGGGGTGCCCTCGATGGACAGCATAAAGGCGATGTTGCCCAGACGCTGCACTTCCTGGCAGAAGGGCTCGTCGATGAGGGTGGAGTTGGTGTAGATGGCAAACTGCACGTCGTTGTGCTTTTCAGCCAGCTTCAGCACGTCCTTCTTCCGCACCAGAGGCTCGCCGCCGGTGAGCATATACAGGTACACGCCCAGCTCCTTGCCCTGGGTGACGATCTTGTCCATGTCCTCAAAGCTCAGGTTGTTCTTGTTGCCGTACTCGCCGGCCCAGCAGCCCACGCAGTGCATATTGCAGGCGGAGGTAGGGTCAAACAGGATCAGCCAAGGGATGTTGCACTGGTACTTCACGCGGTTCTCGCGGATGGTCTTGGTGCCCCGGAAGAAAGCCTCATAGCCCAGGTTCAGGGCAGTAGTACGGGCCACATGGGGGTCGGTCTGGTCCAGCACACAGTTGATCAGCTTGGACCACTTGCTGTCCGGGTCGCTCAGGGTCTTTTTGGCGCGCTCGTAAGTCTCATCGCTGAAGGAGCTGCCGTAAAACTGCTTTGCCAGATCCACGATCTGACCCATGGTCTTTTCAGGATCCTTATCTGCATGAGAAAGCACCACGTCCACCATCTTGCCAACGGCGGCGCGCTGCATCTTATGGGTCAAATTCTCAAGAGAAGTGTTCATAAGTCGTTTTCCTCCAAACAGATTCTGTTGAAATCATCCTTTATTTTATGGATGTATGGTACCACGTTCCGTCGAAAGGTGCCATAATCAGAAAATACGCCGTGATGGAAAACCCATCACGGCGCACTGTTTGATAAGATTTTGTACGTTTTCGGCCAGTTCCGGGGCTTAATCCTCGTCCCGTGCGGTGCCGCCCCGGTTGCTAGCCAGCCGGCACAGGGCACGCCGCAGGTCACCGTGGATCATGGTGCCCAGCCGCTCGGTCATGGCCGCCGGGTCGGTTTTCATGTCACGGCGGATCCATTCCAGCGTCATGCCCACCAGAGCGTACTTGTAAAAGTCCACCACGAACTGCTTGTCGGCATCCTGGACCGTGATGTCCTTGCACTCGCGGTCGGCATATTCCTTCAGCGTGGGGTCCAGCAATTTATAAAGGTACTGTTCCACCTGCTCGCGGCCCACCGAACGGTAAACATTCAGCACAAGGGTCTTGTTCTCCTGCAGCCGCTGCAGAATGTCCAGAAATGCCTCGTTCCAGGTCTCAAAGCTCTGTCGGCCCTCCAGGATCTTGGAGGCGTCCTCCACAAGGATCCAGTCCACCAGATCGTAGATGTCTTTGAAATGGTAATAGAAGGTCATACGGTTCACACCGCAGTCCTCGGTGATGTCGTTGATCGTGATCTTGTTGAGGGGCTTCTGGAGCAGCAGCTTTTTGAGCGATGCCTCCAGCGCCCGCTTGGTCGTCTGTGACACAAAAACCATCCTTTCCAGGCAGAAATTTTCCTGCCCTGTGCAGCGAAAGCCGTGAGAAGATTTTCCATGTCCTATTTTACCGCAGAATCCTGTCAAAAAGCAAGGACAATTTTTGTACACTTTTTGAATTTATTGTGCATTCACGCAAGTTTGTGTTTTGCATCGCGTACATTTTTGGGCATCCGGCCATATCAAATCGGAATGCTCCCTCCACCCTTCCGGCATGGCCGCCCGGTTTTGCCGCGGCAAAAAAGAGGCGGTTCCTCTTGATTTTATCGTCCCGCGTGCTTACAATGGAGACATGCAGAAATCGTCTGCCGTAAGGGAGGGTATGAATTATGATGGAAACGATCGGTTTTCTGGGCTGCGGCAACATGGGCGGCGCAATTGCGCGGGCCGTGTGCAAGGCTGCAGACCCTAAAAAGGTCTATCTGGCAAACCGCACCACGGCCAAGGCACAGGCTCTGGCCAAGGAACTGGGCTGCAAAGTGGCGACCAACGCTGAGGTGGCCGCGGAATGCGACCTGATCTTTCTGGCGGTGAAGCCCCAGATGATGGAGGCCCTGCTGGCACCGCTGAAGTTCTCGCTGGACGAGCGCCCGGGCCGTTTCGTGCTGTGCAGCATGGCCGCCGGACTGTCCATTGCCCGCATTCAGGAGATGGCGGGCGAGGACTTCCCGGTGATCCGCATCATGCCCAACACCCCGGCTTCCGTGGGCGAAGGCATGATCCAGTACTGCTCCAGCAATGTGACTGCCGAGGAAGAAGAAGCTTTCCGGAAGATCATGGCCCCGGCCGGGCGGCTGGATGCCGTGCCGGAAAACCTGATCGACGCAGCCAGCTGCGTGTCCGGCTGCGGCCCGGCCTGGGTGTACCAGTTCATTGAGGCACTGGCAGACGGCGGCGTAGCCTGCGGCCTGCCCCGTGCCAAGGCACAGGAGTATGCCGCTCAGATGGTCCTGGGCAGCGCCAAGCTGGTGCTGGAAAGCGGCCAGCATCCCGGTGCCCTCAAGGACGCCGTGTGCAGCCCCGGCGGCAGCACCATTCAGGGCGTGCGCGTGCTGGAAGAGCACGGCCTGCGGGGCGCGGTGATGGACGCCGTGCTTGCCGCTTACGACAAGACAAAGGAAATGGGAAAGGGTTAATGGACTTATGCGCATCGTTGTGAAGGTAGGCACCTCTACTCTGGCATACGGCACCGGACGGCTGAACATCCGCCATACGGAGCAGCTGGTCAAGGTGCTGAGCGATTTGAAAAATGAGGGCCACGAGGTCATTCTGGTATCGTCCGGTGCCATTGGCATGGGCGTGGGCAAGCTGTCGCTGCCGCAGCGCCCAAAGGACACCGCCAGCAAGCAGGCCTGTGCCGCAGTGGGTCAGTGTGAGCTGATGTATACCTACGACCGACTCTTCAATGCCTACAATCACACCGTTGCGCAGATCCTGCTCACCGGCGTGGACGTGGAGCATACTGACCGGCGGGTCAACTTTCAGACCACGCTGAACCGGCTGCTGGAGCTGGGGGCCCTGCCCATCATCAACGAAAACGACACCGTTGCCACCGACGAGATCACGTCCATCGGCGACAACGACACCCTGGCCGCCATCGTGGCCTGCTGCTGCAAAGCCGACCTGCTGGTATTGCTGAGCGACATCGACGGCCTGTACACGGCCAACCCCCACACCCATCCGGACGCTGCGCTCATCCCGCTGGTGGAAGAGATCACCCCCGAGGTAATGGCACTGGCCGATGGGGCCGGTTCGGCACTGGGCACCGGCGGCATGGCCACCAAGCTGCGGGCTGCCCGCATGGTCACCGGCAGCGGCGCCGATATGGTCATTGCCAACGGCGCACACCCGGAGGTGCTGTACGACATTGCCGACGGCAAGCCCGCCGGGACCCGTTTCAAAGGACGCAGACAGGAGGATCTGGCATGACGACACAGGAGATTCTGGAAGCCGCCCGCGCAGCAAAAACAGTTGTTGCACTGGCAAGCAGCGAGACCCGCACCCACGCTCTGTGGGCCATGTCCGACTGGCTGTGCCACCCGGAAAACATGGAGGCCATCCTGGCCGCAAACGCCGAGGATATGGCCGCCGCCAAGGGGCACATCAGCGACGTGATGCTGGACCGGCTGGCCCTGACCGAGGAGCGCATCGGAGCCATGGCCCGGGGCATTCTGGAGGTGGCCGCCCTGCCGGACCCGGTGGGCCGGGTGCTGAAACGGGTGGAGCGCCCCAACGGGCTGGTGATCGAAAAGACCGCCGTGCCCATGGGCGTGATCGCCATCATCTACGAGAGCCGCCCCAACGTGACCAGCGACGCCGCCGCCCTTGCCATCAAGAGCGGCAATGCCTGCATCCTGCGCTGCGGCAAAGAGGCCTGGCGCAGCGCCAATGCCATCGTGAAAGCGCTGCGCCAGGGTCTTGTGGAGAACGGCCTGCCGGAAGCCGCTGTCAGCCTGATCGAGGACACCTCCCACGCCTCGGCCAACGCCCTGATGACCGCCGTGGGCTATGTGGACCTGCTGATCCCCCGCGGCGGTGCCGGGCTGATCCGCGCCTGCGTGGAAAACGCCAAGGTTCCCTGCATCCAGACCGGCACCGGCATCTGCCACATTTTTGTGGATGACACCGCCGACCAGGATAAGGCAATGGACATAATTGAGAACGCCAAGGCCAGCCGCCCCAGCGTGTGCAATGCCGAGGAAGTATGTCTGGTGCATTCGGCCATTGCGGCAGAGTTTCTGCCCAAGCTGGCTCAGCGCCTCGGCCCGGACCGCACGGCAAAGGGCCTGCATCCGGTGGAACTGCGGCTGGACGAGCGCGCCGCGGCCATCATCCCCGGCACCCCGGCAGGCCCGCAGGACTTTGACACCGAGTTTCTGGATTACATTCTGGCCGTCAAGGTCGTGGACAGCGTGGACGAGGCCATTGCCCACATCGCTGCTCACTCCACCGGCCACAGCGAAGCCATCCTGACCCGGACACAGGCCCACGCCGACCGGTTCACGGCAGCTGTGGACAGTGCCGCCGTGTATGTGAACTGTTCCACCCGCTTCACCGATGGCGGAGAGTTCGGGCTGGGCTGCGAGATGGGCATCTCCACCCAGAAGCTGCACGCCCGCGGCCCGATGGGGCTGGAAGAGCTTTGCAGCTACAAGTACATCATCCACGGAGATGGGCAGATCCGCTGAGTTCCCCACCTCCCCAGTGTGAAAATAATTTTCTCGTGCAGGCCGACGTCCGACGTCCCGGCCTGCACTTTTGTTTTATCGGCATGGAGTGTTTTTTCTTCAGTAACAATTTTTGAAGATTGTTTTCACTTTTAATGGTTTTTCCGTGTTTTGGGACAGACTATTGTATCCAAGTTTTTTCTGTTTCTCACAAATAAAAAGTGCTACTTTCTCCGTTTTTTCTTGCAAAATCTTCAAAAAAGCTCTTGACACCCCTGTTTTCGCGCGGTAAAACTATATTAGAAAGTTTTGATAACGATTTCAGTGCGTTTCATCATTCCGCCTCAAAACTGTCCGCCACCCACAACACTATACTGAGAACAAAGGAGAGAACACTATGACGATTGCCATTCTTGCACACGATTCCCGCAAGGAACTCGCGCTTCAGTTCTGCACTGCCTACAGCGCGATCCTTTCCAAAAATGTAGTCATTGCCACCGGTACTACCGGACGGATGCTGGCGCAGACCACCGGTCTGCCTGTGCATTGTTATCTCTCCGGCAAGCTGGGCGGCGTACAGCAGATCACTTCCCGCGTTGCCTGCGACGAAGTGGATCTGGTGCTGTTCTTCCGCGACCCGCTCAAGGTGGATGCTTCCAGCCTGAACGAGCAGAACCTGCTGCGCCTGTGCGATATGCACGGCGTGCCCATTGCCACCAACATCGCCACCGCCGAGGTGCTGCTGCGCGGTCTGGATCAGGGCGATCTGGACTACCGCGAGGGCATGCACCCGCCGGTTGTGGAGCCCGTGCCCGTGCTGGAGCACCGCGCCGTGTGCTGAGACAGACTATGTGTATAGAGGGAAACAGCGCCGCAGAAATGTTCTGCGGCGCTGTTGTTTTGTTTACTCCTGTTTGCCTTCCGGGCGGAACACATAGCCCTTGCCCCACACATTGCACAGGTACACCGGCTTTGCGGGGTCCGGCTCGATCTTGCTGCGCAGGTTGTGGATGTGCACCTGCACGGTGCGCACATCGCCCAGACTGTCCTTGCCCCAGATCTTCTGGTAGAGCTCATTGGCCGTAAAAAAGGTGTTGGGGTTGCGCACGAACAGGCTGAGGATGCGGTATTCCATATCGGCCAGATGGATGTCCTCGCCCCGGCAGTGCACACTGCGGTTGTCGGCATCCAGCCGGAAAGCCGGGCAGGTGTAGCCCCGGAGACTGGGCTCGGCGGCATCCATCTGCACCCGGCGCACGTTGGCCAGAATGCGGGCCACCAGCACCTTGTTGTCGTAGGGCTTGGTGAGGAAATCGTCACCGCCCAATTCCAGCGCATGCACGATGGTGTCCACATCGTCCAGGCAGGAGGTAAAGATGATGGGGCAGTGATGCCCGCTGCGCAGGGTCTGACACAGCTGCATGCCGTTGGTGTCCGGCAGCAGGATGTCCAGCAGGATCACGTCAAAGGGGTCTTTTGCGTGGGCCAGTGCTTCCTCGCCGGAGGCTGCACACACCACCTCAAACCGCTTCTGACTTTCCAGAAAGATCCGGGTCATTTCCCGGATCATTGCATCATCCTCCACCAACAGGACACGAATCATGCCGCCGCTCTCCCTTTTTTGCCAAAATTCTGGTATACTGAAACTACCTTATAGTTCAGTATACCTTATTTACGATACCCTGACAACCGCTTTTAGCGAGATTCATGCTTGTATTTCTGAGGAAGGTGTGTTTATGCGGCACAAAACATCCGGCTATTTTCTGCTCTCGGCCCTGCTGGTGAGCCTGATCCTGGGGCTGTGCATCCTGCTCAACCTGCACTGTCCGCAGGCGGTCAGCGACGATGCTCTGACCCAGGAGCAGCTGACCCGGGGCGTCACCCTGACCGGCTGGCAGCAGACCGGCCCCGGGCACTGGCGTTTTGCCTTTGAAGCGCCTGCCGACGTCCCGGAACTGGTGCTCTGCCTTTCCACCCGGTCGCTGGACGCAGTGCCGGAAGGGCTGGAGCCCACCGACCAGCGTGGTGAGGCTTTCTGGGTGCGGCCGGTGCCCGGCCGGACGTCCGAGATCACTGTGACCAGCACCACGGTCCCACAGATGTGGTTGATGCTGCCCGACACCCTGTGGCACTGGCGCGAACTGCGCAGCAGCCTGCAGCTGATGGCGCTTGTGGCTTTTGCCAGCATGGGTGCGGGCATTCTGGCGCTGTTCTGCTTCAAGCCCAAGCATGAACTGGGAGTTTTCCTGCTGTATCTGGGCGTCATGTTCGGTTGGGGGTTGGCTGTGCTGCTCCCGGCCGGGCAGACCGGCGCACTGCTCGGGTTCCTGATGGGGCTGTATTTTCCCTTTGCCGTGCTCACGCCCCTCTGGCTGTGCTGTTCCCTGCTTCATACGGCAGTTCCCCGGCACGGCACCCGGCGTTTCACACTTTCTGTGCTGGCCCTTGCGCTGTTTCTGGTGCTGAGCATCTCTTCCCATCCGATCGTGCGCAACTGCACCCTGCTGGCGGGCATGGCGGTGGTGCTGGTGGTGCTGGCCCGTGCACTGGCACAGGGAGAACGCCCGGCCTGGTATCTGATGGCAGGTTACATCCTGACCCTCGGTCTGCGGCTGACGATCGTGCTGCCCTCCTTCAACTTCCCGTTTTACCGGGAGAGTTTTCCTTTTTATATGGTGCGCTGTGCCCGGCTGTATGATATCCCGTTTACACTGGGGTGCCTGGTGTTCGTCTGCCGCCGGTACGCGCTGCAGTTCGACCGCACCGAACAGCTGGCACAGGAGCTGGAAGTCCGGGTGGCTCAACGCACCCAGGCTCTGCAGGACGAGACCGACGCCCGCAAGAGCATGATGCTGAATATCTTCCACGACCTGCGCAGCCCGTTGTTCGTCATCGGCAGTGGGCTGGACACGCTGGCCGCCGCGCCGGACACCCTGCCTACCCTATTGCCGGTGCTGCAGGAGCGGGTGGGCTTTGTGCGCAGGCTGACCGAGGACTTGTTTCTGGCGGCCAAACTGGAACAGAAGCAGGTCCTGCTCAACGAGGACCGTGCCAGCCTGAACGAACTTGCCGCTGCCGTGTGCAGTGCCTGCCAGGCTGAGGCTGCCCACAAAGGCGTGACGCTGCAGGCGGACACCGACACTTTCCTGCCTGTGTGGGGCGACGCCATGCGGCTGGAACAGATCTTACAGAACCTTGTGACCAACGCCATCCACTACACCCCCGCCGGTGGGCAGATCACCGTAATTTGCGCCGCAGAGAACGGGCAGGCCCGCGTGAAGGTCACGGACACCGGCTGCGGTATCGCACCGGAAGATCAGGCCGCCGTGTTTGACCGCTACTTCCATACCACAGCCGATACCAAGCACGACTCCACCGGCCTCGGTCTGACCATTGCGCAGGAGCTGGCGCACCTGCACCGGGGCAAGATCACCCTGCAGAGTGAGCCGGGCAAGGGCAGCTGTTTTACCCTCTGTCTGCCGCTGTTGGACGCTGAATGACACAAAAAGCCCTGTGGCTTCCCGTTTGCGAGAAGCCGCAGGGCGTTTTCCGACTTTTTTTATATCTGCTCAGTTGAGCAGAGCGGCCAGTTTTTCCAGTCGGCGGAGTACCTCGGCCAGCGCGTCCAGCAGCTGCTTCGGCGGAGCAAAATCCGGGAAGCCCTGAGACAGGTTGATAGAATCGTACTGATCGTTGATGCGGGTCATGCAGCGGATGACAGAATCCGTAAACGTGCCCACGCGGTAGCTGAGCTGCGGCATGCCGACCCCTCCTTAGTCCTTGAAATAAGCCTTCTGGATGGCCAGCAGCACACCGGCACGGCTGGCGGCAAAGTTCAGGCCGCCTTGCAGATAGCAGGTGTAGGGCTCACGCAGCGGGCCGTCGCAGGAAAGCTCAATGGTGCTGCCCTGGGTAAAGCTGCCACTTGCCATGACCACCTCGTCGGTGTAGCCCGGTTCCGGGCTGGGTTCCGGCGCAGCATAGCTGTCCACGGGGCTGGCAGCCTGGATGCCCTGGCAGAAGCCGATGAGGGCATCGGCAGTGCCTGCGTCAAAGCAGGTGACAATGTCGTTGTGGTCGTCGCAGTAGCGCGGCACAGGGTTCTTGCCCAGCAGTTCCAGCATGCACTGGGCGTAGATCGCGGTCTTGATGGCCTCACACACCACGCCGGGGGCATAATAGAAGCCCAGATACATATCGCGGGGCGTTTCCAGCGTGCAGCCCAGCTCCTTGCCAAGGCCGGGGGCGTTCAGGCGGTAGGCGCACAGCTCCACCAGATCCTTCCGGCCGGCAATGTAGCCGCCGGTTGGCGCAATTCCGCCGCCGGGGTTCTTGATGAGACTGCCCACCACGAGGTCGGCACCCACCTGGCAGGGCTCCTGCGTCTGGGTGAACTCGCCGTAGCAGTTGTCCACAAAGATGATGATGTC
>OGRR01002205.1_pt1 | contig 10771 bp, 7 predicted proteins | sample 1553511 | NCBI WGS metagenome assembly OGRR01 (sample SAMEA2580040, study PRJEB22360) | human gut metagenome | biome: human gut; feature: human-associated habitat; material: faeces | place: Denmark | collected 2008/2010 | reverse complement strand
TAATAGTTTATTTAGTAACCATGCTACCACGTTAGCGTGATAAAGGCAAGAAAAAATTAATGATAAAAAAAATCGATAGGTATTTTTTTCGTGGACTTTTATTGACATAAAACGTGATTTAAAATAAAATGTCGAAGTTAGCAAAAACTAATTGAAGATAGAAAGATAATACATAAGTTAGTATAATGTACGCAAGTTAACAATATATATTTTTTAGATAAGAGGTAATAAGGTGAAAAATAAGATAGCAGCTGCGATATTACTGACAGTCGCATTGGCAGTGACCGGTTGTGGCTCAGGTGGAAGTGATGCGACAGAGAATACAACAGCTTCGCAGGAAGGAATAAATAATGATTTAAAATCCGCAAAAGAGTCCTCACAGGAAGTATTTGCAATGGATACATATATGACAGTGACTGCATATGGTAAAAATGCGAAAAAGGCGGTGGATGCATCTATAGAAGAGATAAAGCGGATTGATGCATTGCTTTCTACAGGAGATGAAGACAGTGAAATAGCAAAGCTGAATGTGAATAAGTCAGCCACTTTGTCAGAGGATGGGGGATATCTCGTGCAGAGAGGAATTGAGCTTAGTACTATGACTGATGGAGCCTTTGACATAGCGATATATCCTGTTATGCAGGAGTGGGGATTTCCGACGAAGGACTTTAAGGTGCCGGATGATGCAACTCTAAAAGAGCTGCTAAAGCTTGCAGACGTTTCAAAAATAGATTACGACAATAAAAGCAGAGAGATTTCCTTTGAGGATGCAGGTATGGAGATAGACCTTGGTGGTATTGCAAAGGGATATACTTCATCAAGGATTATGGATATTTTCAAGGAGTATGACGTGGATAGCGGTCTTGTGAATCTGGGAGGCAATGTCCAGACTTACCGAACCAAGACTGATGGCAGCAAGTGGAGAGTTGCTGTGCAAAGCCCGGAGGATGAAAGTCAGTATATAGGAGTGGTTGATGTGAGCGACAAGGCGGTTATCACCTCCGGTGGATATGAGCGTTATTTTGAGCAGGATGGAAAAATCTACCATCATATCATAGATCCTGCTACAGGCTATCCTGCAGAGAGCGGACTTAAATCAGTCACTATCGTGAGTGATGATGGAACACTCGCAGATGGATTGTCAACATCGCTGTTTATCATGGGAAAGGATAAGGCGTGTGAGTTTTGGAAGGCACACAGTGATGAATTTGATTTCGTACTGCTTACAGATGATGACAGCATGTATATTTCAGAGGGGATAGCGGATGACTATTCATCTGACTATGAGTATGAGGTAATAAATGCAAAATAGAGCAGAGTAAAAGTAATATTGTACAGATAGCGGTGCTATCGGAAATATAAGAGGTATATATGAAGTTCAAGGAAGTTTTGGAAAAAATAAAGGTATATGCACCACTCGGAGTGTCACTTGTGATTGCTGCATGTGTGGTGATTTCATTGAGTGGATATCAGACAAAGGCGAGTGAACCTTCGAAGGATAAAAAGCACCAGGTTTCAGAGAGGGTGACTGATACTGAAACAGAGGATGCTGCAGAGGATACACAAACAGCCACAGGCTCGTTCGAACTTGCAGATGGTGTGTACAAGGGCTCTGCGACAGGCTTTAGCGGACCTGTGACAGTGGCTGTAACTATCATGGATAAGAAGATTATTTCCATTGATATCCTTTCATCTACGGATGATGAGGCATTTTTCAATAGGGCAAAGGGTGTAATAGACAGGATTATAGCGTCGCAATCTTTTGATGTGGATGTTGTATCCGGAGCTACATACAGTTCAAACGGAATAATCGGAGCAGTGAAAAATGCCCTGACAGGTGAGAAGGATAATGGTGTTACAGGAAAATCAAAACAGGAAAGCACATCAGAGTCAGAGTCTGACAGCTCTTTGGCAGAGATAGCGGCGGTACAGGACGCATCCGCTTACAAGGATGGCACATATTACGGCACCGGAAAAGGCTTTGCGGGCACTATGAAGGTAAAGGTTGATATATCAGGCGGTAAAATAGCCTCTATAAGCATAGTCAGCACAAAGGATGGTGACAACTATGTAAAGAGCGCATCATCGCTGCTTGATACAATAGTCGAAAAGCAGAGCACTAACGTGGATACAGTCTCAGGTGCTACATTCAGCTCGCGTGGAATCATAGCCGCTGTAAGAAGTGCACTGAGCCAGGCGGCTGTGAGTGATAATACAACGGGCAATAATACAGATAAACAGGGTGCAGCAGAGGCATCGGGAAATGGACAGACTGATGAAAATTCATCCGGCAGTGCATCTGAACAGGGCACAGAAGGTACACTTCCGTATGTTGACGGTATATACTACGGCACAGCAGAGGGCTACAAGGGTGACATAAGGGTAGCGGTTGTTATCCAGGACAAGACGCTTAAAGCGATTCTTGTCACTGAAAAACAAGATGATGAGCCTTTTATCACTAATGCAATGGATGTGTTAAAAAATATGATGAAAAAGCAGAGTGCGGATGTGGATACGGTATCAGGAGCCACCTACAGCTCAAAGGGACTCATAGGAGCCGTAAAGGCTGCATTTGAGGAAGCACGAAAGACAACTGCAGGTGAGAATACCGGTGGCAGCAATTCAGATAGCAATAACAGCAATGATAATAATAGCAATATTGCGGGAGAAGAGGACAAGGCAGTCCTGTTGAAGCTTGTGCAGTCGCAAGCATCGCTTGACGGCGCACAGTACACACAGCTTAGCTGGTATCTGCTTCAGATACGTCTGGGGGATGCACAGGAGGTATTGGAATCCGCGGAGTCAACTAAGAAGGATGTAAGCTGCGCACAGGAGAAGCTTCAGGCTGCAATAAATGCACTTCAGAAAAATGATACATCCACAAATGTATACGAGGATGGCACATATGATGTATCTACACTGTGCATACCGGATGATGACATGGACTTTAGTGCATATAATCTGAGCATGAAGGTGACTATAGCAAATGACAGGATAGTTTCCATTACTGATGTAAAGGGAGATGGAGATTCACAAAATGTTTCTTATATAAAGAAAGCGGTAGATGGTACAAAAAATCAGGCCGGTATGGTTTCTGTTCTTACATCACAGACAAATGCAGACAGCATCGACTTTAGCAGTATTGATACTGTTTCCCATGCCACATGCACATCAAAGGCTATAATTGATGGCTGTAAGAGCGCACTTGAAGCTGCTAAAAAGAAATAAAACCGCAAGGACATTTACAGGATGGAGATAACATGCAGGAATTTTGGATCAGACTGGTGAGCCTGTTTATAGTTGTATCGTCGCTTTGGGGATACAACATGACAATAGATAAAAGAGAACAGGAAAATAAAAATACGCAGCATATTGCTGCAGAAACTGAAAGCACAGACAGTCAAGGAGCTTATAAGGATGGCACATACACAGGCAGTGCAGAGGGCTTTGGTGGAAATGTAGATGTCAAGGTGACAATCGAGGCAGGGAAAATATCATCGGTTGACATTACAGCGGCAGAGAAGGAAGATGGCGCATACCTGGCGATGGCAGAGGATATCATACCGTCCATCATTTCGGCACAGTCTGCGGATGTGGACACGGTAAGCGGTGCGACGTTCAGCTCAACTGCAATAAAAAATGCCACTAAGCAGGCACTTGATAAGGCGGTGAAATAGATGCGAATAAAAGATATGAATCCAAAGCTTCGAAAGAGAAAGATACAGACATGGTTTCGTGCAGGAATGCAGCTTTTATTTTTTATACTTTTTCCGTCAATGTTCACGGCAGCGTTCAATGGCGTCAAGTATATTTTTACACAGATTGGCTCAGGAAACAGAATTGAACTTACATCATTTGTAGCGGTTCTTCTGATGCTTTGCGTGTACACAATGATATTCGGCAGATTCTTCTGTGGTTTTGCCTGTGCATTCGGAAGCTTTGGCGACGCGATGCATGCACTATATGTGTCATGCTGCCGTAAGCTTAATAAAAAGCCGGTGAGTATACCGGCGAAGGCTGCAAAAAAGCTTACATATATGAAATATGTGATACTTACAATCATATTGATATTATGCTATCTGGGAGTGTATAGCTCATTGAAGGGCACAAGTCCGTGGGATGTTTTCTCAATGCTTCGGGCAGGAAATTTAGGTCTTGCTTCATATATCACAGGAGCAGTAGTGCTTGTGCTTATAATCATCGGTATGTGTGTGCAGGAGAGGTTTTTCTGCCGCTTTATGTGTCCGATGGGAGCTGTTTTTTCAATACTCCCTATAGCAGATGCCTTTACCTTGCACAGAGATAGAGCAGGCTGCATAAAGGGCTGTGGAGCCTGTGAGAAGATATGTCCGTGTGACATAGGCTTGCCGGATGATGGCTCAGGCAGGATATCAGGTGACTGCTTCCAGTGTCAGAAATGTAACGGAATATGTCCGAAGAGCAATATTCATACATGTATAAAGCGGCTCCGAGGAAATGAGCTTTGGTTTACTGGTATAAGAGCTGCGATACTTATAGCTATATGTGTATGGCTTGGTGTGTAGCATGCAGGTATTATGGAGAACAAAACTAAATGAAAAGAAATATGACTAAATCAGGAAAAATAGCATACGGCGCCATGCTTGTGGCGCTTGCGATGATATTCAGTTATGTGGAGAGCCTTATTCCGATAAGCATAGGCATTCCGGGTATTAAGCTGGGAGTGGCAAATCTGGTCACTGTTCTTGGAATATTTTTCCTTAGGCCTTGTGAGGTACTTACTGTAGTGATAATGAGGATATTTCTCGTGGGCTTTATGTTTGGAAATGGTGTTTCCATCATATACAGTCTGGCAGGTGGTCTGCTGAGTCTTACGGTAATGCTTATTATAAAGAAAACAGACAAATTTTCGATGGTCAGTGTTAGCGTAGCTGGTGGAATCAGCCACAACATAGGACAGCTTTTGGCCGCTGCGATAGTGCTTAAAAGCACTGCAGTTGGGTATTATCTGCCACCACTTCTTGTGGCTGGCACACTGACAGGACTTTTGATAGGAATTGTCGCACAAAAGGTCTTTCCCGCAGTAGGAATAAGCGGGAAAAATTTTTTAAACGCAGGTTAGAGAATACTAACTTATTGAGAAAAGATATCAATTAAGTATATATGCTTAATATTGAAATCGGTAGCAATTGTGGATTGCAAAATAGAAGGCAGCCACATTAACTATAAAGCATTAAAATCTTAAGGAGGAAAAAATGAAGAGAAAGATTTTAGCACAGAAATTTCTTACATTTGCACTGACAGCATCGGTGACAGCCACCATGTTTCCGACAAGTGCATTTGCAGTGACAGGCAGCCAGGTGGCGGCTGACGGAACGTATAGCAGCACGGCTCATGTGACAAGAACAGAGGAAGATACAGATGATGAGTGGGATGAATATGATGTAAATGTAAAGCTGACGGTAAAGGACGGAAAGCTTTCGGATATAACTGTCTCACCTGAAAATGGATATGATTCAGACAATGACAAGTATTTCAATAAGGCATATAACAAATCAAAAGGTATAAAGACAAAGCTGGAAGGTCAGGCTGCAACAGAAGAGACAATAAACAGCTGGGATACTGTTTCAGGAGCAACACGTACATCAAGTGCTGTAAAAGAAGCAGCTCTTGAAGCAATTCAGTCAGCTTCAGCTAAGGAGGAGTCAAAGCCGGCAGAAGAAAAATATGTATACTGCTATGCAGGGCTTACATGGGCAGAGTACTGGGCTGCTGAGGGAGTACAGGCCGCCGGAAGCACAGCATCTTCAAGCGAAAAGGATTCACATAATGAATTGGATAAAGGAGCTTTTGATACGGTAACCCGTGCTACTGCAAATCACGGTCTTCACAGAGGAAGCTTCCAGTGTAATGCTATTGTAGAGACAGAAGAAGGTACGACACTCAATCTTTCATATTGGAAGACAGGCGAAAATAATCAGCAAATTGCTGTCATGACAGATGGTACTGAATATAATTATAATAGGGGTGTATTTACCAAAGATGGAACAACTCTCAAGCTAAAGGACTACAAAGTAACAGGACTTAAGTTTGTACCGGTAAAGGTAAAAGAGTCAGACTACGAGGCATTTAAGGCAAAATATACCGTTTACGAGAATGGTTCTGACTTAAAAGGCGGCTTTGGAGAAAATAATCTTAAAACAATAGACGAGACAGCAGACGTTACAGAAAATACAAACGGTCTTAAGACTGTTACGAAGAACGCTGACGGAAGCTTCAGCTTTTCTGCCAGAGCAACCGGAACCGACTCCGGTGTTAAAGACACTTCTCTTAAAAAAGCTGATGTTACAGGTAAAGTTAAGGATGCAAGCGGATCATACGGAGAGTTTTTAAGAGTTGATTTTAACGGTAACTATGGTGATCTTGGAGCCAATATGCAGGCGGTTAAGTGGACATATTATGGTAATGACAGCACAAGAACCAAAGCGCTTGCCACATATGGAACAAAGTTTGCATCAGATAACTGGATGCATAAGTCTATGGGAATCCAGCTTGGTCTCACCGATTCGCTCAGATGCAGCCTGCCAAGTGGATATGATGGAACAGGATACTGGTCTGTTACAATTTATGCATTGGGATATGAGGACTATACATATAATTTTGAGGCAACAGCTGCAAATATAGTTACACCACAGGTACCGGCAGATGAGACTTCAAAGAAAGCTCTTTCTGATAAGGTTTCAGAGGCTGATAAGCTGAACCAGGAGCTTTATACTGACAAAACATGGTCAAATATGCAGATTGAACTTAAGGAAGCAAAGGATGCTTTAGCAAAGACTGACCTCATGCAATCGGAAGCAAAGGAAGCATTATCACACCTCACAGATGCTGTAAATAACCTGAAATCACAGTATGTACTCATGAACATTCCATATGATGAGTTTTACAAGGCTGATCTTAAGAACAATTCAGTTGCAGTAGATGCTACCACATCTGCCACAAAGCAGAAGACCAGAAATACTCTGGCAGCCGGCTCATATCATGCTGATTCAGAAGGAGAGCACATAAACGGTGTAACCTTCCCGGTAAAGGTCACAGATGATTTCTATGATAATAATAAGGATTATACACAGATTACAGATGACAGTAAGGTAGATATCACAACAAATATCAAGGGCAAGGTTTCTACAACAACATATGAAGGAAAGAAGGCTCTTTTTGAGAGTGCTGACTACTCATACTATGTCCTTAGTGAGGTGCCTTCATATTATAAGACAGCAACAGCAGGCACAGATAAAAAACTGTCATTTGGCATTGTAAATGGAACTAAGACGCAGATAGCTGCTGATAAGGTGACTACAAAGTTCAAGACAAAAACAAAGTACGGAGACTATCAGCTCAATCTTGATGGCATAAAGGATGCTATGGGCTTTGAAGATGACGATGTGGTTTACGGTGTTATTGTAAGCACTGATGACAACACAGATTATGCTATGCGTCATGTGGAGAACATCTGGAAAACAGAGGAGCTTGCATGGAGTGTGGGAATTATTACAGATAGCCATGGATGTCCGCTTTCATCTGAGCATTATAAGTCTATGGTTGGAAAGACAATCAAAAATGTAACATACTATACAAGTAAAGGAATCTTCACTTTACCTGTAGATTACAAGGTACTTGAGCACGCTAAGGATGCAGCAGTTGAAGTAGAAAATGCAGCTGTATCAGCAGGACAGACTAATCTTGACGTTACACTTCCGGATGATTTTAACGCAGAATATGCAGTTACAGATGCAAAAGGAAATGAAGTAAAGGGATTTAAGGTTACAGAGGAAAACTTAGCATCGGCAGTGTCAACATATGCAGCAAGCTATACTCAGACTAATAAGCTTGTAATTACATATCCGAAGGATGCAGAGAATACAGAGTATACGCTGACAGTATCCGATAAGAGCAATAAATATGCCCCAATCACTACAACATTCGAGCTCTATGCAGATGCAGTTTCTGCGGCATACAATAATGATGCAACAGCACCGAAGCTTGTAGTGGCAGATGGTGCATCAGCAGCACAGTTTGCAGATTTTATTGGAAAAATCAAGTCTGTAAATGTAAATGGTAAGGATTATCCGGCAACAGGCAAGGGTGCTGTAAAGCTTATCAAGGAAGATGGCACAATTGATACTACTCAGGCTCCGTTTGCTGAGGGTTCAAGCTTTGAAATCAAGGTATCAGCAACAGGATATAAGGATGAGCTTTCATTTACATATGAGAAGCCTGTAGTCATTGATACTAAAGCACTTGAGAGTGCAATTGAAAAAGCAGACACACTCAAAGAGGCAGATTACACAGCAGACAGCTGGAAGACATTCTCACAGGTGCTTTCAAGTGCAAAAGCAGTGCTTGAGCAAAAGGATGACCAGACAAAGGTTGACAATGCAGTTGCATCACTCAATAAGGCTATTGAAAGCCTAAAGAAAAAAGAAGCTGTAAATCCGGGAACACCGGGAAGTGGTACAGGAAGCACAGGTGCGGTATCCGGAGGTACAGGAAGCTCAAATGGGGCAGATACAAAAGCAGCTGTAGCAACAGGCAGCAAGTCAAATTCTACGACCACTGACACAACAGGTACTGCAGCTAAAAAAGCTACAGTAAAGAAGGCTTCAAAGACAGGTGATACAAACCCTCTTATGGGCATGCTCGCTTTGGCGTTTGCATCGATAAGTCTTGTGGGAGCAGCACTTTTTGCGAAAAAGCCAAACCGTAAATAATATAGGTAAATGATTTAGTTTAAAGGCAAGAAAAACTTTTTCTTGACATATTGCGAAAAAAGTTTAAAATAGTGTTTAATTTAATAAGTAATCTAACAAAAGAGCGATGTTGTTCATACATCGCTCTTTTTTGCATTTTTATGCAGGGTTGGAGGAAAGCGAGGGTGTATTATGAAAGAATTGAGTAATGTTATTTCGGCAATTGATGACTTTGTCTGGGGGCCGGTTATGCTGGTGCTCTTGGTTGGAACAGGAATTTATCTGACATTTCGGATGAGATTTCTTACATGGAGAAACCTGGGATATGCGCTAAAGAGAACACTCAGCAAGGAGGCTCGCACAAAGAGCAGAGGAGAGGGTGATGTATCACCGTTCTCGGCACTGACCACGGCGCTTGCAGCTACAATCGGTACAGGCAATATAGTAGGTGTCGCTACAGCTATGGTTTCCGGAGGACCGGGAGCACTGGTATGGATGTGGATTTCAGCAGCCTTTGGACTTACATCAAAATTCTCTGAGTGTATGCTTGCCATCAAATACCGGGAGGTAAATGAAAAGGGCGAAATGAGCGGTGGCCCGATGTATACGATGAAAAAGGGAATAAAGAATAAGAAGCTTGGAGCTGTTTTAGCATGGCTTTTTGCATTTTTTGCAGTGGTAGCTTCGTTTGGAATCGGAAACATGACACAGGGAAACTCTATATCAGGTGCATTAAAGGCTACCTTTAATGTGCCAACCTGGCTGTCAGGAATAATTATTACAGTGTTTGCACTTCTTATCATCGTAGGTGGTATCAAGTCAATATCAAAGGTTTCATCGGTTGTTGTGCCTGTAATGGCTATCTTCTATGTAATCTGTGGACTTATATTAATAATAGGAAATATCTCTAACCTTCCGGCCGGCCTTGCAATGATTTTCAAGATGGCATTTTCTGTCAAGGCAGTGGGCGGCGGAATGTGTGGAACAATCGTAGCGTCAATGATGAATGCTATGCGTTATGGTGTAGCCAGAGGTGTTTTCTCAAATGAGGCAGGCATGGGTTCAGCTGCAATCACAGCAGCGGCAGCCACAACCGACAATCCGGTACGCCAGGGTTATATCAACATGACAGGAACCTTCTGGGATACAATAGTTGTTTGTACAATCACCGGACTGGCAATTGCATCATCAGGCGTGCTTGGCATGAAAGATGCTGCTGGAGACTATCTGACAGGCTCTGATATCACCATAGCGGCCTTTAAGACAGTGCTTGGAACAGGCGGAGGATGGCTTGTGACAATAGGTATCACTTTGTTTGCTTTTTCGACAATACTTGGCTGGGAGTATCACGGAGAGAAGGCCTTTGAGTATTTGCTTGGCACACACCGGTTTAACATGGTTTACAGGGTAATTTTCTCACTCGTTGCATACATAGGCTGTACACAGACTTTGAGCCTGGTGTGGAATTTCTCAGATATCGCAAACGCGCTTATGGCTATTCCAAACCTCATCTGTATGCTTCTTTTAAGCGGTGAGATAGCAAGTGATATAAAGAAATTCCAGCCGGAGATAAAAGGCAGCCGGTAGGAAATTATTATATGTGTATTTAAACTTCCATTAAGGTTCATATTGTATCATCCGAATTGCCAAAGGAGGATGATGCAATATGAAATCTAAATTTATAAAGTTCGCAACATCATCATTTATGAGCTTTCTCATAGACTATGCATTGTTTTGCGGACTTTCTTTTATTTTTCCAAATACAAAAATCTATATATTAACAGCAAATATAATAGCGCGTATTGTGAGTGCAGCGTGCAACTATATGATAAACTGCCGTCTGGTTTTCAAAGAAAAGCAGACAATTAAATCTGCATTGTCGTATTTTTTACTGGCTGTTTTCATATTGTGCATGAACAATGTGGTGCTGCTTTTATATTCAACAATTCCATGGCTTAAACTTTATATAGCAAAAATATTTACAGAGCTGACACTTTTTGTAATCAGCTATGCTGTGCAGAGGTGTATAATTTTTAAAAATA
>OGRR01002192.1_pt1 | contig 10838 bp, 11 predicted proteins | sample 1553511 | NCBI WGS metagenome assembly OGRR01 (sample SAMEA2580040, study PRJEB22360) | human gut metagenome | biome: human gut; feature: human-associated habitat; material: faeces | place: Denmark | collected 2008/2010 | reverse complement strand
GTGATACTTTCTTCCCTTACTACAGTCAGAAAATATCGAAGAACTCTAATTTCCATCAGTAATACCTCCTATATCTGCCATGCTTAATAAATATATTCTATCATACCCATGCCTTATGAGAAAGTTTGCAAAAAATCTCTGTGTTAATAGACGATCTTTGTTCTCTACAAATATATTTAATATGAACAAAGCAATATACAAAATTATTTTGAATCTTTATAGCGGTCAAATTGACCGCTATTTTAGGAAGGTTATAGGATATCTCTATCTATCATATTTTCTATTGTTTCTGAAAAATAACGTTCTTTCAAATCAAGACTTTTGTCTATTTTTTCAAAATTGGAATATTTATCATCTGTATAGTGCTTCGATATTACAGCAAACACTTTATAAGTAGGCTGCGCTGTTACATCTCTAATATCCTTTTTCAATAATGTGTTTGGCACATTTAATTTCGTATTTTTATCTTGTGCAAAGCCAATACAGCCGCACACATTCCCCGCAGCTTTTTCTGTAAATAATTTGGGACCTCTATCTGTAAATTCACCTATCATAGTCGCATTTTTCTTAATCAGCATCATTCATTCCAATATATCTATTTTCTGTCCCGTAGAACCATCTTTGTCCAAAGAAAAATCATTTTCCGTTATTTTCCCATCTATCAAATCATAGCTCATGTCCAAAAAGTCTAAGATTTTCGCTTCGCTTACGGTTCCGTCCAACAGCATAGTGATCCAGTATTTCTTATTCATATGATATCCCGGTAAAAATCCATAGGTCTGTGTCAACAGTCCTACCATATCTGGATCACATTTCACATCGATGATGTCTACTTTTGTATCTCCTTCTAATCCTAGTCTGGATTTTTCAACCTGCATTATCACCGCATACCATTTTCCATTCTGATGCCGAAGCACTGCACTTTCCGGTGATTCCTTCCAAAGATATTCCGGAACTGTTCCATATTGTTTCTTCACATATTCGTAAATCTCTTCCCGTTTCAAAAATTCCACTCCCCAGTTCTTCTATATTAATCAATCTTATGATTGTACTTTTCGTATTTTAACAGGCAGGACATCTGCCCTGCCTTCCTTTCCTATTATAGCATTGTTATTCTGCCTCTACAATCTATCACTCATTTTTTCCTGTTTCTAATAAACTACCATTCCATATCCCATAATGGAATCAAAAGCTTTTTTTCTTTCTGATAAAAAAGCTGTACCAAAAAACTCCGCTCAGGACAAATATAACTACAATCAACATAATTGTTTCTATCATCCATTCACCGCCCATGTATAACCAATTCCATAAACCGTCTTGACATATTCAGGCTTCTGCGTATCATCTTCTAATTTGTCTCTGAGGCGTTTGACTGCAACAGTCAGAGCATGAGCATCCACAAACTCTGTATCTCCCTGCCATACCTCGTCAATCAGATATTCCCGTTTCAATACTTTTCCTCTGTTTTCACACAGCACTCTAAGGAGCTTTTGTTCTGTCTTACTAAGTTCAATGGGGCACTGTCTTTAAAAAATTCCATTTTATCGAAATAAAACTCATATCGGTCAATCTTTATTGAATCCTTCGCTGACATCTCTTTATTCCTAAGCTGTACAGCTACTCTTGCACGCAGTACCATTAAACTGAATGGTTTCGTAATATAATCATTTGCTCCTGCTTCTAATCCTGTCACAATATCTACTTCCATGTTATTTACAGTAAGCAAAATAATCGGTACTTGACTGCGTTTCCTGATCTCCTTTAAAAAATCAATTCCATTTCCATCTGGCAGATTCACATCTAATAAAACTAATACTATATCTTCCATGTTTATAATTTTTCTTGCTTCCTGTAAAGTTCTGCACTGATAAAAAAATAAGAATCATTCTTTAACGCAAGACGTATTCCATCATTCAATTTTTTGTCATCTTCAACAATCAGTAACTTTTCACTCATAATTCACTCTACTTTCCTTTAAATAATACTAATTGTATCATTGCCAGCTTTACAAATCAAACAGTTATATTAAAATCTCAAACAGAGATTTCCTTAGAAACAGCAAAAAGCTCCCGAAAGAGATTTCCACGCTTTAAATATGCACTAATTTTTTCAGCACATAATCTTTGATTTCCTGATGGGTTGCTTTCAACTCAGCACTGGTCACATCCAGTTCGCCCAGAACTAAGTCAATCTTTATTGTGTCGTTCGGATTTTGTTGGTGTAAAAGAACAATCATCTCCACATATTCTGTATATGACACATTCCTATTTTTTAGTGTGCGTCAGGAAGTTTTTCTGATTCCCCAATAATTAATCTTACATAGTAAAATAGGCAGCTATTTTTTCTTAGCTGCCTACCCGCCAATGGAATATTTGGATTCAGGCATGACCCACGCCTTCCTACGGTCATTTTTATTGTATTCTTAAACCAATTTATTATTCCTACAAAAACAATATCCTATCATATAAATCTTTCCAATTTGATGGAAGTATATTCATTTTATATACATTAATTTTTGCTCTTAAAACAAGCCTATCTAGTTCTGTTTCCAACATATTTGCATCTTCTTGTGATAATATTTTCTTCAATGCATACAATCTGGAATAAAGGTTCGTATTATCTGGAAGAACATCTGAACTATCCCTATTATCTGGAATCACCACAGAAGAAGTCATTCCAACTAACATAGAATGATGAGCACAATAATTTCTTAGATTTCTAACTGCATCTAACCATGTATCCATCTGCTTTGTCACTTCTTTTTTATAATTCTTCTGTGAATATGTGTAATCTAATACTTCTTTTCTCAGATCACCTCGCAGATATGAATAAATTAACACCATTGTTCCCATTTCAAAATAAGAAAATGCAGCCCATACAGGTAATACATTATTTTGACGAGTTCCACCTTTACGATATTCTTTCAGTTCAGGGTGTTTTACAACATCCCTTCTCAGTTTCTCCTCATCATTTTTTAACCCTGCAAAAAATTTTGTATGAAAAAACAAAATATTTCTATTTCGGGTCTTTTTATCCTTCTCACTCTTTGTTGGCGTATAATATTGCTTATCCAAATAAAAGCCAGCATCTCCTGTCTTTAACGAAACCGCATTGGCTATGGCACTTTTAAAACGAATCTCCGCCTTTTTACAATACTTAAACAGCAACAATCTTAATTGTACATCAAAATTATAAAGATCAAAGAAAACTTTTGAATCAGCCTTACTTCCAAACGCATTGACCTGTGTTAAAAGGTATTTTCCATAACGACTTGCTCTGAAATATCCAGCATACCCAAGAAACTCTCCCATCTTTTTTCTTTGTCGAAAGTTTACATATTTCTTCATCAGCATAACTTGAGTTTCTAAATCTATCGGTTGTTCTGTATTTGGCATTTGTAACACCTCTCTCATAGTAAAAAAAAAGAATGGATATACCATTCTTAATCCCGCCAATGGAATATTTGGATTCGGGCATGACCCATGCCTTCCTACGGTCTATAATTATATTAGCACATAAGAATTAAATCATCAACTACTTTTTCAAAAAAATCACAGATATATACTATTGCTTTCTCTTTTTTTCTTAAAATCGGCTTGTATATAGGAGCAAACATTCTTAGAGCAAGTTTCGCAACGTAGCCCAATAACCCTTACAGGCTTATCGGCCACTTGCAACTTGATGGGGATTCCGTTTCCCCATACCCTCGGCTACTATCAAAAGCAGACATATTGGTTCCCATGTACATGGTCACAGCAGGATGAATTTTCATCCTTTGTTATCACAGACTTCTGTGAATGTTTCTTCCTGTATCCGGAACCGTACAGCAGAAAGGAAAAGAATATGACAAGACCGAAAAAAGACGAACAGACCGTCCGCAGTAACAGCATCCATATTCGCATGAACGATACGGAGTATGAACTTTTACAGGAGCGAGCCAGTGCCGTCAACATGAGCATGGCTGAATTTATACGAAATGCTCTGGACAATCAGCAGGTAACAATCAAATATGAACTTGTTGCTGATGTTCCAGAAATAAAAAAACTGATCGGAGAATTTGGCAAGATTGGCAGCAACCTCAACCAGATTGCCCGATATTTTAACCAAGGTGGAATCATATCGGCAGAAATGCGTGGGGAAATAAAGAAATGTATCCGAGATATTTATGAAATGAAATATGAAGTGATAAAGATGGCAGGTGATTTTCGTGGCAGTGATTAAACATATCGCAAGTAAAAATGCAGACTATGGAGAATCGGAACGGTATCTTATTTTTCAACACAACGAATATACCCAAAAACCTGTATTGGATGAAAATGGGCACATGATTCTCCGAGATGAGTATTATCTGGATGGACTAAACTGTGATCCGTTTACTTTTGCTTCTGAATGTCAGGAACTGAACAGCTATTACCATAAAAATCAGAACTTCAATGAGATCAAATCTCATCACTATATTATCAGTTTTGACCCGAAAGACAGGGATGAATGCGGATTGACCGGTGAACGGGCGCAGCAACTTGGATTGACTTTTGCAAAGAAAAACTTTCCCGGTCATCAGGCTTTAATCTGTACACATACAGATGGACACAACGAAAGCGGCAACATTCATATTCACATCGTAATCAACAGTATCCGGAAATATGATGTACCAGAAGAACCATTCATGGAATATGCCTGTGAATCAAAAGCTGGCTATAAGCATCATCTAAGCACAGCCTACCTTGCCCATTTAAAACAAGAAGTTATGGATATGTGCCAAAAAGAGAGATTGCATCAAGTTGATCTGCTCACTCCTGCAGAAAGAAAAATCACAGAAAAAGAATACTGGGCACAACGTCGGGGACAGGAAAAACTTGATAAGCTCAACCAGAAGATGCGTGAAGATGGGATTACCCCAAAAGAAACGAAATACCAGACAGAGAAGCAATTTCTCCGGGATGCGATTGACAATGCTGCAAGTATCGCAAAATCTCCCGAAGAATTTTCAAAAATTCTTGAAGAAAAGTATCGCATCATTTTCAAAATTAGTCGAGGACGTTACAGTTACCTTCACCCTGACCGTAAAAAATATGTTACTGGCAGAAATCTTGGAATCAGATATGAAGAAGATTTTCTCATGAAAACATTTATGGAAAATACAAAATCGCTCTCAAAAGAGAAAGAGAATGTCCAGGAACAACCTGTTTCGGATACCGCTACCAATTTACAGCAGGCACTTTCTTCCGATTCATCCCAGACTCCTGTTCCATTTGTTTTCATAAAATCAGATCTCCGGCTTGTGATAGATTTACAAACCTGTATCAAAGCACAGCAGAGCGAAGCCTATGCTCAAAAAGTAAAACTGACGAATCTGAAACAGATGGCTCAGACCGTTGCCTATATACAGGAACATGGGTATGACACCAGAGCAGATTTTAATGCTGCTCTTACAAATGCAGAAAGCCAAACCAGCCTTGCCCGTAAAAAGATGAAAGATACCGAACAACAACTCAAAAATGTCAACGAGCAGATTCATTTTACAGGACAGTACCTTGCCTACAAAGACCTCTATGCTCAGTACCGCAAAAGCCGCAACCGTAATAAATTTTATGAGGAGCATAAAGCGGAACTCTCTCTTTACGAAACCGCTTTGCGTGTTCTGAAAGAAAAATCCAATGGTCAGAAACTTCCTTCCATGAAATCCCTCTATGCGGAAAAAGATCGACTCACAGAACTGCGTGAAGTACAACGATCCGATTTTTTCAGCCATCGTGATCAGGAACGGGAACTGAGGACTGTAGATGCTAATATTGATATGATTCTTGGAAAGAAGCCTGCGCAGGAACATCATATTGAAAAAGAACAGGATTTATAATTCCATTTCTTTCAAATGAAGAGCAAATCTCTCGAAAGGAGAGATTTTGCTCCTTTTAGCGAATATATTTGTATTTTCTGGTCAGAAATTAAAAATAGAACTTATCATTCCCTGAGTATATTTTTATCGTGCCATCTTGACTTACTTTTATCGCCACTCCATTTTGAGCTAAATACGCAGTTGCAGTTTCTCCCGTACCTACCAGTGTATTCAAAGATACTTTAGCCTTTCCTACATCAACAAAAACACTTTCATACATGATGTCTCCATTTTTTTCAATTACTATTGCCCCATCGCTTGCAAGTATTTTATCTATTAGAACTTCATTAGATCTTTTTAAGATATTTAGCTTTGTTTCCCATAGGCTTATACCATTACCGGTTATATAGTCTTTAATACTATCTTTATCGCATTTTTTTGGAATCCATATGATTGTACTTATATGATTTCTTGAACATTTCAGAGTATAATATATTATTGCATTACATATTTCTTTTTTTATGTCTAAACTATCTTCCAAATATTCCGCAAAATTATTTTTGTACCTAAAACGCCAAACATTTTCGATTTTCACATATTCCTTTCCATATGCATCAGAAACAGATATTTCATTCGCTCCAATGGCTCTGACTATAAAGTCTGGATCATGCAAATTTGGGTATAGGTAATACTTTTCAAAATAATTATCTACAAAATTATTACCATCCATACTTTCATTCACATATATGCCTTCTATATTACTATTTATATCTATCAGAAAGAAACTTGTTCTGCCATCTGCTAAAAACCATTCTCTTTTATTCATTGTATCTATACTTCGCTTTTCGCAAAACTTAAAATTACTTTCCCGATATTTAGCAAAATTACTTGATACAATCACTCCAGTTGAAAAATATTCTCCTTCAAATGTCGAAACGGATAATTGTTCTATTTTTTCAATTAAATGTGCAAATTTTATTCCATTATGTAAATTAGATGAAACACAGTTTGCTATAAGCATTTGTGCAAATTTATCACCAAATAGCCAATCTCCACCTTTAAATTTTTGAAGATAACATGCTGTTAACTGTTCAGAAATTGCTTCTGCTATTCTAGGGAAAAAATTTTTTGCTAAGTTCATCTTTTTAATATATTTTCCCACCAGAACATATGGATAATAAGCAATTAACTCATCATCCACATAAATTTGTGAAACTACGCAGATTTCATTCTCTCTTTCCTTTATTTCATTCACTGAATTCAAACTTTTAACATTAAGCCATCCTTTAATTACATCTAAATGAGAACATTGTACTCTTATTTCCTCAAGATTCAAAAAATTCTTCAAAAATTTTTGTAATTCCGGTTGTCCATGTTCTAAAAACGAACCAAAACCTTCTATATCCTTAATACAACTATATTTTGGAGTTCCAATTACAAATTTCATATCTTGCCTCCATCCATATTAATTCTTTTGCATATTATTATAAATGTTTTCTGCGCTTTTTCAACAAAAATGGCCCTGCCACATATGTAGCAAGACCACCTCTGTCAAATACTATTTTTTCTTCCTCTCCATATCCTCCGTCATCGCTTTCTGCTGCGTCTGTTTCTTTCCCTGCTTTGCGACTTTCTTCTGGTTGAGTCGGAGCTTGGCAAGTACGGATTCTCTTGGTTTATTTTTATCTTTTACCTTGCGGACGTTGTTCATCAGTCCGTCGATCATATTGTAATTGGCTTCTTCTGCCATCTCTGCACTGCGGAGATATTCTCCGTTGTCCATGACCTTCTGCCAGTTTGCCAGCTCTGGTTCTTTTCTCTTCTGTTGTGGCGGCTGTTCCTGTACAATTGGTGTTGATGTTTGTTGCTGTGGCGATGTTTCCTGTTTTTTCTCTTCCTGTTGCTTTAAGAAACTTTGAATTTTCTCTCTTGCCTCTGCATCGAGTCCGTTATAGTTATCATTCATAACAACAGCACCATCATCACTGAGAACCACATAGGCAGCTCTCGGTCCGTATTCTTCGTGTTCCATCAGGAACCATTTTCTTTCATTCATCAAAATGTAATCGACAACCTGCCATGTTCCTTTTTTCTTTTCGATGGTATATCCTTTTGTATCAACATCCAGCTTTGTATCTGAAGAATTTTTTATCTGGAAGAAATCCGAAACAATGATAAATCCATCTTTATCTACATAGTAAGCTGTCGTTTTTCCATCGTCCGTAAGAACAATGACATCACTGCATCCAACAGAGTGCCCCTTAAAGTTCTTCGGTCGCTGTTTCTGCAAGCGTGTTTTTATATCCGCCGGAGTTTCCCCCGGCCGGATTCTTCCAATATATACCTGCTGATAATTTTCTGCCCTGACCTCTTTTCCTTCACTTTTTAATTTGGCATAAGAACGGAAACGGACATTTCTGTACTCTGGTGCTTCTTTCACCTGATATACTGCACACTGACTTGTGTTCATGCTTCACTCTCCTCCATCAACTCTAAATCTTCTTTATACTCTTCCAAATCCATGAGGAAAACCTCGTAGCCTTCATCGCTCATACAGAACAGTTTTCTTATTGTTTCGCAGACCAGCATAATCATTTCCGAATCTCCTGTAAGAAATGGTATAACCCGGTCGATTGCTTCCATAGTATCAATTCGGTTGCCCTGATCAAGCATTGCAGTTACGATACATTCTTCCATATCAAAATTCATAGACATATCCATCATAATTCCATATCTCCCTTCTTATGTTCATTATTTTTTTCTTGTGCTTTTTCCTGTGCCTTTACTCTCGCCTGATAGTCTTTTAAAGACTGCAGAACAGATTTTTTAATGCTTCCTGGTTCTCTTGTTACTTTCTTCTCTGCATTTTTTTCAACATCTATATTTTTTCCTGATTGTTTTTCGGATAATTCTTCCGTAATCTCTGCCTGCTTATTCTTTTTATCTGCAAGATATTTTTCCATATCATTGATTGCTTTCTGTACCAATGGGCTTTCCTTATAATGCGGAATCATATCTATCAGTTCCCTGTCTACTCTATCCCAGCTCATCAGTTCGTATTCTCCAGAATAATCTTCATCCCCATCCTGCAGATCAAAGCCAATCCCTTTGCCTCCATGCATTCGTTCTGCCGGAATACTTTCATAAATTTTAATCGCTTCTTCCAGGGTGAGATTATTATGGTATTCCCCCATGACCGGGAACTCCATACACTCTGCTACATAAAAAGTAATCGTAGCTTCTGGCTGTTCCTGTTCTGGTTGTCTGGTAAAGATAGAAAGAGTTTCTGTTTTTTCCAGACGGGAAAGCAGTGAACGGGCAGTTATCACATCACTGTCTATATCAGATTCTTCCGATACTTCAATCAGCCAGTCCTTTAAACACCCTGTTTTCTTATTCAGAATATCCTCTGTGATCTTCTCCACCTGTTCTTCCCTGTTCTCAACGGTATCTTTATATTCGTAAGTGTCATATTCATAACTGAAATTATCTAAATCAGCCGCCAGCTTTTCGATTTTCTTCTGATCAAGATAAGCTTCGGACTCTTTCATATATTCTGCCAGAGTGATTCTTTCTTCTGCGATAGGATTGATGTCCACCTTAATACCTGCCATTGCTATACCATGAGCATTTAATTCATTAAAGAAACTATCTTCCCGGATATTGCCACGATAAGAAAGCACTACATCAAGGTCAGAATCATTTCTGTAAAGTTCCTCTCTGCTTCTGGAACCATGCACCCTTGCTGCAAGTAGCTCTACTTCATTTTCCAGTCCCATATCTTCCAGAATACCCTGTGCGTGATACAAGACACCTTGTTCAACTTCTGCCCTGCTAAGACCATTTAATGCAACCTCATCTCTTCCAATCTCAGAAGTCGCACGAAGTTCACCTGCCTGCAGTAAGTCTTTGGAATGTTGGATGGTCATTGCTTCAAATTCTTTATAGTCTACTTTGACGCACTCCATATCATCCATTCTTTCACTTTTTAAGATTTCATAAGTAGCTTTCTGAATAGATATATCTGGATTATCGTAATCATTTTCATTAATTTCATGCAAATCAGAATCATAGAAAATATAAAAATAACCTTCTTCTGTTGCCTGTACAGTCAGATACCCTTTACTCTTAGTAAACTGCATGGCGATTCCCTCACAGGTATCCACTGCTCTTTCCCTGTCATAGTCCTCAAAAATACTTGGAGGACAATTCTTTAATAACTGTGCCAGCTGCATCTGCCGTTCGCCTGCTTCTTCCACTTCTGCCATCAAATCCTCATAATCAACGGGAACTGCATTTTCCAGGGACATATCTTCATCTTCCAGAATATCTTCCATTGCCTGCCGCATAGAAATATCAGGATTGTCATAAGCACCACCGTCAATCTCATCGTAATCCAAAGCATAAAAGGTATAATCATAGCCTTCCTCTGTTTTCTGGATTGCAAAATACCTATCGTCAATCTTATATGCCAGTTCATCCGGTTCCAGTTCCGGCATAAGTCCCTCTACAGAAATTCCTTTCTCCTGCAGATATTCTGAAATAGCTTCCAATGCTCCTGCATCATATCCATTCCAGAGATCTTCTGCAACAAGCTGACCATGTTCCGATACAATAATCCCTGCCACATCTGAACCATACTCATCATGTTCCATGAAGAAGAACTTCTCCCCTGCATACTCTCTTTCATCTACTGTATGCCAGGTTCCCGCATGTCCATCTGCTTCAAATCCTCTGATATCTGCTGTAATGGTGACTTCCGCTTCATCCAATGCCTGTTCAATCTTCTGCATACGGATCTCTGCCCTTGCCATATCAATAAATCCATCTAACACCGCCGGGTGGCTTTCTATCACATAATCCTGATTCAGATTCTTTCCTTGATTGATATTTTCCGGGATTTCGATATGCTCTGCCCAGTCTTTGTTCTGTCTGGAAAATCTGCCATCATAAGAAAGTTCCCGAAGCGTATTTGCCATAACAAACGTCATACGTTCTTCTC
>OGRR01002180.1_pt1 | contig 10910 bp, 8 predicted proteins | sample 1553511 | NCBI WGS metagenome assembly OGRR01 (sample SAMEA2580040, study PRJEB22360) | human gut metagenome | biome: human gut; feature: human-associated habitat; material: faeces | place: Denmark | collected 2008/2010 | reverse complement strand
GCTGAAATTACATATAAAATATAATATATAGTATTTTTCAAAAGAGTGGAAATAGGACAAACAAAAACATTCCACAGCAAGGAAAAAAATTGGTCAAATATCACTATAAATAAATAGCTGATAACGAAAGACATAATATTTATGAATCTATTTTTACGTATAAACATTAGATAAATACTTACACTTATCAATAGAAAAATAACCCCATAATTTCAACTTTATTTATTAGAAACATGTTGGTTGAAAGAATTGTAAAAAGAATTGTAATTTCTTTAAATTGCAATTTGAAAGGTAAGAAGTAATAGATTAAAATCATGTACATAATTGCATTTAAAAAACAGCTCATTAATTGTAATAATGCATCCATTGTTATCTCTCCACATTATTTTTTGTCTATTATACATCATTTAATTTGATTATTAAACTCAATTATAGAAATCAGAGGAATTTTTTACATGTGTGTTTCTAAAAAAATGAACAGTACCTAGTAGTTTACCTCGATTTTTATATAGTATTTGAACGTAAAGAAAGTTTTGTAGAAAAATAATAATAGATAAAATCAACAATATAGACGATATTGTTAGAGCCCGGAAGAATTAACCATTCAGAGTCTGATAGAAACAACCAATTGGAGCTCACTAGAAATAACCATTCATATAATTAATTATATCTGGTGAAGCTACAATAGCATTTGCTTACAACAGCAGCCTTCAATCTGAATCAATGGCAAGGGATACGCCGGCAAATATGCCACATTGACACAGTTTCAGCCTGTTGCATAAAGTAATCAAGCAGAACAAGAAGATGTTCTGCTGAAGACTACTTGTTATGGTCATTTCTATTGGACAATAATTGGCTTTTTCTGTCGGATCCAGAGTGGTTGTTTCTGTTGGTCTTACATTGGCTGTTTCAAGTGGGACTCTAACAATATCTAGACTTTCCCCTAAATAGACATTATTTAATAAAGCATTTTATGTTAAAATAGAGTCAATATTTACCAGTCAGATCAATCTGTCAAAAGAATAAACCATTCAGAACTTGACGATTCATCCGATACCTGAACAATCGATGCTCCATCATTAGTACTATTATTCAGCACACCCAAATATAATCCACTCCATCTGTTTTGAATCTTATATTTCCCATCAGACGTAGTAGTAATCTTCCATTGCTGATTCCAACCACCGTTATATTCGTACTGAACTACTTGTGCATTTTCATTTTGAGAAAGACCGCAAACATCTAAAACTTTACCACTGTTCTTATTTACAATTTTATAATAGCTACTGTCTACCTTTTCAAATATCCACTTTTGGCTGTCCCACTGGTCATAAGTATATTGTTCTACCTGCGCATTATTGTCTTGTGATCCAGTTGCAATATTAACCGATTTTTGGCTATTGATATTCATCATTTCATATGAACAATCAGTATTCAAGTAATCCGGAGCTAATTTAAATGCATTTAAAGCATTTGTGAAATGCAACTTATTATTCCCAACTAATTCTGTAGCTCCCAATGTATAACCATCTGGTACAACAGACGAATTTAATTCTGGTTCCCAATAGAATACTCCTATTCCTTTATTGTTAGGAACCGATTTAACAGCGTTAATTTCTTTTCTTAACAGTTCATATGTTCCTTGTGAATTACTTTCGAGCTCACCGGTTTCACAAATCATCACATCTTTACCATACTGTGATGCCATTTTATTCAAATTATACGCAACATTTTCTATACAATCTCCATCATAACTCGAAGTCCAATACGGATAGTATGACATACCTATCACATCTGTTTTTCCACCGCATTTCGTGATAAAGTTTTCAAAAAACCATGCGAAATGGCTTATCCCACTTCCATGCGTAAGATGTGTAACTACCTTTGAATTAGGACTTATCGATTTCACCGCATCATATCCGCTATTCAGATATTTCGTTAATTGAGTAAAATCATTTGACTGATTACTTCCAGTCGGATACAACATACCATAACTAACTTCATTTCCAACCTGTACCCACTCTGGATAAATATCCTCATCTGCTAGCTCAGTCATTATATATCTTGTATAATCATATACATACTTTTCCAGCTCACTAGTCGATGCATTTTTCCATTCTGATGGAACATCTTGAATCAATGGATCTGCAAAATGATCACTATAGTGAAATACAACCATTATCTTCAAACCTAGCTCTTTTGCTCTTTTTGCTGTATATAAAAGTCCCTGAGTATCCGCGTAACCAAGCATACAATTTGTACCATCAGGTTTAGTCCAATAGAAATTCTCAGGTGGTTTTACAAAAACTCTAAGTCTTACAGCATTTACACCCTTTTCTTTTAACAACTCAAGAGCATCTCTTGTATTTCCATTGTCATCCACCCATTCAACGCCTTGTGATTCAAGCTGTGATAAAAAACCTATATCTGCACCATAAATCATTTCATTTTCTGACAAATTATCAGCCGCTTGTACGGGAATTGATGGTATTGACAACACTATGCATAAACAAATCATCATTAAAATAGCTATACTGCATCTTCTGCTACTCTTTTTCATCACCGTTTACCTCCCAATATCTATGCATACCTCGACGTCATCGTCCGTCCACAGTCGAAGGACTGCAGATTCTTTCGAATTTGAATCCTTCCATCTAACCACAGCTAATGCACTTCCTTCAAAAGTTGTTACTGTATCTGAGAAATAATCTTCTTCGCTTGAAGGATTGGCTGTACCAAATCCCTCTAGCACACCATTTCCCGTAACCTTAGCATGAATTATTCTCCTCTGTGTTTCTTGTGGGTTACAAACACCATGTTCATCTTCTAACCACACTTTTACGTATGCTACATCCCGTTCATTCTCGGTAACACGACAAGCCTTTAGCCTTTTTACCGAATCAGCAGTGACAAGTTCATACTTTCCAATCTCTTTCCCTGACTCATATGCTATTGCCTTTAAAGTCCCTGACTCATATGCAACTTCATATGTTGCTGTGTAATGGGATTTTTTTCCAGCTGGCTTCCTACCAAGAGATTTACCATTTAAAAACAATTCTACTTCATCTCCTGATGAATATACATCAACACTGGCCTTTTCTCCTTCATGCCCTTTCCAAGTCCAGCTACTGATATTATCTTTAAACATCCATGCGGTTTTGCTTGCTGTCTGTCCCCTATGCTCCATACGTTCTACCGCAATGTATGGCTGATTTGTTAATCCATATACAATCTCCCGGAAATAACTAATTGGTCTGCGATTTCCAATTAAGTCTATATCTCCAATATAACCCAGTCTTTCTGGATAAATGCTTGTAAAATTCTCTTTTCCATCATAATGGAAAATCCCTACTCCTGCTTCGCCGATATAGTCATAACCTGTCCAGGTAAAATCGCCAATAACATGTGGATATTTTGTAACTTTCTCCCAAAGATTTTCAATATCCGCTGGATATGTTTCTGTCCCAAGTACCGTTTTTCCCGGATGCAGCTCATGCTCAAGTTCATATCTTCCACTCAAATAATTAAGTCCGGTGATATCACAACTCTGGGCACATTCTTCCAGGGCTTCTGTAACAAGTGGATGCTTTGCAAAAAACTCGCCCTTTTCTCCAGACATAAGACTCATAAAGCTATTGAGAGCATTACTTCCCCCACCACTTCCATTGCCTTGTGTGTCCATTCCAAACTTTTCAATGACTTCCTTCATAATAACCTTGAGTCGTTTTCCAGCACAATTCAATCCATTTAAAGCATTTGTAGTAAATCTTGTGGCATCTAGTTCATGAAATCTATTGCACAAAGAACGATTAATCCATGATCCCTGTTTTGTTCCTGCTTCCTGTATCTCATTTCCTACAGAATAAATAACTACCGATGGATGATTATAATCCTTGTCTACCATGTGGTGAATCCATTTTGGTGCTTCTTCTTTGAAAATATCTGAAAAATCATAGGTGTTTTTACCTCGATTCCACATGTCGGTCAACTCATCCATCACAAGCATTCCTAAATGATCGCAAGCATCAAGCATTGCTCTGCTCATAGGATGATGCGAACTTCTTATCGCATTGAACCCTGCCTCTTTTAGTCTTTTACACCGGTACCACTCCGCTTCTGGGAATGTCTCTGCTCCTATCACACCATTATCATGATGAATGCAGGTTCCTCTTAAATTCACTGTTTCCCCATTGATCCGAAATCCATTAACTGGATCAAGTGTAAGCGTCCTAATGCCGAAATCCACTGTATATTCATCACATATTTCGTCCCCTATATATGTTTTGACACAGCACTGATATAAATTCGGATGATCTGTACTCCATTTTTTCGGACATTTTACAGGAATCTGTACTCTTACAGTTTCTTTTCTTTCAGAATAAAATACAATATTCTGTTTTTCTGTTACAACTGTTTTTCCCTCAAATATCAGTTCAACATAGCATTTTGCTTCTATGCCACATTCTTTTGTATTCTTTACGTTGGCACAAACTTCCACAACTGCTACATCATCATTTACAGATAACGTAGTTATTTTCATCTCATCATGTGGAATATAGACACCTTTCCCTGTCCATAAATTCACATCACGATAAATTCCAGAACCCGTATACCATCTGCTATTTGGCTGGTTACTGTTATCTACATCAATTTTTATCAAATTTTCCTGTCCATAACAAATCCATGGCTTTAAGTCTACAGAAAAGCCCATATATCCATTTCTATTTACAGTTGCAAGGGCCCCATTTATCCAAACTCTTGCTGTTCCGTAAATTCCTTCAAACTCTAACACCACATCCTGGTTTTTCCATTCTTCTGGTGCTAAAAATGATTTTTCATAAGTATAAACTCCCCCAGGATAAAAGCCGCTCTGTGCACCTGCCGGACACTCTTTATCTCTTTTTTCACGAATCATAGCATCATATGGAAGTGTAACAATTATTTTATTGTCATCACCATAAAAAGCCTTTAATCTGTCATCCTGATCTACTTTTTCAAATGTCCAGCGATCATTAAATTTCTGACACTGCATACTTTGTTCCTCTTTCCATTTTAATTATTCGCTTCCCTTTCCATATCTATTCTCTTATTTTCTTTTTCTACTGTCATAAGTCCTAAAAGAACAGTGATTACAACTCCAAGGATTACAGGAATTGTGATATACATACTAAAGATCATATTAATTGCTCCACTTGTCTGAGTTGCTGCTGTTCCAACATAGCCGGATGCATTTAACAGCCAGCCAACTGCTGCTGTTCCTATACCACCACCAACTTTTACTCCAAGTGATGAGCAGCTAAACATCATACCATCAATATGTACACCTTTTGTACGATATGTATATCCACTGATTTCTGCAATCAATGCATTTAATGTACCTGACATTGTTCCTGCAAAAGTTCCTTTTAAGAACATAAACAGAAGCATCATTGACAGATTCTTCTGCATTGCAAAGAAGATTAAGAAAATACCTAAAATATCACTAATGACATATCCCCAGAAGTTAACTTTTTGCATACTTCCAGTCTTCTTTACTAATATAGGTGTAAAAATCAATGCAATAATAACTGGGAACATCTTCATCATTGAGAATAAGCCCAGTAATGAACCATCACCAAGTACCTGTTTCATAAAGTAAACAGCTGAACCTGTTGTTAAGTTACTCATAAAATAATATACAATATAGATTGCTACTATTAAAATATAATATTTATTGCTAAAAAGAAGTTTTAAAGATTCCCCAAAACTAATCTTATCATCCTGTGTCTTTGACTCTACTTCAACTACAATGTTTTCATCCTCTGGTAATTCTTTTACACAAAGACAACTAATGGTATTTACTACAAGACCAATTGTTCCACAAATAATCGCAACCATTCTCCATCCGGCAGCTCCACCGCCAAATGCTTCTACTCCATTAGTTACTGCAAATCCCATTACAATATTTGTTGCAACAGCAAACATAAAACGAATGGAACCAAGCTGAACACGCTCATTCTTATTTCTAGTAATGAGTGCTGATAATGCTGAGTATGCAATTCCATTTGCTGTATAGAATATAGCATTCAATGCTGTATAAAAAGCAAAGAAATAGGCATATTGTGCTGTTGTCCCAAGCCCACCCGGAATAGAAAACAGCAATACCAAGCATAATGATACACCGATTTGAGCGTATAACATCCACGGTCTTGCTTTTCCTAGTTTTGATTTCGTACGGTCAATCAAGTTACCAAATATAACATCTGAAATTCCATCTAAAAATTTAGATACTAACATCAATGTTCCGATGATTCCTGTGTTTAATCCCATTGTATCTGACAGATACAAAAGCACAAAACTGGATACTAATCCATAACTTGTGTTTGAAGCTAAATCGCCTGCTCCATAGGCTATCTTTTGATACCATTTCAAGTATTTCTTTTCTGTTTCACGCATTACTTTGTAACCTCCTTATTCCTCGGCACAATTATTTTTCATTTCATAAACGCTTATGTTTTTATAATATTACTTTAATAAATTATGTCTTATAATACTACAACATATATGATAGAATATATTTAAATTTTTATCATATTCGTGAATGAAAGGGAGGACTTGTTGAAATGGCTTCATCCTATACAGTTAATAATATTATCGAACAGGATAATTTAAATAGTGGTATTAACTCCTATATCAAGATACTGACACCTATTCAGTTCACTCTCGAAACATGCTGTCAGTCAGATGATAATGCTTATCTCAATTTCTTGATGACATCACCACGTGAAAATACTTTTTATCATTTTCAAACCAAAAAAGAAATCCACCAATTTAATAACCGAGCCCCACATATCCACGATTTCTATGAATTATTAATTGTTTTAGACGGAGAAATCCACCAGCAGATAGAACAATCTGACCTAGTATTTCATAGTGGAAACTGTTGCTTGATGAACCATAATATCGTCCATAAAGAAGTCTTTTCTTCAGATGCAACACTCTTATTTATAGGTATGTCAAAAGAACTTGTAAAACAACTGTCTGATGATGAACAAAAAGTATATTTTCCAGATATCGAAATGCCAGGAATAAATCCTATATTAAAGTTTCTTACAGACAACCTAGATAATCCTGATACGAAAGAATATTTAGATTTTCTTCCCGCACTTAATAATAAAGACTGGCATCACACTCTTCACGCAATTACTGACAATATTTTACGTGCAATTATGTTTCCAAAACTCGGTTCCACTTATATTATAAAGGGGATGCTTTTAGAATTATTTGACTATCTGGCAGATCCTACACATTTTCACTTTACACCGGTTCACGTAGAAGCTGACAATGATTTTATATTATTTTCTCATATTTGCCATTTATTAGAAGATACAGATGGAAGAATCTCTCGCTCCGAATTGGAACAAATATTAAACTATAGTGGCAATTATCTGAACACCATTGTTAAAAAATATACCCACAAATGTCTGTTTGATTATGGGCAAACTTTCTGTATGAAAAAAGCTGCTACATTACTAAAAGAAACAACTTCCTCTATTTCAGAAATTATGGAAGAATTACATTTTACTAATACAACTCATTTTTATAAATGTTTCAAAGAGCACTATCATATGACTCCAAATCAATTTAGAATCTCTAGCAAAAACAAACATTGAAAATAAGCCTGGTAAATGATCTTTTAAAATCATCTACCAGGCCTTTTATTTCTCTTTATCTTACACCCCGATCAGCCTCTCTCCAGCTTATCTTTTCCAGCTACCGCTTGCTGTTGCTTCTGCTGTCCCAGTTTTCTATCTACTTTTCCATCATCTTTAACCAAAACAAAACCACATTCGAGACATCTAGATTTCTCCTTTTCTCATTTCATTTTCTATCACAATTAAATTTGATACAAATTGCAACTAAAACCGAGCTCGTTCCTACACTGTTCCAGTTCTGCATACTCTGGCATCGTATGATTAACTTCAGCATGATAATATCCTTGCATCATAACCGGAGTATTGTACAATGCTGCCGTCAGATTCTTCATTTCACTTTCTACAAGCTCTTTTTTCTGAGTTTTAAGCATACGGTAATAATACTGAGAAGAAATATTCCTCTGCAAAGTACGGACACTCCAAGTCTGTTCTACTGCTTCTTTCTCATACCAGTCTCGAGCTTTCTCATCTTTAACCTGTAATAATGCTGCATAATGCGACCAAGACAGTAATCTAACAGATTTTCCAGACGATGTCTGGAAAATTTCAGGGTAGGTCTTATAGAAAGAATAAAAGCTATATAGATTCGACTTTGTATAACCTCTTCCATATTCAGCCGATAATTCTTTTGCCAACTTTTTATAATTTCTGCTCCATATTTTGCCCTATCCTCACCTTGCAATCCTATAACCAAGGAGCCAATTTCTCTGTATGAGCGTTGTGTTGACTGCCCGATATGCAGCTTTTTGTGAGGACTCAATAATTCCACACATATCTTTTAAGATGTCGTCGGTTTTAACAAAATTATCCATAAAACTATTTTGATCGATTTTTTCCAATTTATTCTCCATAGTCATCACTCCTTTGGATTTCATTTTTAAATTATTCGCTTTCTTGCATATCCACTTTTCTTCATTCTATTACAGCATCTTATTATTCCGCTATCTGTTTTTGAATTAAGTATCAGATCTCAAAATATATCATATTTAATTGTAATAGTCGGATATCAAAATCTCAACAATTCGCTCATTGATTTCCTGTACAATTTCCTAGTCGTACGCCACACATATCATGATTAACTTCAGCGGAATAATAGTGGCTAATTGTATTCGGTGCGTTGTATAGCGCCGTGATCAAATATGCCTTAATATTCACAATCTTTGTTTTGTTTCTTTCCATGCATCCGATCACATATTCCAAATGTGATTTTTTCAATTTGAGGAACTTACTTTTCACTAAGCTATACGGATAATCTTCTCCAGCAATACGGACCTCTTGTCTAGGTACACAGACTACATCGCAGATGATCTGATACAATTCTTCATACATGTCACGATGCTTCCATTCATAATCTAGCATCATAATATCATAATCAATATTTTCTCTGATTAACTCCATATATACTGCTGTTGCATCCATCACATCAATCTTATCTATTGACTGATATGATTGATTGATAGAATTATTATTATTTATATTATTATCTATTTCTATATTACTCGGGTGTAATTTTTCCACTGGTACCAGTGTATTTTTTTCACTACTCCCCGGTTCAAAACTACACTGGTTACTTTTTTCTACTGGTGTAGTTTTTTCACCAGTAGAATTTTTACACTGGTGTACTTTTTCCACTGGTTTAGTTTCTTTTTTGTACTTAACCACAGGATTGCTCTGATCGCAAAAATCCTGTTCTCTCTTTGATACAAAGTTCTTTACATAAATAATATTTGCTACTCCTGGCTGCTGAATCATATAAATAAGACCAATTTCTTCCAGCTCTTTCAAAAGAGAGCTTGCCGTCTTTCGACTAACATTTAAATCTTCTTCAATATTGTTAAGGGAATACTTAATAAAAACCTTATTTGCTTCATCAAGCCATCCTCTTTTTTTTGAAAGAGACATTCTATCAAGCATTAACCCATAAAGAAGCTTTGCATTATTCGTTATTCCTTTAAAACGTGCATCTGTGATAAGAGCTTTCGGAAGTCTGTAAAATGTAAACTGCTCTGCTTCTCTCCCGTAATAAAAATCTAGTTTTAATTTCTCCATTACACTTAATCCCCTCTCATTTTATCCTGCGCTCTATGCTTTATCATAGAGCGCTCCAAATTCACATAATTTTTTTACCATATCACAAGTTCTTCTTTTTTATTTGGAAACTACAAATAAAACAGGAACCTCTCCTCAGTTATTTCTGAAGGAAAGATTCCTGTTTTATATCCTTTTCCCAATACTCTTTAGAGCAATCCGTCACTTGAGCCCATATTTCTTCATCTCAAATTACGAATTTGTTGTAGTAAGCGTTGTAGTAAACACTTTTTCGCCCTAAAGCATCTTGATCTTTTTTATTCTAATATAACTTTGCACCAGCCGGGATGTGGTTATCAACCATCAGGAGATGAAGTTCTTCATCCTCTGAATTCTTAAGGTTGTTTACCGCTGAAATCAGCATACCTTCGGAAGCGATTCCCATCATCTTTCTCGGTGGCAGGTTCACAATAGCGATTGCTGTCTTACCAACCAGTTCTTCCGGCTCATAATACTCATGAATACCACTTAAGATCACACGATCCTTGCGTACTCCGTCGTCCAGTGTAAACTTCAGAAGCTTCTTAGACTTCGGTACTGCTTCGCAAGCCAGGATCTTCACTGCACGGAAATCAGATTTTGCAAATGTTTCGAAATCTACCATTTCCTCAAAGATTGGTTCAATCTTTGCATTAGAGAAATCAATCTTTTCGTTTGCTGTAAAAAATCCATTATTGTCATCTCCTGCTGTTGCAGATTCTTGACCTTTTTTATTCTCGCTTGCGCCCACTGTTTTCATTGTCGGGACCCTTTTTGTGGTTCTTTCATACTCGACCAAGCTGGTGTTAATACTATTAAATTCTCCATATTCCAATTATCCCCCATACTTCATATTTTTGCTCTACTTTGAGTCACTTTGCGGGCAAATGATGTAAAATATGATGTAAATGATGTAGGGCGATAGTAGTATATGCAAGAGCATAGTCATATACAAGAAATTATAACTTCTCTTATTTACAATGTCAATCCACATCAAAGTAACGCTGCCTTATCTTTTCCTGCTTCAGAACAAGAAAAAAGAACACACAACACTCTGCATGTTCTCTTTCTGTAATGTGAAGTCCAATATTATCCTTTGAAGTAGCTATCCAATCCTTTGAACTCTTCCGCTTTCATTTCTTTTGTAAC
>OGRR01002174.1_pt1 | contig 10924 bp, 6 predicted proteins | sample 1553511 | NCBI WGS metagenome assembly OGRR01 (sample SAMEA2580040, study PRJEB22360) | human gut metagenome | biome: human gut; feature: human-associated habitat; material: faeces | place: Denmark | collected 2008/2010 | reverse complement strand
GCAGGCGCGCAAGACGGCAAGCTTGCATCGCGCTCGCTGAACAAGCAGTCAACGCAGAAAACCGTCGAAAAGAAAGACGAGATCAGCGCTTCGCAGGCATCGGATGCCGCAAAAGAAGGGGAGGGCAACAACGCTGTTTCCCTGTTCTCCTTGCGCTGCTCGTACGTGGAAAAGCAAGCACGCGTTGTGGTGGTGGACGTGGAAAACCCCAGCCGTTACAACGAGCGAACGGTGGTGCGCGCCAATGGGCGCACGTTCGGGTTCGTTTCGATCGATGAGGTAACGGCGCAGGAAAGCTACCTGGCCAAGCGCATTGCCGACTACAAGAAGCTCGGGGTCGATCTGGTGGTATGCGTGACGAAGGACCTTTCGCTGTTGAAAGACTATTCGGGCGCTGCCATCGTCATCTCCACGCAGGACGAGGGCCTGTCCCCGCACGGTGCCCTGGTGAAGGGCGTGTTCTACGACGATGCCGCCCTGAAGGGGCAAGTGGGAACCATCCTGGTTTCCCCCTCGCGCACCATTACCGCTAAAGATGTTTCCTCGCTGTAAGGCTTTCGGGTTCAGGGTGACGTTTACCCCTGCTTCTACGGCGGTTTTCCTGCTGAAGAGCGCTATTGCGCGGCACGTATGCACAAGGCATCTGAACAGGCGCGCCCTGCGTGTTCGGTCTGAGGTCGGGCGGGTGCATCCGGCTGCGGAAGATTCGTGCACCTTTCTGCGATTTTTGCATTGTGAGTTACAAGAGCAAAGTGATTTGCTATCATAGCGAAGTTGTCGCCCTGGACGGGTGGCAAACGTCGCGTACCAAAAAGCGGGTGTGGCGGAATTGGCAGACGCGCCAGGTTTAGGTTCTGGTGGGTAACCCCCGTGAAGGTTCAAGTCCTTTCACCCGCACCATTTGCGCGACTCAATGTTGTACCCAAGAAGGAGTTTATTCGTGAACATCAAAGTAGAGGCTCTCGAGAACAACCAAGTGAAGTTCAGCTTCGAGGTCGACGCTGACGATGTAGACGCACGCATCAAGCGTACGTATCGTCAGGTTGCCAAGCGCTACAGCTTCCCTGGCTTCCGCCCTGGCAAGGCTCCTCGTCCCGTTATCGACAACATCATGGGCGCTGATGCGGTTCGCACCACCGTTACCGAGGATCTTGTCAACGAGGTATATCCTCAGGCACTCGAAGAAAACAACATCGTGCCTCTGCAGCGTCCCGACTACCAGTACGAGCTGGAACTGGTTGAAGACCACAAGCCCTTCAACTTCACCGCTACCGTGCAGGTAAAGCCCGAATACGAGCTTTCCAGCTACGAGCCCGTAGAGGTAGAGGTTCCCTCCACCGAGGCAACCGACGAAGAGATCGATGCTCAGATCGAAGAACTCCGTAACTACTACCACGACTTCAAGGACGCAAACGCCAACACCAAGGTAAAGCCTGGCGAATTCGTTGAACTCACCCTTTCCGCAACCGACGAAAAGGGCAACGACGTTCCTGCTCTGTCTGCTGACCATCGTCTGTACGAGCTCGGCCAGGGCGTATACCCCGAGTCCTTCGACGCAGAGCTCATCGGCCTGAAGAAGGGTGCAGAGAAGTCCTTCGACCTCGACCTTTCCGAGGACACCTCAGCTGTTGCCTCTTCCCTCGAGAAGAAGGGCGTATTCCACTTCGACGTCAAGATCGACGTTATCAAGAAGAAGATCGTTCCCGAGGTTACCGAGGAATGGGCTAAGGAAACCTTCGGCTTCGAAGGCCTTGAGGACATGCGCGGCAAGATTGCCGAGAGCATCAAGTCTCAGAAGGGTTCCAGCATGGTTCGCCGCAAGGAGAACGAATGCCTCCTGGCTTTGGGCGAGCGTCTGGAAGGCGAACTGCCCGAGGCTATGTGCGAGCGCGAGGAAACCAACCTGCTCCAGAACTTCTATGGCCAGCTTTCCAGCATGGGCCTGACCTTTGACAAGTATCTTTCCGCTATGGACATGACCGCTGATCAGTTCAAGGAAGACAACAAGAAGCAGGCAGCTGACATCGTTCGCCAGGACCTTGCTCTTGACGCATGGGCACGTCACTTCGACATGAAGGCAACCGAAGAAGAGGTTCACAACGAGTTCACCCAGGCTGACCTCGACGATCCCGAGGCCATCGAGAACGAATGGCGCAAGGAAGGCCGCCTGCCCATGATCCGCGAGAGCATCGTTCGCGCTAACGCTCTGCGCGATGTTGTTGCAAAGGCAAAGGTAACCGAGGTTGCAGAGACCAAGGAAGCCGAATAGGACAAACAGAGCATCTGCTCGTCCTTGATATCCTGTAATGCGAGGGCAGCTGTCGCTTAGGCGATGGTTGCCCTTTCATCAATAAAAGCCCCGTCCGCATTTTCTTGCGGCATGAATGAGTGAAAGAGGCAGCTATGTTTATGAATTCCCCTCAATCAGCACTCGTACCTTACGTTGTAGAGCAGTCGCCTCGCGGTGAGCGCAGCTACGACATCTATTCCCGTTTGCTCAACGAGCGCATCGTGTTCTTGGGCGAACCCATCGACGATGCCGTTGCCAATACCGTTGTGGCCCAGCTTCTGCACTTGGAGTCCACCGACCCCGACAAGGACATCTCGCTCTACATCAATTCTCCCGGAGGATCGGTTTCTGCAGGCCTTGCCATCTACGACACCATGCAGTACATCAAGTGCGACGTTTCCACCATCTGCATGGGCTTGGCGGCATCCATGGGCTCGGTGCTGCTTACGGCAGGTGCGCCGGGCAAGCGTATCATCCTGCCCAACGCACAGGTGATGATCCACCAGCCCATGGGCGGTTCGGGCGAGCGCACCCAGCAAACCGATTTCCAGATTCTGGCAACCGAAATGAAGAAGACGCGCGACCGTTTGGAAGGCATCATCGCCAAGCATTGCGGCCAGCCGGTGGAAAAGGTTCACGCCGACTCCGAGCGCGACAACTGGATGACCGCTGAAGAGGCATGCGCCTACGGCCTGGTAGACAAGGTTGTGGCATCTCGTTTCGCCTCTAACGACTAGAAAGCAGAGTAAGCACTAATGACCGATCAGACGGGATCCGTTCCCCCTGTACGCGACGATATCCACTGCACGTTCTGCGGCAAGACGCCCGATCAGGTGAATGCCATGATTTCCGGTCCGGATGGCATTTTCATCTGCGACGAGTGCATTTCGCTTTCCGCTGAGGCCATGATGGCCGACTTGAACCTGCGTGGCCTTGAATCCGATGCGCTCAACCATGTGCTTCAGGTTACGGCCGATGCCGAAGAGGAAGAGCATGCCGAAAGCGGTGCGCCGGTTCTGGACAAGCTTCCTACGCCGCGTGAGCTGTTCGAGCAGCTCTCCGAGCATGTGGTTGGCCAGGAAGAAGCCAAGCGTGCTCTTTCCGTTGCGGTGTACAACCACTACAAGCGCGTGAGCTTGGGCGAGTCGGCTGATAGCGGCGATGTCGAGCTTGCCAAGAGCAACATCATGCTGCTGGGCCCGACGGGTTCAGGCAAGACGCTGCTTGCCCAGACGCTGGCGCGCACGCTGAAGGTACCCTTTGCCATCGCAGATGCCACCACGCTTACCGAAGCGGGCTATGTTGGCGAAGACGTCGAGAACATCTTGCTGAAGCTCATCACGGCGGCGGATTTCGATATCTCCCGTGCTGAAGTGGGCATCATCTACATCGACGAGATCGACAAGGTTGCCCGCAAAGCGGAAAACCTTTCCATCACGCGCGATGTTTCGGGCGAAGGCGTGCAGCAGGCACTGCTCAAGATTGTCGAAGGCTGCGAGGCTTCCGTACCTCCCCAAGGCGGTCGCAAGCACCCTCAGCAGGAGCTTATCCACATCGACACCACGAACATCCTGTTCATTTTGGGCGGCGCATTCGTCGGCCTGCCGGACATCATCGCCGAGCGCGTTGGCAAGACCAACATCGGCTTCGGATCCGACATGCCCGAGTCGAAGCGTTCTGCCGATGCCGAGCTGCTTGCCCAGGTTCTTCCCGAGGACCTGCATAAGTTCGGTATGATCCCCGAGTTCGTCGGCCGTATCCCGGTTATCACGGCACTCAAGGAGCTTTCGGAGGAAGATTTGGTCCGCGTGCTCACCGAGCCGAAGAATGCCCTGGTGAAGCAGTACACTGTGATGTTCAAGTACGAGGATTCCGATTTGATCTTCGAAGACGACGCGCTCACCGCTATCGCCGAGCGCATGTCGTATACCGCCGAGCGCCCCATCGAGCATCAAACCGGTGCTCGTGGTTTGCGCAGCATCTGCGAAAAGGCCCTGATGGACGTAATGTACGAGCTGCCTGAGCATGAGGGTCACACCCGTGTCGTTATTCGCCGAAGCGACATCGAGGGAACCACGAAGCCCGTTATCGAGCATGTCGATGCCGATGACGCTGCTTCTGAAAAGCCCGAGGCATAGCATATTTCTCCCGTATAGCCGCCGCATGACCCGGCGGCTTTCGGGCTGTTTACTGGAACAAACAGATTTTTAGAACTTTGGAAGGAAAAGGCATGGCATCTGACAAAAAGGCAGAGCAGTCCTACCAGGATTGGGAAAAGCCGCTTTTCGACGCCTGGAAGAAACAAGGCTACTTTGGCCGTACGCCCGGATTCGGTAAAAACGGTGCTAACACGTACACCATCGTTATCCCCCCGCCGAACGTGACGGGCATGCTGCATATGGGCCATGCCTTGAACGACACCATCCAGGACACCTGCATCCGCCGTGCCCGCATGCAGGGTTATCAGACCCGCTGGATTCTGGGAACCGACCATGCCGGCATTGCCACGCAGACCAAGGTGGACAAGAAGCTTGCCGAAGAGGGCATTTCCCGCTTGGAGATTGGTCGCGAGAAGTTCATCGATGCGTGCTGGGATTGGCGTGAGGACTACGGCAATACCATCGTAAAGCAGATTGCCGGCATGGGTTGCTCGTGCGATTACGATGACGAGAAGTTCACCATGTCGCCTGAATACGCCCACGCCGTACGCAAGGTGTTCTGCGACTGGTACCACGACGACCTGATCTACAAGGGCCGCCGCATTGTGAACTGGTGTCCCTCCTGCACCACGGCCATTGCCGACGACGAAGCGGAATACGTCGATGAAAAGGGCCATCTGTGGTACCTGCGCTATCCGCTTTCCGAACCGGTTGACGGCATGGAGTACGTGATCGTGGCAACCACGCGTCCTGAAACCATGCTGGGCGACACCGGCGTTGCTGTGAACCCGAAGGACGAACGCTACAAGCACCTTATCGGCAAGACCATCGATCTGCCCATCGTTGGTCGCAAGATCCCGATTTTCGCCGACTACTACGTAGACTCCGAGTTCGGCACCGGCTGCGTGAAAACCACCCCGGCGCATGACCCAAACGACTACGCCATGGGCCAGCGCAACAACCTCGAGCAGATCAACATCTTCGACGAGCATGCCGTTGTCGTTGAAGGCTACGGCAAGTTCAGCGGCATGACGCGCGATGAGGCGCGCGAGGCCGTCGTGGCCGAGTTCGAGGCATTGGACCTGCTCGACCATGTTGAAGACCACGACCATTCCGTTATGACATGCTACCGATGCCACACCAAGCTCGAGCCGTGGCTGTCCGAGCAGTGGTTCGTCGCCGTCGACCGCTTGAAGAAGCGCGCAGCCGAGGTTGTGGAAAACGGCGAGATCAACTTCCATCCTGCCCGATGGAAGCAGGTGTACCTCGACTGGCTGGAGAACTTGAAGGACTGGTGCATTTCCCGTCAGCTGTGGTGGGGCCATCGCATCCCGATGTTCTACTGCGATTCCTGCGGTTGGGAAGACGCGCTGATGGAAGACACCGACGTGTGCCCGAAGTGCGGCGGACACGTGCATCAGGATGAAGATGTGCTCGACACGTGGTTCTCTTCCCAGCTGTGGCCTTTCGCTACGCAGGGTTGGCCCGAAACCGACGAAGAGCTGAAGCGCACTTATCCTACGCAGATGCTTTCCACCGCCCGTGACATCATGGGCCTGTGGGTTGCGCGTATGGTTATGTCCTCGCTGTACTTCACCGACCAGATTCCGTTCAAGGACGTCATCACCCCCCCGACGGTGAGGGCTGCCGACGGCAAGCCCATGTCGAAGAGCCGCGGCAACGGCGTCGATCCGTTGAAGCTGATGCAGGACTACGGCGCCGACGGCATGCGCTTCGGCCTGCTTATGCAGGTTACCGGTGCTCAGGATTTGAAGTTCAACGAGAACAAGCTGGTAAGCAGCCGCAATTTCGCAAACAAGGTGCGCAACGCCGCCCGCTTCGTGAACATGAACCTGGAAGGCTTTGAGCCTGGCGCTCCCGAGCCCGTTACCGAGGCAGACCGTTGGATGTTCTCGCGCCTGGCGCGCCTGGTCCGCTCGCTTGACGAGGCGTACGCTGAATTCGAGTTCGCCGATGTTGCCCGCGAGCTGTATGCGTTCTTCTGGAACGAGTTCTGCGACTGGTACATCGAGCTTTCCAAGGCTCGTCTGAATGCCGGCAGGGAAGAACGTGCTGCCATGCAGCGCAACCTGGTGTTCGTGCTCGACACGGCGCTTCGCCTGCTGCATCCTGCCATGCCGTTCGTTACCGAGCAGATTTACCAGGAGCTTCCCGGCGAAAAGGAGGCACCGTACTTGATGGTTGCCTCGTGGCCCGATGCTGACGAGCTGGAGAAGTACATCGACGAGGAAGCCGAGCAGGTTATCACCATGGTTACCCAGGTGGTTTCCGGCATCCGTTCCATCCGTGCACGCTACGGCATCTCTCCTCGCGCTGAGCTTGAGGCGGTAGTGAAGGCCCAGGATGCGGAGGCTGCTTCGCTGTTCGAGAGCCAGGTCGAGCTTATTTCCACGTTGGCGAATGCGAAGATCGCTTCCGTTTCCGTCGATGCAGTTCGTCCTGAGGAATCGAGCGTGTGCTTGGCCAACGGCGTCGAGGTGTACGTTGCCCTTTCGGGCTTGGTCGATTTCGGCAAGGAGCGTGCTCGCCTGGAAAAGGAAATCGGCAAGCTGGAAAAGGACTTCACCAAGTTCGACAAGAAGCTCTCGAACCCCGGCTTCCTTTCGAAGGCAGCGCCCGAGGTTATCGAGAAGGACCGCACCAAGCTGGCAGACATCACCGATCGCCTGACGCGTTTGCGTGCTGAGCTTGCTGAGATTTCCCAGGAAGGCTAGGCATGAACGGCTTTCTTTCCCAGTTCCTTACCGGCGAGATTCAGATGGTGCTCATTGCCTTGCTGGTGATGCTCATCGTCATCTACGTGCTTTCCATTTTCTGGGCGGTGCGTGATGCTCAGTCGCGCGGGTTCGGCTGGGCGTGGGGCTTGCTTTCCATCCTGCCCATTGTTGGCTTGATTGCCTACTGCATGGTTCGCCCGCCTCTTCTGCAGGCCGACCGTGAAGAACAGGATTTGGAGCTTGCCCTGAAGCAGCGCGAATTGATGAAGTACGGCGATTGCGCCAATTGCGGGTATCCCGTCGAAGCGGATTACGTGATGTGCCCGAATTGCCATACGCGCTTGAAGAACCTGTGCCCTACGTGTCACCATGCGCTCGATCCTTCGTGGAGCGTGTGCCCGTACTGCACAACAAAGATCAAGTAGGCTGCCTATATATAAAGGCAGCTTGAGGCTCAGCCCGGCCCATCTTGTTCGCAAGGAGCAAGATGGCGCCTGGCTGGGTCTTGCTGTTTTTGGCGCTAGACGCCTATTCCCCTATGGGCTGTGCTAAGGTAAGGCGAGCTATGTGTTACCATGGCACGTTCGTTGATGGTTTGCATGGACGCGCGCTTGGCGTCCGACGCAAGAAAGGAAACGATTGTGGAAATTATTCTCCCAGATGGGTCGAAGAAGACCCTCGAGGAAGGCGCCACTGTATACGACGTGGCGGCATCTATCGGCACCAGTCTTGCTAAAGCTGCGCTTGCCGGCAAGGTTAACGGCGAGCTGGTGGATGTTACCGCTCCGGTAACCGACGGCGCAACCATCGAGATCATTACCAATAAGAGCCCCGAGGCTCTTTCCATCATGCGCCATTCCTGCGCGCATATCATGGCGGAAGCGGTACAGGAGCTGTTCCCAGGGGCGCAGATTGCCTTCGGTCCCGCTACCGACAACGGCTATTTCTACGATTTCGAGCTGCCCAAGAACATCTCGTCTGACGATTTCGCGGCAATCGAGAAGAAGATGGCCCAGATTGTGAAGAAGAACGAGCCCTTCGTGCGCGAAGTGGTTTCCGTCGAGGAGGCGAAGAAGATCTTCGCCGACCAGCGCTTCAAGCTTGAGCACATCGACGACTTGGCCGACGAGGAGATCTCCATCTACCGCCATGGCAACTTCGTTGATCTGTGCTCTGGCCCGCATGTTCCCTCCGCCGGCAAGATCGGCGCTTTCAAGATGATGAAGCTTGCCGGGGCCTATTGGCGCGGCGACGCCAACCGCGAGCAGCTGCAGCGTTTGTACGGCACGGCATTCTTCAAGAAGGCCGATCTGGACGAGTACCTGCATAACCTTGAAGAGGCCGAAAAGCGCGACCACCGCCGCATCGGCCGTGAAATGGACATCTTCATGATGCGCGAGGAGGCACCGGGCTTCCCGTTCTTCCTGCCGAACGGCATGATCCTCAAGAACACCCTGATCGACTACTGGCGCGAGGTGCACAAGCGCTACGGCTACGTTGAGGTCTCCACCCCGATGATCCTCAACCGCAAGCTGTGGGAGCGCTCCGGTCACTGGGATCACTACAAGCAGAACATGTACACCACCGTCATCGATGACGAGGATTACGCCATCAAGCCGATGAACTGCCCGGGCGGTATGCTGGTCTACAAGGCTCAGCCGCACTCCTACAAGGAGCTGCCGCTGCGTGTCGGCGAGCTGGGTCTGGTACACCGTCATGAGCTGTCCGGCGCACTGCACGGTCTGTTCCGCGTGCGCTGCTTCACGCAGGATGATGCCCACATCTTCATGACCTGGGATCAGATGAAGGACGAGATCAAGAACGTCGTTCGTCTGTTCGATGAGGTTTACTCCACCTTTGGCCTGACCTATCAGATCGAGCTGTCCACCATGCCGGAGGATCACATGGGCGAACTGAAGGACTGGCAGTTTGCGGAAAAGACCCTCGCAGAGGCCATCACCGAGATCGGCAAGGACTACGTTGTCAACGAGGGCGACGGCGCGTTCTACGGTCCGAAGCTGGACTTCCATCTGGCAGACTCCATCGGCCGTACCTGGCAGTGCGGCACCATCCAGCTGGATATGCAGCTGCCGGAGCGTTTTGAGCTTGAGTACACCGGCGCAGACGGCGAGAAGCACCGTCCGGTTATGATCCACCGCGTTGTCCTCGGCTCCATTGAGCGCTTCATCGGCGTTATCACCGAGCATTTTGCAGGCGCATTCCCGACTTGGCTGGCACCGGAGCAGGTTCGCATCATGCCGATGACCGACCGCAACATCCCGTGCGCCAAGGAAGTCATGCAGCAGCTCACCGACAACGGCTTCCGCGTCACCATGGACGACCGCAACGAGAAGATTGGCTATAAGATCCGCGAAGCACAGGTTCACAAGGTTCCGTATATGATCGTCATTGGCGACAAGGACGAGGAAAAGGGTGTTATCTCGGTTCGTACCCGCAAGACCGGCGAGACCACTGCTATGGAGACCGGCGAGTTTATCGAGAAGCTCGCGTATGAGGTTGAGAATAAGCTGAAGTAAGCAGCAAAACGGAGAGCGGAAGCGATATTCCGTTCTCCGTCACAATAGAATAAAGGTTCATAGAGTTTTGTCATGTATGCAGGGAGGGTGCGGCATGAAAAAATTTGTTTCCGCGTGTCTGATGGCAGGGCTGCTGACTTGTGCCGCCGGTGCGGCACAGGTCGGTACGATCAACAACAACTATCCCGGCGATACCGAAGCGCAGGCGCAGATGCTTTATGATCTCGGACTGTTCAAAGGCACCGACAAGGGCTTTGCGCTGGAGAAATCCATGACCCGCGCAGAGGCCTCGGTGATGCTGACCCGTCTGCTTGGCGCAGAAAAGACCGCGCTGGAAGGAAACTGGAAGCATCCGTTTACCGATGTGCCGCAGTGGGCGGACAAATACGTCGGCTGGCTGTATCAGAATGGTTTGACCAAGGGCGTTTCCGCGACACTGTACGGCTCGCAGCGCAATGTCACCTGCGGCCAGTATTGCATTTTTCTGACCCGGGCGCATTTGGATGCGGACAGCTATCAGGGTATGGCTTTTGTCGATAACGATGAGGTACGGCAGACGGACGAGGAGGGCTTTATCCGCGGAGATGCGGTTTCGCTCTCGGCGCGGCTGCTCAGTACGAACTACGCGAAAAATGGCGATGAAAGCGACCGCAGTGTGGCGGAAAAGCTGATCGACGACGGCGTTTTCACGGCGGAACAGTTCAAAAATGCGGCATGGGACGTTCTGCCGCGTGATTACGGCAATGATTACCAGTACGATGGCAAATGGAACCTGATTGCTTCGCCGTTCGTCTGCCAGATCGCAGATGTGACAGTGGCGCAGTGTCCGATTGACGGAGTGCAGCCTGTCAGCGGTACAGACCGTTATGCGCAGAGCGATATGGAGCAGTCGGATTTTATCCTGTACCGCATGGACAGCAAGACGATGAAACTGACGCAAGTGCTCTCGCTGCCGCAGGAAAGCTCTGTGGAATATCTCGGCCGTGCCGGAGAAACCGATTATCTGCTGGTGTACGACCGGAAAACGGAAACGTATTCGCTGTGCTCAGTGCACGGCGATACGGTCAAAACCGAACTGACCCTGACCGAAGCACAGCAGCAGGCAGCACATACCGTTTATCAGAGCGTACGCGGCTGCATCATCTGCCCGGACGAGACGACCGGTTATAAGCTCACGGAAACAGGCGTGGAGCCGTTGGG
>OGRR01002166.1_pt1 | contig 10967 bp, 8 predicted proteins | sample 1553511 | NCBI WGS metagenome assembly OGRR01 (sample SAMEA2580040, study PRJEB22360) | human gut metagenome | biome: human gut; feature: human-associated habitat; material: faeces | place: Denmark | collected 2008/2010 | reverse complement strand
TCTCTTCCTTTACCCAGTCGCTGTAGGGCTTTTCCTTCGCGTAACGGGCACGCAGCTCGTCATTCCAGATAACACGGTCGTTGGCGGTATCGATTTCCACCATTTCACCAGGGCCAAGGCAGCCGGCGGTAAGGATGTTGGAAGGCTCGATTTCGACGGTGCCAACCTCGGAGGAAAGCAGGAAGCGATCGTCGCGCGTCACATAGTAACGGGCGGGGCGCAAGCCGTTGCGGTCGAGCGCAGCACCGAACGTGGTGCCGTCGGTGTAGGCAATGGCAGCAGGGCCGTCCCACGGCTCCATGAGCATGGACTGGTACTCGTCATAGGCACGGCGACGGGCAGGCAGCGTATCGTTGTGGTCCCACGGCTCGGGCAAAAGCATGGAAACCGCACGCGTCATATCGCGGCCGTTCATAACCAAGAACTCGAGCACGTTGTCGAGGATGGCCGAGTCGGAGCCTTCCTTGTTGATGATGGGCAGAACCGATTCCAGGTCCTTGCCCAAAACCGGCGAGTACAGGTTTGGTTCGCGGGCACGGATCCAGTGCACGTTGCCCTTCAGCGTGTTGATCTCGCCATTATGGATGATGTAACGGTTCGGGTGAGCGCGCTCCCACGAAGGCGTGGTGTTGGTGGAGTAGCGGGAATGCACCAGGGCGATGGCCGTCTTCACGGCAGCGTCGGAAAGGTCGATGTAGAAGCGGCGCATCTGGGTTGCCACCAGCATGCCCTTGTACACGATGGTACGGGCGCTGAAAGAGCATACGTAGAAGATGTGGCCCTGAAGCGCAAACTCAGCATCGGCGGCCTTTTCCACCATGCGGCGGCATACATACAAACGACGCTCGAACGCATCACCACGTTCCACATCTTCGGGACGGCCTACGAAAGCCTGCAGGATGGTAGGCATGCACGCACGTGCGGTAGAGCCCAAATCGTGGGGGTCGATGGGCACCTCGCGCCAGAACAGCAACGGCAAACCGGCCTTTGCGCAACCCTCTTCGAAGATACGCTTGGAAACTTCGACGCCTCGCTCATCTTGGGGGAAGAAGAGCATTGCCACGCCGTAGTCGCCTTCATCGGGAAGAAGGTGACCGCACTTCTGCGCTTCCTTGCGGAAGAAATGATGGGGGATCTGGAACAGGATACCGGCACCGTCGCCCGTATTGTGCTCCAAACCCTTGCCACCGCGATGCTCCAGATTTACAAGGACCGACAGGGCATCGTCGATCATCTGATGCGAGCGCACGCCCTTCAGGTGTGCCAGCGCGCCAATACCGCACGCGTCATGCTCGAACTCAGGACGATACAGCCCGCTTTGCGCAGGCACGTTCCGTGTTTGCATTCTGAACCTCTCACTCTCACTGATTGAAAGCCGCAAAACGTTTGTCCTCTCCGTTCGGCGGCTTCTGCGAACCGTTTGCCTTCCCTGCTTCAGGGAAGATGGGGATAATTCGCTAGCAAACAAGGTAACGCCTTCTATAAGTGCAGGTTGCCTTTGTTTCGAGACGTAACAAAGCGGAACAATAGAGTTAACACGCCCGAAACAGGGCGTTCAAAGCACAGCAATAGGAAGCGAGTAGGCCATCGGGTGCCGGGCTTAGATTGCCGGCACGTACGCGCGACGGTAGAATCCACGCGCCTTGTTGGATATGGCCTGGCACAGGGCGCCAATGGCGAACATCGAGATCACCGTGCCCACGCCCACGCCGAACAAGTGCCCTGTCAGGGCAAACGCCATAACGCACGCAAGCGAAAAGCGCAGCACGTCGTTGATGATCTTCGTCTTGCCAAAGGGCATATGGGTGAACTTCATGAATGCCTGGGTACAACCATCGGCGGGGTTCAGCACGAAATCCATGGCCACCATGGCGCTGACTCCAATGGATATAAGGATGATGCCGATCGTGAACATTATGCAGCTGACCAGCAGGTTCGGGTCATGACAGAACCAGAAGCAATCCAAGGTCAGCACGTAATCGAAAACATCGATCAAGCAGCCGAATACCAGGGCAAAGGGAATCTGCAGGGCGATTTTAGCCGTGAAAGTACGAAATACCAGTACTTGGATCAGCACATCGATACAGTACAGGCACATGCATGACTGGCCCAAAGTAAGCAAATGGGTGCCCTCACTGAACACCAAAGGAACCGACTGGAACGCCGGCGCGCCGAAATCACTTCGCGCGCTTAGCACAACACCAATGCCCAAAATCAGGATGCCACACACGTAAATTGCTATGCGCAGCGGCATCGAGCGCGTTCCCGGCGCAATCTGCGATTCGATGTTCCCAAAATCCGTCCCCACGATATGCCCCTCCCCTTGCACGAAGCTTTGCCGCTTCAAGCATACAATTCCCCAAAGCATACGCGAAAGCGCCCCGCAAACAAGGAAACCGTGGATAACCATCCTGCGACTAGGCTATCCTTTAAAGCGAAAAACACCGGCGACAGGGGAGGCGTCATGGCGAAGAAGATTACGAAAAAGCAGGCGAAGAAGGCGGCAGAGCTTGCCGTTGAAGATGCGCTCGAGAAATACCTTTCCAGCACCCTTGCCTCCAGCCAGGAAAGCCAGGCACCGGAAGGAACCTCGCCGCTCGGCGCTCCGTATCGCCGCGGACCGGTAACCCTGCGTGGAAAAATGATCCCCCAGCACAGCACCACGGGAAAGCTGATCAGCGAAGAAGCGGGCACCGACTGGCGCGATGCCGACCCATGGCGCGCGTTGCGCATTCAGTCCGAATTCGTCGACGGCTTCGACGCCCTTGCCGATTTGGGTCCTGCCGTTGCGATATTCGGCTCGGCACGAACCGAGCCCACCAGTCCGTACTACCAACATGCCATGCAAATTGCCGGCAAGCTTGCCAACAAAGACGTTGCCGTTGTTACCGGCGGCGGCCCCGGCATCATGGAGGCAGCGAACCGCGGTGCAGCAATGGCGGGCGGAACATCAGTCGGGCTTTCCATCGAACTGCCACGCGAGGAAAACACCAACGCTTGGGTGAATCTCGGCATCGAATTCCGCTATTTTTTCGTACGCAAAACCATGTTCGTGAAGTACTCTTCCGGCGCCATCTTCTTCCCCGGCGGATTCGGCACGCTTGACGAAATGTTCGAAGTGTTGGTACTGGTGCAAACGCACAAGGTGAAGAATATGCCCATCGTGCTGTTCGGCGCCGAATACTGGCAGGGACTGCTCGATTGGGCGCATGGTCCCCTGATGCAACAGGGCATGATCGATGAACTCGATCTTTCGCTTTTCACCGTAACCGACGACATCGACGAAGCCGTACGCATCGCCACCAGCGCCATTAAAAAGTAGAACAGGAGGCCCTTATGCCCATCGAACTGGTTGATTGTCATACCCATACGGTGTTTTCCGATGGGAAGAGCACCTTTGCGGAAAACATGCATGCTGCCGTCGATTGCGGCATAACCACCATCGCTTGCACCGACCACTGGGGGCGCCCCGAGTTCATCGATTGCTCCATCGAGGAAGCAAAGCTCCCTGATTATGCCAGCGAAATCGAGCGCATCCGCGAAGAATTCCCTCAGCTGGAAATCGTCCACGGGCTCGAGGCGGACTGGTACCCTGGCTGCGCTACCGACCTGCACGAAACGCGCGGCACGGCAACATTCCTGCTGGGCTCGATCCATTACCTGAAGGAAAAAGCGCTGGACTGGGACAAAGATATGCGCATTTGGGAGGAATTAGATGCCGATGTCCTTTGGCGGCTCTACGTTGAAGAATGGTGCAAGGCCGCAACCAGCGGCCTGTTCGATTCCATGGCACATCCCGATCTGCCGCGTTTGTTCGCGCTTTCCGGTTACGCACCAAGCATAAGCCTTAATCCCTTGTTCGACGACATGGCCGAGGCGGCGCACGCCGGCAACGTTCACGTGGAAATCAACACGGCGGGCCTTACCAAGGATTTTGCCGATTTCTATCCGCAAGAGCCGCTGCTTCAGCGTTTCTTCGCCGCCGGAGTGCCGCTTACGGTAGGCTCCGATGCCCATCACGCAAGCCGCATCGGCGAAAATATCCGGCAAGCATATCGCTATGCCCACCGCATCGGCTACGATTCCATCGATGCGCCCACCGCCGATGGCGGATGGCGAAACATCGATATTTCAGAAGCGTAATTCGTCCATTCCCGAAAGCGGCGTATGGTAAGACGCTACTTTCAGCCAGGAAAGACGTTTCTCCCTCTCAACTGCCGGTTCGTGGCAAATTTTCGTCCAAACGTATGCGAAATTCGCTGATTTCAAGCAATTCCAATACGTTTGGCACGAATATTGCCAGAAATCGACGGAAAGGAATACGTTTGGAGGAAAACTTGCCACGAAGGACTTCACTTCCCAGAAAAAAAGCCTTTCCATCATACGTAAAGGCGAAAACTTGCCAACAGCTGAGCACACAGACCGCCAACGGAAACCTATGCGCTCAAATCCTCAACTTCCGCCAAGTTGCCGAACGCCCGAATGTAAATGCGCAGAGCACGCTTTAGCTCTTCTTCGGCGATGCCCTCGTTGGCGGCGTGCATGCCCCCTACCCACTCAGGCACCGGGAAGGCACCCTCTTCGGCAGGGCCAAAGCTTACCGCATTCGGGAATTCACGCGCATAGGTGCCCCCGCCCATGGTGAACGGCTGCACTTGCTTGCCGGTAGTACCGCAGTACGCACCCATAAGCGCACGAACGGGAGCAGTATCGGGGTTCACAGTAAAGGGCTTCTTGTCCGAAGTGATTTCCACCGTGGCTCCCTGTTTTTCGGCAAGATCGGCAAAGAGGCTCTGCAGCTTTTCGCCCGTGATTGCCGCCGGATAACGAATGTCCTCGGTCATCACAAAGCGGCCATCCACCTTGTTCATCATGCCAATGACGCTGGTCAGATCCTGAAAATCGTCATCGCGGCAGGCAGCGCCGAAAGCCGAGCCATCCGTGCATTCCGCCATTTCCGCCGCGAAGCGCAACCACTCGCTTTCCCCCTCGGAGCACACTCCGTATAAAAGCAGGTACCGGCACAATACGCCGATAGCGTTCACCGTGCCTTCGGGAAGGGAGGCATGCCCGGCGATACCCGTTGCCGTTATCAGCGCGCCTTCTTCGCACGGCGAAACCTCGATGCACTCGGAAGCTGGCAAGCTTGCCGGATTGGCGCCTATCACAGCGCGCGCAATGCCCGGCACCGCATTAGGAGCCGTTCCCGCCGAGAAGGAAACGATGGAGCCCTCAACAGCACCCGAGGTGATCACAGCACCGAACTGGCCCTTCTCCCCATAGCACAAGGGGAACTCCGCATCGGGGGTGAACAGAAAGTCGGGCGCCTGGTTGTGCTCCAGGTAGTAGGGGACATCGCCCATGCCCGATTCCTCGTTGCACCCGAAGATGAAGCGCACCGTGTGGTGCAAATCGGCACCGCGGTCGATCCAGAACTTCAAGCCGTACAGCGCGGTAAGCACAGGGGCTTTGTCGTCGGACGTGCCACGCCCGATAAGTACGCCGTCCTTTTGCGTTACCGCGAAAGGCTCGAAATCCCAGCCTTCCCCAGCCGGAACCACATCGACATGGCCGATAACACCCAGCTGCTGGCCGCTCTTGCCTGGTAAATCGGCAAAACCCGCGTACCCATCGCCATCATGCGTTTCCAGACCCATGCGAGAAGCAATGGAAAGCGCTTGGTCGAGCGCCGCACGCGGACCAGGGCCAAAGGGCGCACCAGGAGCGGCATGCTCGGCATCGAGCGAGCTGTCAACGGCAATCAAGCGTTCAGCATCTGCCAAAAACGCCGGCCAATTCTCTTCAATGAACGAATCAATCTCAACGTCGGTCGCCTTCATCGGCGCTCCTTCCCTATCGTGCTTGCCCACAAGGGAGCATCCCCTTAGGACGCCCCTTGGCATCCCAAATCTTAGAACCTGAAATCATTGCCCGTTCCTGACAGGATCTCCCCGATGTGCTTTTCGGTAAGAGCACGTGTCTTTTCGTTCGGAATGTTCAGCAGCTCGCGCTTCACCATGGCCAGGCCCTTTTCCTTGGTTGCGGGGGTTGCGTAGTCGGCCAAGTATTCCGTGAGCGTCATCAGCGCATTTGGGTGGCAATAGTTCAGGATCTGGCCGTTCTTGCAGAAGCTCATGAACCTATCGCCCGTGCGACCGGCACGATAGCATGCCGTGCAGAAGCTGGGGATATGATCGTTGTCCATGAGCCAGCTGATAACCTCGTCAAGCGTGCGCTGGTCGGACACGTCGAACTGCTCGGTATCATGCGGACGCACCGGCTCGTTGTAGCCGCCCACGCTGGTGCGCGAACCGCCCGAAATCTGGCTTACGCCGTACTGCAGCGCATGCTCACGCACCTGCTGGCTTTCGCGGGTGGAAATGATCATGCCCGTATACGGCACCGTGATACGGATAAGGGCGATGATCTTCTCGAACATCTCGTCGGGGATGCCGTTGTCGAACACGTCCGGGTCGATGTCCATGGCGGGCTTAACACGCGGCACGCTGATGGTATGCGGCCCCACGCCATGCACCGCCTCCAGGTGCTCAGCGTGCATGATAAGGCCCGCAAACTCATAGCGGTACCCCTGCAAACCGAACAGAACGCCCAGGCCCACATCGTCGATGCCGCCTTCCATTGCGCGGTCCATGGCTTCCGTGTGCCAGTTGTAATCGCGCTTCGGGCCGGTGGGATGCAGCTCCTGGTAGCCCTTCTTGTTGTATGTTTCCTGGAACAGGATGTAGGTACCGATTTCCGCTTCCTTGAGCATGCGGTACTCTTCCACCGTCGTTGCGGCGATGTTCACGTTCACGCGGCGGATTGCCCCATTCTTGTGCTTGATGGAATAGATGGTTTCCATGCTTTCGAGAATGTATTCGATGGGGTTGTGCTTCGGATCTTCGCCCGCTTCGATGGCAAGGCGCTTGTGCCCCATGTCCTGCAAGGCGATGACCTCGGCACGAATTTCCTCCTGCGTCAGCTTCTTGCGCGGAATGGTGCGGTTCTTCGCATGGTAAGGGCAGTACAGGCAGCCGTTAACGCAATAGTTCGAAAGGTACAGTGGCGCAAACAGCACGATACGATTGCCGTAGTAGGCAAGCTTGATCTGACGCGCCAAGTCCTTGATCTCCTGGTTGATCTGCGGATCGTCGCAGGCCAAAAGAACACTTGCCTCACGGTGCGTGATCACCGCGCCATGATCGGCAGAAGGATGCAGGTTGGCGCGCGCCTTGTCCAAAATACGGCGGCACAGCTCGATATCGTCTTTATGCTCGTTGGCATAGGCAATCGAATCCAAGATCTCGGCGTCGTTGATGAACTCATCGGCGCAGAGCGATTTCGGATCGTAACGGAATTCCGTCATAGGTTCTTCTTTCGCTTTGTCTTCTATAAAGTAAGCGGCGAAGACGAACGGGCATCGCCTTTGCCGCAGGTATAGCTATCGCGCGTATGCGCAACTACGTCTAACTTACCGCGAATAGGGCACATTCGCCCACCAAAAACCCCGCTCATCCACAAACGGCGGCATAATCCGTTAAAGAAACGAAACAATACCATGAGAACATTCCCGAAGACCAAGCAGAAAGGGACCCGTATGAGCACCGCACATGATCATGATATGCAGGAGCCGACACAGCAGAAGCCTTCTGCCAACAGTCCCCTTCTAACCGAAAGCGGCCCGGCGCTGATGCGCACCCCGAAAGGCATGCGCATGGCAATCGGGCTGTTCGGGCGTCGCAATGTGGGAAAGTCCAGTGTGTTGAACGCCATCACGAACCAGCAGGTCAGCATTGTGTCGGATGTGGCGGGCACGACGACCGACCCCGTTGAAAAGCCCATGGAGCTTTTGCCTCTGGGACCGGTGCTGTTCATCGATACCGCAGGCATCGACGACAACCAGGAAACGGTGGGCGAGCTGCGTACCAAGCGCACGCAAAACGCCTTCGATCGCTGCGACATCGGTTTGGTGGTCACCGAAGCGGGAACATGGGGCGCCTACGAAGACGACATCATTCGCAATCTCGAAAAGCGCGGCATCCCCTTCATCGTCGTTTGCAATAAAACAGACCTGCTTGACGCCGAAATCCTCGGCAATGAGCACAGCACAGCAGGCGCCGCAAGAAAGGCGCCGCGCGGAACCGTCGTAGACCTGCATCGGGAAACAGTTGTTGAAGCTTGTCGCCAAGCACTGCCCCGGACCCTGCAGAGCAAGCCCCTTGTTTGCATGAACGCTGCAGATCACAAAGGCGTTATCGAGCTGCGTCAAGCACTGCTCGATAACGCGCCCGAAGAATTCGTGAACGACCCGAAGATCATCGGCGACATCGTAGAGCCAGGTTCGGTAGTGGTGTTGGTCATCCCCATCGACAAGGAAGCGCCCAAGGGACGCTTGATCCTTCCCCAAGTACAGGCCATCCGCGACCTGCTTGATTCGCGCTGCATGCCCCTGTGCGTTACCGACGAAGAACTGCCCCAGGCACTCGCAGCGTTGAAGGAGCTTCCTGCCCTGGTGGTAACCGATTCGCAGGCCTTCGCCAAAGTGGCAAAGATCGTGCCTGAAAGCGTGCCGCTGACTGGATTCTCCGTCGCCTTCGCTCGCTTCAAGGGAGACTTGCCCACCCAGGCGCTGGGCACGCTGGCCATTGACACGCTAACCGAGCATTCGCGCGTGCTCATCGCCGAAGCGTGCACGCATCACCCCATCGAAGAAGACATCGGCACCGTGAAGATCCCGCGCCTTCTGCGCGCCCGTATCGGACAGGGGCTCGCCATCGACAACGTGCGCGGCGTCGATTTCCCGGAAAACCTTTCCAGTTACGACTTGGTTATCCACTGCGGTGGCTGCACCTTCAATCGCCGCGCCGTTCTTTCGAGGATCCAAGCCTGCGTAAACGCCGGCGTGCCCGTTTCCAACTATGGACTCACCCTGGCCTACCTGATGGGCGTATTCGACCGGTCTATCAAGGCATTCCCGGGCATGGAGGCTTTTTTGGCAAAGGCAGGAAAGCAGAGGTAAGCGCCCTCCTTCTCCTTTGCGCCAAATATTGGCCCCCGTTTGGCAAATAAAGGCGCTAAAGTACGATAAACACGCTGCCTAAGGCCGGAAAGCATCAACAAACTCCCTGATTTCTAGGCTATTTGGACTTTTCAGCGGGCGGCATCGTACTTTAGCGGCCTATTTTGCCAAATCACGCAGGAAAAACGCCCGTACATACCCGCGTACGAACACAAGAAGAGGGCCCGCCAAAAGCGAGCCCTCACCATATACGGATAAACCTCTCCGCAGTATTTGCAATGCGCGGCAGCCTGCTACTTCACGTCCTCCAAATGAGGAATGGACTGCTGTGCGCCGATTTTCGTGGTAGCCAAAGCGGAAGCCTTGGTTGCCAGGTCGATGGCTTCCTCGATCGTGACGCCGCGGGCATAGCTTGCCACCAAAGCACCGATGTAGGTATCGCCCGCACAGGTGGTGTCGATGGCATTTACCTTGCACGGCGTAGCCTTAAGGAACTTACCGCGCGAAAGAACCACCGAACCGCGCTCGCCCAGCGTTACCACTACTGTGCCAACGCCCGCAGCCGCAAGCTTTTCCATGGCGGTTTTGGCAGTTGCGTCATCGTCAGGATAGATGCCCGTCAGGATCTCGCACTCGCTTTCGTTTACCACCACCATGTCAAGGCAGTCATATACCCATTCGGGCAGCTTGCGCGCAGGAGCAGGATTCAGCACCGTGTACATGCCACGGTCGTGAGCATCGCGCAGCGCTTCCATCGTGGCATCGAAGTCGCATTCCAGCTGAGTCAGGAACACATCGCCACCTCGGGCAACCTCGTCAAGCGAGGAACGGACCCCTTCGGCAGTGGGCGCCGCGTTTGCACCCGAGCCGAGCACGATGAAGTTGTCGCCCTGCACACGGGTGATAAGGGCGACGCCCGTTGTTAGATCGGCCACACGCTGGATGCGATCGCACTGCACGCCTTCTTCGGCAAGGGCGGCAATCATCTGGTCGCCGAAAGCGTCTTCGCCCACGGCGCCCAGCATCACCACTTCAGCACCGAGCTTTGCCGAGGCAACCGCCTGGTTAGCCCCCTTGCCACCAGGATTCGTGATGAAGCAACGCCCCATGATGGTTTCCCCCATCACCGGCATATGATCGCTTTCGATGGAAAGATCCATGTTCAAGCTACCGAAAACAACTACCTTGCTCATATCGAGCTCCTTTTAATCAAGAAAAGATTCGAGACCAAAATGCAGGTCCGAACAAAACGGAAAGCGAAACGCCGGCGAGCGCCGACGGGGCGAAAGCAAGCACCAGGCGCACTTCGTGCGACCAGCCCGCTTGGCACCCATCTGCGCCGCCAACATTTCGCGCAGCCTCACCGCGCCTCTTGCGAACGTTCGATCGTCCATAGGCGATCGAGATCTTAAGAGTTGTCAGCCTCGGATTCCTTGGGGATGAGGAACGAAACGGCCAGCGCGGCAACCAGCAAGATCGCACCGGCGATCATGGAAGCAGCGTAACCGGCGGCAGCGCCGCTCGTAGCCGTGATGGTATCCATGGCGGCATACAGGATAGCGAAGGAAAGGCCCGCGCCCAGGTTGAACGCACCAGCGTTCATGCCAGGAAGATAACCCGGGTTGTCCTTCGGGGAAAGCACGATGCCCAGGCCGTTGAGCATGATGTTGGCGGTACCTGCATATGCAATACCCAGGATAACGGAGATAACAACCAGAACGGCAACGCTTGCGTTGTTGGCAACGAAGATGCCGAACAGTGCGCCGATGAGGCTGAATACGAGGCCGCCACGCAGAACCTTGTGGTAGCCGAACTTGCTTGCCAGAACGCCGGCAACAGGACCGAATACCAGGCCGAGCAACGCATAAGGGGTAAGCGTTGCGAAGGAAACCACGTCGGCGCCCATGTTAACGCCCATTTCGGGATCCTGGGCAATAGCAGGCACAAC
>OGRR01002164.1_pt1 | contig 10977 bp, 9 predicted proteins | sample 1553511 | NCBI WGS metagenome assembly OGRR01 (sample SAMEA2580040, study PRJEB22360) | human gut metagenome | biome: human gut; feature: human-associated habitat; material: faeces | place: Denmark | collected 2008/2010 | reverse complement strand
TGTTTGAAGCAGATCCGATGTATAAAGTAGTTCCCTATAAGGGAATGCCGGAAACCTTAAAGAAATTGAAGGAACATGGAATGAAGCTGGCAGTTTGTTCAAATAAACCTCATCCTGCAGCTGTGAAAGTAATTGCGCAGCTTTTTGATGGGGAATTTGATATGGTAGTTGGTCAGAGTGAAGCAATCCGCAGGAAACCGGCACCTGATGGTCCGCTTATGGTTGCGGAAAAATTTGGTGTAAAACCGGAAGAATGTATGTATGTGGGAGATACAAGTACAGATATGAAGACCGGTAAAGCAGCAGGAATGTATACAGTAGGTGCGCTATGGGGCTTTCGTGACCGAAAAGAACTGAATGAGAATGGAGCAGATCTTGTCGCTGAGAAACCGACAGATCTGGTAAAAATTTGCGAGGAACATGGAAATGATTAAGTTGGTTGCAAGTGATCTGGATGGGACGTTACTTTTACATAAGGCACAGTCTCTGCCTGAAGAAATTTTTTCGCTGATCAGGCAGTTAGAGGAACTGGGGATTATGTTTGTAGCAGCCAGTGGAAGGCAATATCCGAATATGACAAAGCTGTTTGCACCTGTTGCTTCAGAGATTTCCTATATTTCGGAGAATGGTGCGCTGGCAGTGGATCATGGAGAGGTACTGTATCAGGATTCTTTTGACAGAAAGCTGGCAGGGGAGATTATTTCTGCAATCCTGGAAAAGAAGGATGCCGAGTTTACCTGTTCTGCAAAGGATTACCACTACCTGATGCCGAAGACAAAGAGATTTCATGACCATATGTTATATGAAGTAAAAAATGAATGCAGATTTGTAAACAGCATGGAAGAGATGACGGCTCCTATTATGAAGCTGGCTGTGTTTGAACCGGCCGGCCTTACAGAAGAATCTGTGAAATACTGGATGGACAGATTTGGAAAAGAATGTGTTGTTGTCACTTCGGGAAATGAGTGGATTGATTTTATTCCTTTTGGAACAAACAAGGCAAAAGGAATCAGAGAATATCAGAAAAGATATCATATTTCGCCGGAAGAATGTATTGCGTTCGGAGACGAATATAATGATATAGAGATGCTTAAAGCGGTAAAATATGGCTTTGCCATGGAGCATTCCAAGGAGGGGGTACGGGCAGCTACGTCCTATATGACAAAACAGGTTGAACCGGTCCTTGAGAAGCTGATCCGGGCAAAGGGAAAGATTGAGGAGGTTATTTAAATTGTTTACAGAAGAATGTATTAATACGTTTCTTGAAAATCAGGAGCAGCTTTTTCCACAGGCGGTAGCAGAATCATATGAAGCAGCGGAAGCATTCCTTGAGGATTGCATGGCGCAGGTTGTGGATTCTATTGAAGAAGTGAGAGAATATCTGGAAGAGTCAGGCGCTGATGTGGAAGGAATGTCAGATGAAGAACTGGAAGATGCAAGTGAAGTATTTGCTCTGCCGGATGGAAAATATCTGATAGTAGAAGGATAAAAACTGTTCGGTCAAATTATGGATATCACGTGATATATCGGAGAAATAACTGTAAAACACAGTTCGGTCCCTGAATATTGGAGAAAATTGAACTCTGATACTCAGGGGCTGAAGTTGTTTTAAGGGAGAAAATACAGATTACATTTCCGGAAAATGTGATGCTATAATGCTTTTATACAGAGAAAAAACGATGTTGTGGTCTGTGATGGGAATGAAAAGGGCAGACAGACACAGAAGCATCACAGAACTGTAATTATTCAGTACCTTCAGAGTGGCTGCTGAATAATTACAAATCTTATTATAAATGAAAAGGAGGACTACAGATGGAGAGAAAGAGATTTCTTGCAGTTGTAATGACTGTGATGATGGTTATTTCAATGATTCCATCCATGGTTTTTGCGGCAGCTCCGTCAGGAGAATTGGGCGGTAAGCTTAAGATTAAGGGACTTGCAGCTGTAGGCGTAGTGTTGAGTGCAGATTATGCAAAGGTTACACCGGAAGAGGTTACGGATGAAGATTTTACTTTTTCCTGGTCAAGACAGACCGGGGAGAAGGAGTTAACACAGGTAGGTACTGAGAAGACCTATACGATCACTCAGGATGATCTGGGATGCAGACTGGTGCTTGATCTGACCCCTGTAGATGGAAGCGGACTGACAGGTACTCTTACTGCAAAGACGTTAGAGGTAGCTGCAACTGAAGAAGAGGCGAAAGCAGTGGAACAGGAAGCAGAGGATGCACAGCAGACAGAAACGGCAGATGGAACAGAGAATGCACAGCTGGAAGAAACGGCAGATGGAACAGAGGATGCACAGCTGGAAGAAACAGCAGATAATGCAGAAGGCAGTCAGGATTCTGAAAATCAGGATGTAGATAGAACAGAAGATGTACAGCAGAATGCAGGGAATGAACAGGAAGATGAATCTCAGAACACAAAAGGTCAGCCGGAGGAAACAACAGAAGGTACTGATGATTCCCAGATGAAAATTTATACAGAAGATCAGCTGCAGGTGGATGAGAACGGAAATGTGCAGACAGATGGATCAGAGAAAGATGGACAGGCAGCAGGTGAAGATGATAAAGATAAAAAGACTTACGAAGCGACTGTCACTGTAGAGGACAGCGAAGATCAGATCTGTGATTTTGGAACAGTAAAGAGTGATCTTGAGGATGTGGAAGCACAGTATGTGCAGATTACGAACACCGGAAATGAGAGCTTGAATTTTCAGGAGATCAGTCCGGAACATTTTATGGCTCAGGATATTATAGAACCGCTGAGTGCAGGTGAATCTGTAAGCGTATGGATACAGCCGAGGGAAGGGCTGGAACCGGGTGAATATGATGATATGATCACATACCGGACGGAAGAAGGTATTGAGGTTTCTTTTGAAGCGAAGATTGCAGTTGAAGGTGAGGATGATTCATCAGATGACGAAGACCTGAAGCCTTCGGATGAGCCTTCTGCAGAACCGACAGAGACGCCGGATGACAGCGAGGCTCCATCGGCAGGTGACAATGCAGATGCATCTCTTGAGGCACAGTCTCTTGAGGTAAATACAGGAAGTCTTAATTTCAGCGATATCGAAGAAAATTATACACAGGCCAATGAGACACTGTCTGTAACCGTAATAAATACAGGGGACGGAATTATCACTTTAAAGATACCGAAATCAGATTATTTTGAGGTGATGAACGAAGATGGAAGTGAAGCTGTATCAGGAATACAGATTGCAAAAGGTGATTCTCTTATGTTCATGGTACAGCCAAAAACCGGTCTGACGAAGGGGGATTACAGTGATACCCTGATATTTGAAAGTGAAGAGGATTCGGAAGTAGCAGCGCAGGTAACTGCGGAAGTGTCTGTAAAAGAGGCAGAACAGGAACAGATCACAGCAGTTCAGGCAGATCCGGAATCTTTCAGTTATGATGATCTGAAGGAAGGTTATGATACTCCTGAAGCGACGACCATTACACTTACCAATACAGGAAATACAACTGTTTCGCTGATGCAGCCATATGCAGAGTATTTTGATATTGGGGAACTTTCGGCATCAGTGCTGGAGCCGGGAGATTCTGCTGCATTTACAGCAGTACCGGTGACCGGTCTGAAAGTCGGCAATTATCTGGACAGTATTCAGATAGCCCAGACCAGTTCGGAAGGACAGGAGGATGTATTGACAACGATCAAAGCTTCTGCGACTGTTTCGGAAGTGAAAAAGATTTATAAATTATCCGTAACACCGGAAGAACTGAATTTTGGAAAAGCAAAAGAAGGATATAGTGAGGCACCGGAAGCGCAGAAAGTTACAGTGACGAATGAGGGGAATACAAATGTAACTTTAAATGCACCGTCAGGTAAAAACTTTAAAATCGGGAAACTTTCAGCCACAGAGCTTGCACCGGGGGAGAGCTGTACATTTAAAATCCGCCCGAAGGCGGGTTTAAAGGCCGGCTCCTATACAGAGTCAATTGTGATTGATAATGAACAGCAGATCAGTGCAGAAGTGAAAGTTCAGTTTACGGTTAAAGCTGCCCGCAAGGCGAAAATTGCAGATCCGGCAGATAATAAGATTACAGGAATCAGTTCAGATGGATATACAACACAGTCAAAGATTACATTTACAGCAGTCGGAGCGGGTATGGACAATGAAAGTCCGGGAAAGGGAGATGTCCGCTATGTACCGTATAACTGGAAAGTGATCAATACAAATAGCTGGAGCAGTGCACCTTATACTGCTGCATTTGGAATTACGAAGGCCGGAACCTACACATTGACAGTTACATTTGACCGTCAGAAGTATAATGGAAGTGAATGGAAGAATACAGGGGAGCAGGATACTAAACAGGTGAATTTCAGTATTACACAGGCGCAGACTGTAACTGCAACTCCGACTCCACAGCCGAATGGAGCAACTGCGAAATCAGCGGTAAAGACAGGAGATACGACTAATATTACACCGTTTGTGATTATTCTGGCGATTGCAGCGGGATGTATTGTGGGAGTTGTGGTATACAAAAGACGAAAGAAATAAGAGTTATCTGAAGAAAAAATACAGGGGAATATGTAAAATATAAAATTATTAGCACTCATTTTTAGTGAGTGCTAATTTTTTCTTGACTTTTGGAATAAATGGTATTACTATATCTTTCAGAGAAGCAACTTACAGGAGTCAAAAGCTATTTCAAAGGATAAACAGGAGAGGATAGTTTTGACTCCGGAGGCAGAGCAGATAAGAATGCAGTATATTGACAGATAAAGTTGCGGCAAATGATTAAAAACAAAAAGGAGTGTGGACAGCATGGCTGTAAAACATGGAAATTTATCAATTAACAGTGAAAATATTTTCCCAATCATCAAGAAATGGTTATATTCCGATCATGATATTTTTGTAAGAGAGCTGGTCTCCAACGGATGCGATGCGATCACTAAACTGAAAAAACTGGAAGTAATGGGAGAATATACTTTTCCGGAAGGATACAAACCGGAGATTCAGGTAATTGTTAATCCTGATGAGAAAACTCTGAAATTCATCGATAATGGTATTGGCATGACTGCTGATGAAGTAGAGAAATACATTACCCAGATTGCTTTTTCAGGTGCAACTCAGTTTCTTGAGAAATATAAAGACAAAACTACAGATGATCAGATGATCGGTCATTTTGGACTTGGATTTTATTCTGCATTTATGGTAGCGGATGAAGTGCATATTGATACACTTTCCTATACAGAAGGTGCACAGCCTGTACACTGGTCCTGCGATGGCGGAACAGAATATGATATCCAGGAAGGCAACAAGAATACGATTGGTACAGAAATCACCCTGTTCCTGAATGAAGACTGCCTGGAATTTGCAAATGAATACCGTATGCGTGAGATTCTTGAGAAATACTGTTCCTTCATGCCGGTTCATATTTACCTTTCCAAAGCAAATGCACCTCAGGAATATGAGACAATTGATGAATCTGAGTTAAGAGACGATGATGTAGTTGTTGAACATATTCATGAGGAAGCAAAGACAGAAGAAAAAGAAAATGATAAAGGTGAAAAGGAAGTTGTTGAAATTTCTCCTGCAAAGGATAAAGTAAAAATCAATAAACGTCCGGTTTCTATCAGTGATATTAATCCGCTCTGGATGAAGCATCCAAATGAATGTACAGATGATGAATACAAGGAATTCTACCGCAAGGTATTTATGGATTATAAGGAACCGTTATTCTGGATACATCTGAATATGGATTATCCGTTTAATTTAAAAGGTATCCTGTACTTCCCGAAGATCAATACAGAGTATGATTCCATTGAAGGAACGATCAAACTTTATAACAATCAGGTATTTATCGCAGATAATATCAAGGAAGTAATTCCTGAATTCCTGCTTCTTCTGAAAGGTGTGATCGATTGTCCGGATCTTCCATTGAACGTGTCACGAAGCGCATTGCAGAATGACGGATTTGTACAGAAGATTTCTGAATACATTTCCAAAAAAGTGGCAGATAAGCTTACCGGAATGTGCAAGACTGACAGAGAATCTTATGAGAAATACTGGGATGATATCAGCCCGTTTATTAAATATGGCTGTATTAAAGATGCTAAGTTTGCAGAGAAAATGGGAGATTATGTACTCTTTAAGAATCTTGATGGCAAATATCTCACATTAAAGGACTGCATTGAAGAGAATAAAAAAGAAACAGAAGAAACTGAGGCTCAGACAGAAGAAAAGAAAGAAGATGCAGCAGAGTCTGAAAACAAAGACAATGCGGAAGCGAAAGAACCTGAGAAGACAGTAATTTTCTATGTAACTGATGAAGTTCAGCAGAGTCAGTATATCAATATGTTTAAGGAAGCAGGAAAAGATGCCGTTATCCTGAAGCATAATATTGACAGTGCATTTATTTCCAGTCTTGAGCAGAAACATCAGGAAGTACAGTTTAAGCGTATTGATGCGGATCTGACCGAAGAAATGAAGGGTGAGGGTACTGCCGATGAAGAAACTGTCAAAGCACTGACAGAACTTTTCCGCAAGAGCCTTAATAAAGATAAACTGGAAGTACATGTTGAGAATCTGAAAAATGAAAATGTATCAGCAATGATGACTCTTTCCGAAGAGAGCCGCCGTATGCAGGATATGATGAAGATGTATAATATGTATGGAATGGATCCGAATATGTTTGGCGGACAGGAAACACTGGTTCTGAATGCGAATCATCCATTGGTTAAATATCTGGCAGAGAATCAGGAATCTGACAAGGCTCCGCTTATCTGTGAACAGTTGTATGACCTTGCGATGATGAGCCATAAACAGCTTTCACCGGACGAAATGACCAGATTTGTTCAGAGAAGCAATGAAATTTTGCTGATGATTGCAAAATAAGATAGAAAGCAGGCAATTTATCGGCAGATCAATGAGAGGACAGATACGCCTGTCAGAATAACAGAATATCAAATAAGGAGCAGAGAATAATTTTTGCTCCTTATTTTTGTGGAAAACAATTACATTGGTATTGACAAATGTCTTATGAATTCCTATTATTAAGTTGCCGATATTTTAATGAATATGCCGAATCCGCAGAAAATATAACGGGTTACAGAGAATAGTGACTGCAATGGTGCTTCCGGGCAGCCAATATCGTGACTTTCATTTACTTATAGAGAAATGTGTGTAAATAAATGAGATATCCAAATCTGTAAAAACACAGATTATGGAAATTACAGGAGGAACGATGTATGAGTGCAGTTTATGGAGTTATTAGAAAATTGGGTGCAACATCAAAGTATAAAGGATATTATTATGTTGTGGATGCAGTAGAAATGGCACAGAAAATTTATGAGCGACCGGTAAAAGTCACCAAAGATATTTATCCGGTCATTGCAAGAAAATATAAATCAACGCCGTCTAATGTAGAACACAACATAAGAACACTGGTAAACTTATGTTGGATGAATCATAAGGATACACTGGAAGAAATGGCAGGGTGTACAATGGCAGATAAACCGACGAACAGTGAGTTTATAGATATTCTGGTCTATTATCTGCGTTATTCGGATAAAGACTGATAACAGAATCTACTCATAATTTCTCACAGGGAATGTGATGACTGGAGAGAAAAACAGTCATGGAATCATCCCAGAGATGTTCCAGACGTTTATCCGGACTGAATGAAGTATAAGAAACACCTGTTGTACATAAAAGGGACTGGTTCTTGTACCGGATATTCAGATAAAAGCTTTGTACAGGAATATCTGCAATATGCTGTTCATTTTTTAACAACGACTGTGTCTGATCATGAGAAAGTTCAAATACAATCCTGAAATTCAAAGGTGTGCGTCTGCCGCGTATGATAGAAAAACAATAAGGTTTTACATCATGCCAGAGGGAATATTCTGTGGAATTCTCCTCAAAAGCAGCCTTTGTGTCAGTATCAAAGAAATCGTAATGAAGTTTTCCGTTTATGGTAAAAGTGTTGAAGGTTGTCACAGATGCCTCGACAAGAGAAAAACGGTCAAATACCTCACCGATCAGGAGTTTATTCATAAAATCTTTTACATCAGTAATTTTTAAAGCAAGCATACAACACCTCTCTGATAACATGATTTACAGCTGTTCAGAATTAAAAAAAGACTTCTGGATTGCTGCATATTTCTGAACATATTTTGTGGATCAGGCAGCGCTTCCTGCACTTTGCGGGAAGCGTCTTTTTATTATAAAGCACTTTTGAAAAAAAGAACAGTGTTTTTATTAAAAAGTCTTTTCAAACGTAAAGCGGTGTGATAAGATATATCTGGTATTGAATACTACATATAATGGAAAAGAGGACGATATAATTGAGATATAAGATTATCATAGATAGTTGTGGAGAACTTTTGGACGAATGGAAGAAAGATGAATGTTTTGAATCCATTCCACTGACTCTGATGGTAGGAGCTGAACAGATCATAGATGATGAAACATTTGATCAGGCAGAGTTTATTGATAAAGTGGCAGCCTGCCCGGAATGTCCGAAATCAGCCTGCCCGTCACCTGAGAGATATATGAGAGCATATGACTGCGAGGCTGAGCATATTTATGCAGTGACTTTGTCTTCTGAGCTGAGTGGTTCCTATAACAGTGCGTTGCTTGGCAGAGATCTTATTATGGAAGACCATCCGGATAAAAAAATACATGTGTTTAATTCACGTTCCGCATCCATCGGGGAAAGCCTGATCGGAATGAAGATACAGGAATGCGAAGAAGCAGGGATGAGTTTTGAAGAAGTTGTTTCAACTGTGGAACATTATATTGAAGGACAGCATACATTTTTTATACTTGAGAATCTTGATACTTTGAGAAAGAACGGCCGTCTGAGCAAAGTGAAAGCGTTAGTGGCCAGTGCATTGAAAATCAAACCGGTCATGGGTTCTACGGATGATGGAAATATCTGCCAGCTGGATCAGGCAAGAGGCATGAATCGTGCTCTGATCAAGCTTGTAGAGCAGGTAATCGAGAAAACCCCGGACAGTGCAGAGAAGGTTCTTGCCATCAGTCACTGCAATTGTCCGGCAAGAGCACAGGTGCTCAAAGAGGCTTTTGAAGAGAGAATGAAACTTGCAAAGATCGTAGTCCTTGATACAGCGGGTGTAAGTTCTATGTATGCAAATGACGGCGGAGTGATCGTTGCAGTATAAACTAATTGTTTTCTTTTGCAGTAAAGTGTGCTATAATCAGAAAATACGAAATATTGATGCAAAGGAGATCTATCATGAGCCAGAAGAAAGTCGATGCTTATAAGGCCAGAAAAGGACTGCATAACAAAACAGACAGAAAAGAAAAAGTACTTTTTGGACTGGAAATGTTTGCCTGGGCATTCATTTGTGTTGTGATTGTTGCATGGATTGGTTATTCTGCATATGTAAAAGTGACAGGAGCCAAAGAGAATGTGGTTCAGAATACAGTAATGGATACTACTGCACTTGACAATTACATTTCGAATCTGTCAACAGATGCATCCGATGGTACAGACAGCACTGATGCAGATACAGCGGAGGAAGAAGATACAACAGCTTCCACTGATACAGACAGTGAAGATGCTGATGCAGCAGACACAACCGCAGATGATTCTGAAACGGAAACAGCAGATAAATCTGAAGAAGCAGATGATACAAATGTAGCAGACGATAAAGCTGCAGAAACAGCAGATTCAACAACGGATGCAGACAGCGCAGATGCCAAATAGAAATTGAATCTCTGATGGATTCACAGAAGAAAAGCAATAAAAAATCCCCGGATAATCCGGGGATTTTTTTGAGGTTTAATCCGTATAGAAAAGTGCGGAATTCAATCCTCTCGCGTTAACAAAAATTATAAATTATAATTTTGTAACGTTTGCAGCCTGCATACCACGAGCGCCTTCTGTTAAGTCGTATGTTACAGCCTGTCCTTCTTCAAGGGATTTGAATCCTTCACCATTGATAGCGGAGAAATGTACAAATACGTCTGCACCGTCTTCACCAGTGATAAATCCGTAACCTTTTTCTGCGTTGAACCATTTTACAGTTCCCTTGTTCATGTTGTTACCTCCATAAAAAATAAAAAAATTATATAGTTTCTGGCAAATAAAAAAATCACCAGATTTTACAGATTATATACTGTTATATAATCTCTAAAAACCAGTGACTATACATTAAATAATCCAGATATGAACTGATTATATCTCCCGCATTTTGAATTGTCAAGCAAAAAAGACTGCACATCAGTAAAAAAAGGCTTTATAAAAGAAGAAGTTTCGTGTATTATGTATATTAGAAAGTTATTGTCAAACGACAACGAAGGGAGAGAATTGCATGGGTATTCTGATTCAGGGAGGACGTATCGTAGATGCGGCTACTGACACTGATAAAAAAGGCGATATTTATCTGGAAGATGGCGTGATCACCGAGATCGGTGAGAAACTTAAAATAAAAGATAAAAGCGACAAAGTAATAGATGCGAAGGGATGTCTGGTAATGCCGGGACTGATCGATCTTCACGTTCATTTCAGAGATCCGGGACAGACACAGAAAGAGGATATAGAGACAGGTTCCCGGGCTGCTGCAAGAGGTGGTGTGACAACGGTTGTTGCAATGCCGAATACAACACCGGTAATTGACAGTCCGGATCGTGTAAATTATGTGCATAATAAGGCAAAACAGCTTGCCGGCATTCATGTGCTCCAAGCAGGTGCCATTACGCAGGGGGAGAAGGGACAGGAACTTTCTGATATCGAAGGAATGGTAAAAGCGGGAATCCCGGCATTATCTGAAGACGGCAAATCTGTTATGAATACCAGACTTTGCAAAGAAGCTATGGAAGTGGCAGAGAAATTCAATGTTCCGATCTTTGCTCACTGTGAGGATATTGATCTGCGCGGTGATGGATGTATGAATGAGGATGAGAATGCGCGGAGACTTGGTCTGCCAGGTATCTGCAATGCAGTTGAGGATGTGATCGCAGCGAGAGATATTCTTCTTGCCA
>OGRR01002157.1_pt1 | contig 11004 bp, 10 predicted proteins | sample 1553511 | NCBI WGS metagenome assembly OGRR01 (sample SAMEA2580040, study PRJEB22360) | human gut metagenome | biome: human gut; feature: human-associated habitat; material: faeces | place: Denmark | collected 2008/2010 | reverse complement strand
CTATTATAATTAAAGATAGGTTTTATTTTTTTGAAGTAAAAAATATAAAATTTTAGTAACAATATAGTTACATTTACAAAATTTTGATTGTTTTAATTTGATAATTAAAATATAATCTAATAGTACATAGAAATGGGGTGAAAAAATGAGCGAAGACACAGCCGTAAAACAAAAGGGTGATTTTAAAAGTAAAAGGAATATTATACTTATAATTTTGATTGCAATAATTATTGTTTTTGTTGGTATTTTAAATTATTTCACATCAAAGAATTTATATAATGGAAAAATTGCTCAAAACATTTATATAGAGGATGTAAATGTATCAAATATGACAAAACAAGAAGCACTTGAAACTATTGATGCAAAATATCCTACTAAGAAAGTTAATTTATCTTATAATAATGAATATTACACTATAGAGCCAAATCAGGTGGACTTATCATACGACACTAAAGATGTAGTAGATAGTGCATATAATTTAACTAGAGAAAATTCATATTTCTCAAATATAGTGACTTATATAAGTACAAAATTTAAAGGGCATGATTTTAGCATAAAGGTATCATATGATGAAGATAAATTAGACAAAAAAATAAGTAGTATATCAAAACAAATAAATAAGTCATCTGTAGATGCAGCTATTTCAGTTACATCTGGGATTTATGTAAAAGAATCACAAACAGGTCTTAAATGTGATGATAAAGAAAATAAAAAATTAATTGAAAAAGCTTATAAAGACAAAAATTACGAAACTATAGCTTTAAAAGTTGATGTTACACAACCAAAAATAAAAACAGAAGATTTAAAAAGTATAGATAGTGTACTTGCAGGATACTCAACTACTTTTAATTCATCTATATATGGAAGATCTTATAATATAGCATTAGCATTAAAAAGATGTAGTACAGTAGTAATGCCAGGAGAAACTTTCTCATATAACAAAGCTACAGGTCCAAGAACAATTAGCAATGGGTTCCAAAATGCATCTGTTATAGTATCTGGAACATACCAAGATGCACCAGGTGGTGGTGTTTGCCAAGGCTCAACTACTTTATTTAATGCAGCTTTATTATCAGGGCTTGATATAACGCAAGTTCGTAATCATAGTAAAACATCATCATATGTTCCTAGGGGAAGAGATGCTATGGTAAACGATAGTGATAGTGATTTTAAATTTACAAATAACTTTAATCATCCAGTATATATATCTGCATATGCAGGAGGCGGACAAGCTAGTGTAAAAATATATGGAAGCTCTCAAGATAAAGTTTCAGTTAGTATAAAAACTGACAACTTTATATATAATGGATTGCCAGGTGCAAAAACTTATAGAACAATAACTAAAAATGGAAAATCAGAAACTAAACACATTTATACAGCTGTATATCAAGAATAAGATTATAATAAGGCAAACTCAGTTTGAGTTTGTCTTTTTTAAATTTATTCATTAAAAAAATCTTAAGTTTCATATAAAGATTATTTAGATTCAAATTTTTATGATATAATATGTTGAAGTTATTTGGAAAGAGGGAGATTACGTGTTAATTATAGACGATAGATATGAGGTTTATAATGATAATTTAGAAATAGATAAATTTTATAAAGTAAAAGATATAGAAACTAATTCATATGTATTTTTAAAAAAGTTAGAGCAAAATAAAAATATAAAGGATAGTTTTATACCAAATTTGATTGATGAATCTACAATGATTTTAAACTTAGATTCAAAATATATAGCAAATATTTTAGATGTTATTAGCTATGAATCTACATATTATGTAATTAGCGAATATTTTGATGGAATAAGTTTGCTTGATTTAGTTAATAATAAAGATTTAAAAACAAATGATATTATTTCAATAAGTAAACAGATAATAAGTGCTATGAAGCTTTGTGACGAAAGGGGCTTATATCACGGAGCTTTTAGATTAGATAATGTTTTTATAGATAAAGACTACAATATAAAAATATATGACTTAGGAATAACTAAAGCAAATGGTGGCGTTAATATAAGAATGAACAACAATATTGCCTTCTTATGCCCACATCAATTAAATGTAAATTACACTGATAAAGAAAGTGATTTCTTTGCCATAGGAATTATAATGTACTACTGCTTATTTAAGAAAATGCCATTTAAAATAGGAGTAAATGATAGAGAAATGTTAAAAAATATAGATAAAGGCATAGATTTAAATAAAGATAGAACAACAGCTTTAAGCAAGGGTCTAGTAGATATTATAAAAAAATTATTGGCCAGAAAAAATAAATACAGTAGTTACAGTGAAATCTTAATAGATTTGACTAAAATAATGTATGTAAATGCAGATATTGTCGAAACTAAAAATACAGAATATGACGAAGGCATTTATATACAACATAAAAAGAGTAATTCTTTTATGATAAAGCTTATATCAATAATTATGTGTGCTGTAGTATTAGTAATAGTAATTGCACAGTTATAATTATCTGATAAGAAAGGAAGGAAAAATGAAGGTAAATTGGAATAGTAAATATAACACAATAACAGCATATTCTTTAATTGTTATATTTTCTAGTATTTTATTCTACTTTTTTGCATCACAAATAGGGTCATATAGTGCAAAAGTAGGTTATTTAATTTCAATAATGTATCCATTTATAATTGGATTTGTACTTGCATACTTATTGAATTTTATATTAAAATTTTATGAAGAAAGAATTTTAGTAAATATCAAATATTTTAATAAATTAAAACAAAGTAAAAAGAGACTTATAAGTATACTTCTTACATATTTAACATTTGGAATAATGATTTATTTATGTATACACTTTGTATTGCCACAACTTACAGAGAGTATCGTAGGTATAGTAAATCAGATACCACATTATATGGAAATAGCTAGTAAGATGACCCAAGATATAATAAAAGACTTCGATATAAGTGATCAAATGGCAACTTTCTTAAATGACAAACTAAATGAAATTTCAACAAGATTGATTGCATTTATAAGTGAGATAGTACCGCTTATAGCTAATATAATTATGTCACTATTATCTAGTATATGGAATATAGTTTTAGGGCTTATAATATCTGTTTATTTATTGTTAGATAAAGAGCAATTCTATGCTATGTCTAAAAAAATGGTAAGTGCTATATTTAACAAAAAAACAGCAGATAGAATACTTGAATTAACTCACAGAAGTAATAACACTTTTGGTCGTTTTATAAGTGGTAAAATTATAGACTCTGCAATAATAGGAGTAATAAGTTTTATATTATTTGCAATAGCCAAAATGCCTTATGTAGTGCTTATTTCTGTAATAATAGGTGTTACAAATGTAATACCATTTTTCGGGCCATTTATAGGAGCAGTACCGTGTTTTATATTAATATTATTTGAATCACCTACAAAAGCTTTGATATTCTTAATATTAATATTCCTAATACAACAGTTAGATGGAAATGTAATAGGACCTAAAATATTAGGAAACTCTATAGGTATTTCCGCATTCTGGATATTATTTGCTATATTAGTAGCAGGAGAAATATTTGGATTAGTTGGTATGGTAATAGGAGTACCTTTATTTGCAGTAATTTACTCTATAATTAAAGAAAATGTAGAGTATAAATTAAGAGAAAAAAATTTACCTACAGATACGAAAGATTATATGTAGAATGTAGATGTATTAAATAACTCATATAAATAGAAACTTATTTATATGGGTTATTTTTTTGTATTTATATTGTTAAAATTTGTAAATGAGATATAATTAAATAATGAATGTAATTAGGGGTGGTAGGTTTGACAATAGAGGAAAGTATAAGTAAATTAAAAATTAATTTGATAAGAAGAAGACCTTTTTATGGTGTAATCTTGATGAAATTAAATGAACTTATGGAAAGTGATGCAATAGATATAGCAAGTACTGATGGAAATACTATTTTTTATAATAGAGAGTATATGGAGAGTTTAACTGAAAGTGAGAGAAATTTTTACCTACTTCATCAACTTTATCACTGTATTTTTATGCATCCTACTAGAATGGTAAATAAAGATAGCAAGGTGGCAAACATAGCTGCAGATTATTTAGTAAATTACTATATAGATATGGAGAAAGAGGAATTTAGAAGAAATCAAATAATGATTACACCTCCAAAAGATGCGCTTATGGTAGAAAGTCAAGAAGATAAAGATTTATTAGAGAAACTATCTTTTGAGCAGCTTTATGAAATACTTTATAAAAATATGAAAAAACAGGAGCAAAATAAAAATATAGATGATAATATCGAAAGCAATGGAGAGGGTAAAAGTGGTTTAGGTAAAAATATAAATTATCAAAATGTAAAAGAAGATTTGATAAGACCTAAAAATGTGCAAAAGACCTCATCAAATATGAGAAGGATAATCCAAGAGAGCATAATTACTAATAAGATGCAGGGAAATAAATCTATGGGTGATATGCCAGGTAATTTGCTAAGAAAGATTGAAGATTTAATTGGAACTAGACTTCCATGGCATAAATACTTAAGACGATATTTAAGCAATATGGCTTCTGATGACTTATCTTTTGATACTCCAGATAAAAATCACATATATAGAGAACTTATTTTGCCTGGACCATATGAGGATGAAAATAGATTAGAGGATATATTATTTGTAATAGATACATCTGGGTCTATTTCAGATGATGATTTAAATAATTTTATGACACAAGCTTATAATATTTGCAATGATTTTAATGCAACTGGGAAGGTAATATTTTTTGATAGTATAGTTCAAGATATTTTTGATATAGACAAAGATAATTTTAAAAAGGCAAGACCATCAGGTGGAGAAGGTACTAATATCGACAGTGCATTTTCTTATATAAGAGATAAAAAATTAAAATATATATGTGCTGTAGTTTTGACAGATGGATATTTTCCGAGACCCAATATATTGATTAGAAATGTTATTTGGTGTCTTACAGAAGATGCAACTACGAGAAATATTGAAGAATATAAGGGGTCTAAAATAATTAAAATGTAAGAAAATTTTGATTTTATATATACTAAAAAATTTAAAATAAAGGGGTTAAAAAATGTCTACTATAAATATAGAACAATTTGAAAAAATAGTTGAGTTTAATATCGATAATAATATAAAAAGAGCAATTCTAGGACTTGGTTCTTCAGGAATTGGTAAATCTGCAGTAATAAAACAAATAACAGAAAGAAAAAATATGGGTCTTATAGATTTAAGGCTTCTATTATACACAGAAACGGATTTAAAAGGGATACCCTTTCCAAATGAAGATAAAACAAGAACAAAATGGCTTCCAAATGATATTCTTCCGAATGTAGAAAGAGACGGGGAGAGGGGGATTCTTTTGGTTGAAGAGCTTACATCAGCGCCCAAAAGAGTTCAGGCAGCAGCATATCAATTGATTCAAGATAGACGCTTAGGCGAATATATACTTCCAGAAGGGTGGTTTATCGTTGCACTTGGCAATAGAGAAGACGACAATGGTGTGTTTGTCCAAATGCCATCACCACTAGCAAATAGATTTGAAATTCACGATATAGGATATGATTTAGATATATGGAAGAAAAACTTTGCATATAAAACAGGGGTAAATCCTTTTGTAATAAGTTATTTAAACTTTAAGCCAGGAGCACTTCATAATTTTGTGCCAGATAGTACTTCTATGATATTTGCATCACCGAGAACATGGCATGCAGTAAGTGATATATTAAATGCTAATGTATTTGATTTTGACGATGATATACTTAGATATAAAATAGAAGGTAATGTCGGAGAAATTGAATGTAATAGCTTTTTACAATTTTGCAAATTGAAAGATGAACTTGTAAGTGTAGACGATATATTATCTGGGGTAGATGTAGAAATTCCAACAGAACACGATAAAATATATTTATTAATAGGAAGTATAATTTCTAGATTAGAAGATTTAAGACAAATAAATGATATAGATGATGTAGATGAAGAGCTTATATCAAAATTTGAAAATGCAATTAATTTCTTCTTAAAATTAAAACCAGAATTTACAGTTTTAGGTCTTAAAGATTTAGTTTCACTTAATAAAAAACTTGTAAAAGGATTATTTATAGAAGAATTAGACAACGACGATATAATAGACTTTATAACAGAAAATGACTATATATTTGAATAAATAGAAGGTGGGTTATGAATAAAAAAGAACATATCAACAATACGATTTTAGACTTTGACACTACATTAAATATTTTATTCGATGAATATGAATTAGATATAAGTCTTCCAATTGAAAAATGTCTTTCTAATGAAAGTATAAAAGATATAATACCTACAGAAGAAAATACAATATTTGATAAACTAGATAGTGTATATTACAAAGGTATAAAAGATTTATTTCGTACATTAAAGAAAGTGGATAGACTAGGTGCTCCAAAGTTTCATTATTATAAAGATAACACAATAAAAGTCACATCTTCTTTAATAGAAAATTACAAGTTAGATGGTCATGTAGATAATTTATATAATTTTAAAACTACATATTTGTCTAGGTTAAAAGAATTTTTGGAAGGTCTAAGTCCTATTAAATATATACAATACTTAGTAAATATAGAGGGATTAATTTTAGAATTAGGAGAGCCAAAGCTTACTATAGATGGTGCCAATATAATTTTGAGATATCCTTTTGATATAGAAAATATAGATGAAACTGTAGAAAATATAAAAGAAGAATTTAAAAATTTTAAAATAGAAGCTCTTTCATGTGTAGTAGTATTAAGACAAAGTGGAAATGAAATATATGTTCCAAGCAAATATCAAGATTATTTCTTTCCAAAATGTTTTGAAAAAGCGTTAGATAACTTAGAGATAAAAAGTTTATTTAAATCTAAAATAGTTGAAACAGTTATAGATGGAGAATTTCAAAATTTATATTATTTTAGTGCTTATGAGTATATGAATAATAAAACTAATAGACCTTATTGTTATATATATATAAAGGACAATAGACTTTGTGATTTAGAAAAATCTAAAGTAATTAATAAATTATTAAAGTTACAAGATAATTTGGAAGTAGGTATTTAATATGATAAGTACAGAAACTATAATAAATAGAATAAATGAAGAGATTGAAAAATTAAAACAAAAGGATATATTAGTAAAGGTAAAGATGCCTGTAAGCGAAGAAAATAAATTTTCTACATATAGTACTCATGAGTTAAACTCTGTCTCATATCAAGTTATTTATGCACCAAAGAGCATAGTTTTATATGAAGATGAGTATTTTATAAACTTTTTCTTGAATTATTTAATAAACTTATATACAAAAAGCGATAAGATACTTTATCTTTTAGAAAATATAAAAGAAGATGCATATGTAAGTCTAGGGCTTGTAGATTATAATAGCTATTTTCATTTTACAAAAGATAAAGTAATAATAAACATAGATACTTTTTCTGAAGATAAAGAAAAATTTAAATCTCTGATAAATATATACGATAAAGAGCCAAAAGTTTTTATAAGAAATATAATTGAAAATTCTCTTGCAAATGAATTTAATGATCTTTTAAGACGAGGAAAAATGAGGTTTTTTAATTCTACAATATTTAATGTAAAGGTAAGGGGTAAGAAATATGCAGTATTTACGACTTCTAATTCTAAGGAAAAAATAATGTATATTTTAGATGAAGATAATAACTATGTAGATATATTTGATGATAGATATTCAAAGATACTTAAAAAGTTATCTTTAGTAAACAGTCTTTAGAATTAAATTGGAGGAATGCTATGTATTATATAAATAAAACTTTTTTATATTCTAAAAAGAATATAGCTGGATTTGAAATATTAGATAAGGATGATAGTGATTTTAGAATTCTTCTACATTATGATGAAGCGATTGAATTTATAAAAAATCAAGGTGGAAAAATCTATAATGCAGAAATTTATGAAAAAGAAATCGATAATTTTGGAAAAGTGATTTACGATATAAAAGCTGATGGCGAGAAGTTAAAGGATTTAAAGGATAGAAAGCTTATTTTCAATCTAGCTATAATATTTAATGAAAGAGAAAGATATTATGAAGAATATAAAGAACTATTCTTAAAATATCTATGTGTTATAAATTTCTAGTATTGAATGAAAATAAAATAAATAGGAAAGAATAGTGCTATAAGAAGATTTATATTAAATTTTCCTATAGCAATTTTTTTTAGAAAGGGTGGTTTACAACTTAAAATTATATGAACTGTAAATGGAAATCTAAAAACAATACATCTTGCAATAGACATATAAAAGATGGCCATACATGTGTATTTCATAAAAATAACAAAAATAAAAGAGAAAATATACTATTTAACCACTATATAAAAAAAGAAAAAATAACTTACTTTTTGGGTTTTATATTTGAAGAGGACTTTGATATAAAAGAAGCTGTTAACTATAAATATAAATATCTTAAATTTGAAGATTGTACCTTTTATAAAAAAGCTAATTTCTCAAATTTTAGTTTTGAGAGAGATATAGAATTCTTAAATTGCAAATTTCTAGATGAGACATCGTTTTGTAATAGCGATATAAATTCTAACTTTGTTATGAATGGCAACTACTTTAATCAAAATATAATAAACAATAAAATATTTAAAAATAGTGATATAAAAGGTCAAAGTTTTGAATTAATTGGTAACAGTAACTTGCCGAGATTAGATGGTATTTCGTTTTCAAAAGAAACAAAATTCACTTTGAGGGATTGTCACTATATTAAAAGCTACAATTATATAGGAAAAATTAATTATACTATAGCTGAAATACAGGCAGAAAAAATACATGACGATAAAAATATAGGATACTATATCTATTATGAAAGAAAATATAACACAATAAACAGAGATGACTTTAAAAGTTATGGTGAGTACTTAATATCAAAAGTATTAAACTATGTAGCTAGAGAGCTTATGGGTTATGGAGAACACCTAAGCAAATTTTTTTTCTACATTATATGTATAATAAGTGGTTTTGCATTAATCTATATGTTTATAGGTATTACAACTCTTTCAGGCGAAATGATTAAACTTGATTTAAAAAATATAAATTCATATTCTATATCTCAAATTATAAAAATGTATATTGAATTTTGGTATTTTTCAGTAATAACCTTTTCTACGGTTGGTTTTGGAGATATGATTATAAATGGCATAATAGGTAAAATTCTTGTTTGCTTTGAGGTTTTCATAGGAATAACAATACAAAGCACATGGGCAGCACTTATAATAAAAAGAATGTTTAGATAATGAATTAAATGTTAAAAATATAAATAAATGAATTAAAGTAAATAATTACTAGGTTAAAAAAGCCTTCCATGTGAAAACTAATAAAGTATTTATTATTAATTTGGAAGGTGAAAGACTTGAAAAAATTTGTTTCAAAAGTATTATTGCTATCTATAATCTTAAATATTTTTACAACTAGTATATCTTTAGCATATGATAATATAGATAGATATTCAAAAGGATCTATACTTATAGACCAACTTACAAATAGAACATTATATGAAAAGAACCCAGATAAAAAAATGCCATTAGCTAGTTTAAGTAAAATGATGACTTTTTTAATAGCGATAGAATCTATTAAAGAAGGAAAAGTAAAAGAAAACGACATAATAGAAATAGACCAAGAAATAGCGAAGGTAAAAGGTTCATCATATAAATTGAAAGTTGGAGAAAAAGTACCTTTAATAGAGCTTATGAATGGACTTATGATTGTATCAGGTAATGATGCTGCAATAGCAATAGCAAAACACATAGGTGGAAGTGTAGATGACTTCGTAAAAATTATGAACAAAAAGACAAAAGAATTAGGAATGAAAAATACGTCATTTGTAAATCCAAATGGTCTTCCTATTTATAGTTTAAAAGAACCATCAAAACCACCTAAAGAAAATATATCAACGCCTAGAGATATATCTATTTTAGCTAAATACATGTTTGATAACTATGAAAAAGAAGTAACATCAATAACAGATAAGCAAGTTTACTCATATCCAGAGAGAGGATTTTGTAAAAATAACACAAATGTACTTCTTCAACTAATACCAGATGTAGATGGTGTTAAAACTGGATATACAGGAAATGCAGGATATTGTCTATGTTTTTCTATGAAAACACATAAAGACGATAAAAATGACTGTGACAATAGACTTATAGGTGTTGTACTTGGCACAAATCATAAAAATAAAAGAACACAGGCATCTATGTCATTATTAGAATATGGAAAACAAAACTTTAAAACAAAAAATATAGCTCAAAAAGATGAACTAGTAGGTAAAAAATATATTTGTGGGATTCCTGATATGGAAGTTGCTTTAAAAACAGAGGAAGCTTTATATATAGTATGTAATGAAGATGAAGAAATAAAAAGTGAAGTAATTTCTGTAGCACCAAGTTGAAGAGGTAATGAATAAAAAAACCAACTAATTGCACCTCCAAGTGCAGCAAAGAATATCTTTTTACCTCTAATATTAAAAGCAATGCAAAAACCAAATGTTGCAAAGAAAGAAACAAGTGTAGCTATAATAATCATATTAAAGACCTCCAATATTAGTCATCCAGAAACTTAAAACAGCACCAGTACCAACTGCAATAGCAATTGCAACTAAAAAGGCTTCAGAAGCTCTTATAACACCAGATAGTAAATCTCCTGACATAGTATCTCTAATAGCATTAGTTATGGCTAAACCTGGAACTAGAAGCATTATAGCACCAATTATAGTTTGATTCAATTGACTTGCTATTCCTAGTTTAAAGAGTATTATTGCAAGAAGTGCAGTTATTCCGCTACAGATACTATTAATGAAAAAAGCATTAATTCCTATTTCAGACCATTTAATTGTTAATGTTTTTATTACTAATCCAATTAAAAAGGCGGCAAAAACATCTTTAAAAGTACCTCCAAATAATACTGAAAATGAGCCAGCTCCAAATGCTGAAAAAATAATAATCAGCATTTGAGGATAAGCTTCAACCTTATTAAT
>OGRR01002150.1_pt1 | contig 11029 bp, 10 predicted proteins | sample 1553511 | NCBI WGS metagenome assembly OGRR01 (sample SAMEA2580040, study PRJEB22360) | human gut metagenome | biome: human gut; feature: human-associated habitat; material: faeces | place: Denmark | collected 2008/2010 | reverse complement strand
CCGCAGCTTCACTCATGGGAGCGATTAATGGACGAACCATGGCAACCATACCAGACATGTTAATACCAAAAGCTACTGTTACTTGGCGCACAAATAAATAAATCATAAAGATACGCCCTGCAGTAGCAGCGTTGATCTTGCCAATCAAAATTTCTGCCCGTTCACGTAAGCCGTGACGTTCCATAAGTCCAATAACAGGTAATATCAAAATAAATAATGACATATAACGATTTTTAACGAAAGCCTCCCCAATGGCACCAACGATATCGTTGATACTGAGACCACCTGCAAGGCCCGTTACAAAACCTGCGGCTACGACAACTAACAAGGCATTAAAGCGCAGCATCAGACTGATGACCATCACTAAAATACCAGACAAAATCAACATATGGACACATCCTTTCTACAAATCATCCATAACACATATAACCATAAAGATACGTTATATGTATATATTATATACTGAATAGTCATAATCTTACACAAAAAAATACCTTGTATCTAAATTTAGTGAATGTCCCTGATCTGCGATCAGAGCATAAAACACTCAAATAGAGTACAAGGTAATTTACGTAATTAATATAACGCTTTCTTAATTAATTTAATTCTTTCTTAAATAATATAGTTGTATGCTGTTTTCCTCTAAAATGAACCTTATCATACGCCGTAAACCCAAAGGATTCATACATTTTAGGCAACCACGGATGCTCCTTAGCCGTTCCTAATGTAACAATATGTGTTTTAAACTGTTCTTTTAAAAGCTCCTCTGCATAGCCCAAGACTTCCCGTGCATATCCTTTGCCTTTGAAAGCTGGTGCCGTTACAAAATGAGCAATATGCGGATATTTATCCGGCGTTGAGTATTTCACCCAAGGCATACAAAACGTAATAGAACTAACTAATTGCCCATCAATATACAAGCCGTATACAGGATAATTCTCAATCCATTCCTTAGATTCCTCTTCCGTAAAATCAATAGCGTCGAAGCTTATGGGATAGTCTTTTATAGCTGCGTAACCGTCGATTAGTACCTTATGATATTCTGCTGTATCTGCAACTGTTAATTGTCTAAATTCTTTCATGGTCTTTCCCTCATATCTATATTTTTATTCACAAACTACGAATATTAATTCACTTTATGAAAGTAATTATACACCTATATGTATTTATTTGCAATATAATTACATAAATATTATATGAAATCATAATATCTATAAAGGAAATCTTATATGCAATAATGTAATATATAGACCAACCCTCAACCATACTAAGTATCAAATAAATAAAAGGTCCAAATTCTCAACCGAAAGAGTGTTTGTATAAAAATAAGCAGAATACAATTTAAATTTCAGTCAATGATTTCATTCCGTCTAACCATAATTGACGAATTCCTATAAAATAAGCACAATACCACAAAAAAATTTAGACAAAAAAACAGGATGTATCAAAGATACATCCTGTTTTGAACTTTTACAAACGCTAGAAAAGTTAATTCTATTGATTATTGTATATACGGGAACCGTATACGTCACGTTCGTTTTTAGGTTCGTTGTTAACGCGAACACGTTCAGTTTTATGACGATCGTTATCATCACCAGAAATACGGTCAACACGGAAGTGGTTAAGACGAATATTTTGTAATTCAGGACCGAATTCATTCAATGCACGTTTCATGTTTTCGTCAATAGGAGCACCATTTTGAAGTGCACGATACAACATTGTAGCGAATTCGTAACGAGTCATCTTAACATCGCCTTTGAATGTGCCATCAGGGTAGCCAACAAGGATACCATTACCAGCCAATTGGCTAATATATTGGTAAGCCCAGTGGTTGCGAGGAACGTCTGGGAATTCAGCAGTTTTGCTTGGATCAATTGCATGTGGAGTCAAGATTTGTAACAAGTTATTATATTTGTTTTCCATATCTTGAAGACGTGCGTTCAATTCAGCAATTTCACGCCCCATAGCTACGCGGGAACGGGATTCAGGGGAACGTTTACCAAGACGGATGGATACACCTGCGTTCAATTGAGTTTCGCCAGTACCTACAGTGCCACCAACGGAGAACATTGTATCTTCGTTAGGTCGGTAGAATGCGCCCAATGCAGCGGAGTTAGCATTATGGTAGTGACCATAACCAGCAGCAATTGTCCATTTGTCATCTGGGTTGAAGTCCAATGGATGCAATGCAGCCAATGCAGCAGAACCTGCACCTACTTTATTAACGCGTCTTTCAACAGTACCAACACGACTAGTCAAGTTCTTAATATTGTTATTGATTTGGCCAGGTGTGGAATTGTTGATTTGTGTTTGTAAATCATTAGCTACGGAATATAATTGGCTACCGTTTACAGCATCTGTAGATGTAGCGGAGATTTCCCCAGCCGCAACATTTTTAATTTGACGCTCAGCACCAGCTTTACCTACAGACACGGAACCATTAGCAGCAGAACCTACGCCAGCAAAGCCACCGAACGTATGACCAGCAATTGTTGCACTACTTTGTGCTGTAGCTTCGCTTGTAGTGGAACCTGTACCTAAAGCGATAGAGTTTAAATGTGTTGCATTTGCATGATCACCAATCGCCATAGCATAGTCAGCTGTAGCACTTGCATCAGAACCAAACGCATTAGAACGCACGTTAGTTGCCTGTGCACCAGCGCCAAATGCTTGAGCATGATCACCAGATGCAAGAGCAGAGGAACCCATAGCAACAGAATGATTATTGGTTGCTTGTGCGCTAGAACCAATCGCATTAGATTTATAGCCAGACGCTAGTGCTTCATAGCCAATAGCTTGTGAGCGAACTTCGGAAGCCTTTGCACGAGTACCAATAGCGGTAGACCATGTACGTTGTGCTTCAGCAGAATGACCAATAGCAATAGATTCATTCATCAACGCTTTGGAAGAATTCCCCATTGCTAATGCAGAGGTACCTGCTGCAGTATTGTTAACACCTATAGCGACAGAATTACTTTTCCAGTCACCAGTTCTCTTTGTAGCATCATCTGGCTCATTTTCATAATCACGATCACGGAAGTTTGCATCAGATTCTTTTACAGTATTACCGCTACCATACGCAACTGCATTATTAGCACCTGTAACAACATTAGTGTTGTCCATTACAACAGAAGCAGCGTCTACCGGATTAACATTCGCACCAACAGCAGTGACAGCAGCCAATACAGCAAATGCTAATTTTTTGGAATGTTTCATTTCTCTCATCTTACACCCTCACTAAATTAAAAAATCATCCAAATTACAATACAATTTTTCATTCTCTCTATGTTCCGTCTCTCACCTCGGTCTGAACAGGTGAATATTCTAAATTAGCATAAAGAAATACCCCTATATCAGTTTAAGAAAAATTTATATTGTCGATTACCCGCATAGCATATCAAAGTTTTACGATATACACAACCCTTTTTTCTAACACAAATTAAATTAACAAGTTTTTATACCTATCAGAATCCGCCTTATTCCTAGCTTTATAGGGAAATAAATTTTACTCATTATTTTCCCTTATGAGTTAAATTTTTCGCAACTTTGTAAACTTTTCTCATATAACAAACTGTATAACTTATAAATAAATAACCACCTTATAAGTACGAAAAATATACCTTTTACCCTTATTACACCTCATTCACACTTAATTCATGAATTATATGTGAATTAAACTGTTTTGTATATTTAATCAACAACTTAACATTTTATTATAATTTTATATTTCTATAGCGCCAGTATCTATCAATGCAAATCAATGCTCAAAAAGACAATAACGAGAATGTTATGAGAATAAACATGACAAATACAATTTATATTGACTAATATTTTATGTATATGTTTAAAAAAAGAAGGCCCCTATTCTTCATGAAAATACCCCTTTTACTGATTATCCAGTAAAGGGGGTACATATCAAAAATAGGGGTTTTATAACAAGAATCTTTCTTTATTATATGTAATTATGCTAATAATGCACTTACAAGTGCTTCTGCTTTATTAAAATCGGATTCTTCTGGGTTCCAGTTGCATTTGATTTCAGGTTCTACTACAGAGAATCCATATTTAGTCAACTCTTCACGGAGTACCTTTGTAGATTCACCAGACCAACCATAAGTACCAAATACAGCAGCCTTTTTATTTTTGAATTTCAACTCACGCAAGAAGTCGAGCCAACCAGCTACGGAAGATAATACGCTATTACCTACTGTTGGAGACCCTACAGCAATAGCTTTAGACTTAAAGACTTCTGTCATGATGTCATTTTTATTGGTTTTACTAATATTGAAAATCTTAACACGTGTATCAGGGGATTGTTTCGCAATTTCTTCGGCAATCTTATGGGCCAACTTCTTGGTGCCATCCCACATAGTGTCATATACTATTGTGATTTGATTCTCTTGATATGCTTGCGACCATTCATAGTATTTTTCTACGATTTGCATTGGATTTTCACGCCAAATCGCTCCATGACTAGTCGCTATGATATCGATTGGCAAGTTAAGCTTTTGAATTTCTTCAACTTTAGCTTTTACCAATGGAGAAAACGGATTCAAGATATTAGCGTAATACTTCATTGCCTCTTCCCATAGACGGCATTGATCGGCCTTATCTGCCCATAATTCCTCTACAGCGAAATGTTGACCAAATGCATCGTTGGAGAACAAGATATTATCCCCTGTCATGTACGTCGCCATGGAATCAGGCCAGTGGAGCATGCGCATTTCTACGAACACCAAGGATTTTCCGTTTCCAATATCTACGGAATCCCCTGTTTTAACGGTTTTAAAGTTCCATTCAGGGTGATGATATTGTCCAACCAAGGACTTAACAGCATTTTCCGTACAATAAATAGGCGTATTAGGGATTTTTTCCATCAATGCAGGCAAGGAACCGCTGTGATCTACTTCGCCGTGGTTACATACGATGAAATCAATCGTATTCAAATCAATTTCAGATTCCAAATTATCAATGAACTCAGAGGAATGAGGTTTCCATACAGTATCAATGAGGACCGTCTTCTCCTCTTCAATCAAATAGGCATTTTGGCTAGACCCATTATTAATGGTGTAATCAGAACCGTGAAACTCTTGCAATTCCCAGTCGATTTTACCAACCCACGATACGTTGTTTTTAATGTGCTTTCTCATAATAACCTCCATGTTCTGTGAAAGTAAATATACTCACCTCATATCTTTTAATGAGTCTATAAAGGCCCACAGATGAGAGGAGCAACTTTCACCGGTATTACCCAATATATGGCCCCATGTTGTATCAATAGATACAACACAAATCGGTCATTAACTATAGTTCTATTATATGGATATCACTTAACTAAGTCTGTACCTGTAGGTACAGATTTGAGAATTATTATAAAAACCACTCATAGGTAATCACATGCCGTACATTAGTACACATCGATTTCCCATGAGTGGTTACGAGTATATGTAATTATATGATTATTTATTACCCGATTTAGATAGTCCAGGGATAGCTTTATAAATATATAATGCAATATATCCATCAACCAAGCTATGAACGATGGTACCGCCACCTACAAGAACAAATACAACGTAGATGAGATCAATGTTTGGCATCGTAGTTGTAGTATAGAACAATAGGCATGCTAGTACCTCACCAATAGCGTGAACGATAGCACAAGCAAGGTTAAACGCAACAAAGGATAGAGCCCCTGTTAATACGCCTGGATGATGTTTAATATAGTAAGCCCCCATCAAGGCAAAGATGATATGAGATGCAGCACGCATAACGATAACAAGTGGGAAGCCTGCTACAAAGAAGCCGAGCGTAGAACCTATCACGACACAAGCTGCCATCTTACGAGATAAGAACATGGCTAGGAATATAGGAACATGACTCGCCAATGTATACGATGCCGGTGGAATCACAACTTTCAAAGGCATCACAATAGGAATCATAATGGCTAATGCCATCAATAAAGCAGTAATGGTTAAATTTCGATACATCGAAGAATTCATAAAGGCCTCCTTAAAGAATATCTTGCCATACATCTACCAATATAGCACTCTAATATATGAAGAGCAACTACACATACCGCTAGGCGTCCTACAAAAAAGAGAGGGCCTTACAACCCTCTCTTATTTAATTAGACAAATATATTATAATATCTGTATTTTAACACTTATGATACGATTTTGAAAATGACGTAACTCACGTTAATAAATTTGAGGAATCTTAATTCATTGCTTTTATAAACGTTCGATTACAGCTTGCGCCATTTCTGTGGTACCAACTCGTTTTAAGCCTTCGCGGTAGATGTCTCCTGTACGATACCCATCAACAAGCACTTGTTCAACAGCATTTTCAATAGCATCAGCCACTTGAGGTAAATCAAGGGAATGACGGCACATCATAGCTGCAGACAAGATTGTGCCCAATGGGTTCGCCAAGTTTTGACCCATAATATCTGGTGCAGAGCCGTGGATTGGCTCGTACAACGCTGTGCCTGTACCCATGGATGCAGATGGTAAAAGCCCGATGGAACCGGAGATAACAGCACCTTCATCGGACAAGATATCGCCAAACAAGTTTGTAGTAACGATAACATCAAATTGTGCAGGATTTACAACGAGTTGCATCGCTGTGTTATCTACATAGAAGTAATCTGTTGCAATATCTGGATTAGCAGCCGCTTTCTCTCGGGCGATTTTACGCCACAAACGAGAAGACGCCAATACGTTTGCTTTATCTACGGATACGACCTTTTTGTTACGTTTACGAGCCGTTTCCATAGCGATATCCATGATGCGCTCTACTTCGTAACGGCTGTATGTTTCTTTATCCCAAGCAAACTCGTTAGCACCTTCACCTTGTGCCTCTTCCCGTTCACCAAAGTAAATACCACTAGTCAACTCACGAACGATGACGAAATCTACATCTTGTACGAGCTCCTTTTTAAGTGGAGAATACTCTTGCAAAGATGGATAGATTTTCACAGGGCGCAAGTTACAGAACAAACCAAGCTCCTTACGAAGACCTAAGATTGCTTTTTCAGGACGGATAGAAGGATCCACATTATCCCATTTAGGACCGCCTACAGCACCAAGCAATACAGCATCAGCATTTTTACAAGCCTCAATAGTATCCTCAGTCAAAGGCACACCGTATGCATCAATAGACGCACCGCCCGCTTTCTTATCAATCCAATTAACCTTTACATTAGCTTTCTCAAAAGCCACATCACACACAGCCTTCGCTGCAGCAATAATCTCAGTACCGATACCATCACCAGGAATCAATACAATATTCTTTTCGCTCATCTTACCTCTCCAAACAGTAAAAGATTGTAAACCTCATGCTCTCCCCCCAGTGCACTTTGCGAAGAAATCGCAATAGAACTTAATGGGACAAGAGCTGGCATATCCCTTAAGACTGACTTAGCTCGCTCCTCACTCCCCCTCTGCCACAAATCCATTCAAGATATTGTTAGCTAGAGGAATTTTAAGTTTTGCTACACAAAAGTAGAATGGTTGGAAACGAAACACGTGTCGAAACCGACTTAGCTCGCTTTGGAGGCTTGAGATACGTGTTTCGTTTCATCCTACTACTTACGGGTTTTAGCAAAACTTACAAGACCACCGGCTGCCGCAATATCTTGAATGAATTGTGGCAACTCAGTCCCTTGGTATTGTTCGTTTTTCGTCAAGTTGTACACGATACCTTTAGACAAGTCTACACCGATTGCATCACCTGCATCGATACGATCAACTTGTTCACCGATTTCCACAACTGGTAAACCGATGTTGATAGCATTACGGAAGAAGATACGCGCAAAGGAGTGTGCAATGATCACGGGCACACCTTTAGCTTTAATAACGCCTGGGGCGTGTTCACGGGAGGAACCACAACCAAAGTTTTTACCAGCTACCATGATTTCGCCGGCTTTCACATTAGGAGCAAATGTTGTATCAATATCTTCCATCGCATGTTCAGCCAATTCGTTCCAATCAGCAATCGCCAAGTAACGAGCCGGAATGATTACGTCTGTATCTACATCGTCGCCGTAGCGCCAGATTTTCTTGCTTTCAAAATCCATATTAAACCTCCTCAGGGCCTGCAATGCGGCCTAATACAGCACTTGCTGCCGCCACGTAAGGGCTTGCCAAATATACCTCAGAATCAACGTGACCCATACGACCACGGAAGTTACGGTTTGTGGTGGAAACGGTGCGTTCCCCTGCAGCCATGATACCCATATAACCGCCTAGGCAAGGGCCACATGTTGGCGTGGACACAGCACAGTCAGCTTGAATGAAGATGTCTAACAAACCATCTTTCATAGCTTGATCGTATACATCTTGGGAACCAGGAATTACGATACAACGAACGAATGGAGCCACCTTGCGACCTTTGAAGATCTCTGCAGCTGCCACCAAGTCTTCGTAACGGCCATTTGTACAAGAACCGATAATAACTTGGTCGATTTTAATATCCTTGTCGATCTCGTTGATATAATGTGTGTTGGATGGCAAATGAGGGAACGCTACCACTGGTTGCAATTTGGACAAGTCGATTGTAATAGTTTGAGCATATACCGCATCAGCATCTGGAGCGATTGGTTCAACAGGGCGATTTACGCGGCCTTTGATGTATTCTTCAGTAATTGCATCATAAGGGAATACACCACATTTACCGCCCGCTTCGATAGCCATGTTACAGATGGTAAGGCGGTCAGCCATAGTCATGTGTTGTACGCTTTCACCGGCAAATTCAAGGGCCATGTAACGAGCGCCATCTACGCCGATTTGACCGATTAAATCAAGAATTACGTCCTTACCAGTTACCCATTTGTTAGGTTTGCCGATAAGCTCAACCTTAATTGTTTCAGGTACTTTGAACCAAGTTTTACCTTCTGCCATAGCAACGCCCGCATCAGTGGAGCCTACGCCTGTGGAGAATGCATTCACTGCACCATATGTACAAGTGTGGGAGTCAGCACCGATCATCATTTCGCCAGGACCGATAAGGCCTTTTTCTGGCAAAATAACGTGCTCGATACCCATTCTACCGACTTCAAAGTAGTTTGTAATGCCATGTTCGCGTACGAAATCACGCATGACTTTCGCTTGTGTAGCGGATTGAATATCTTTGTTTGGTGTGAAATGGTCAGGCACCAAGTAGATTTTATGACGGTCAAATACAGGTTTGCCGATTTTTAAGAACTCTTTACGCGCCGGTGGGAATGTGATGTCGTTCATCAATACCGCATCCAACTGACATTCGATGATTTGTCCCGGTTTAACGACATCAAGACCCGCGTGACGAGCCATATTCTTTTCAGTAATGGTCATACCCATATTATTCTTCCTCCTGTTGTTCTAGCTCCATAGCTAGGAATACTGAGTTAACTGCATTAATATATGCATTTACACTTGATTTAACGATATCTGTGCTGATACCACGACCATGGTACAAGCGACCGTTATATTCTACCTTGAGAGTTGCTTCCCCAAGGGCATCTTTACCAGCTGTTATGGCGCGGATTTGGTAATCTTTCAAGCTAATTGGCAAGCCAACCACACGTTCAACCGCTTTAAGGGACGCGTCTACTGGACCATCACCTACGGCAGCATCAGCTTTTTCACCTTCTGGAGTCATGAGACGAACGTCAGCATAGGCATAGCCTTTTTCACCCAATTTATAGTATTGAGCCACGAGCTCGAATGCTTTTTTGTGGTGAAGATTATCTACAACAAGGGCTACGATATCATCATCGTATACTTGTTTTTTGCGGTCCGCCAATTCTTTGAATTTAGCGAAGAGGTCGTTGATTTTCTCTTCTGTGAAAGATTGGAAACCAAGTTTTGCCAAATGATCTGCAAAGGCATGACGGCCAGAGTGTTTACCCAATACGAGGTCTGTTTTTTCAGCCCCTACGGACTCAGGAGTCATGATTTCATACGTTTCAGGATTGCTCATCATGCCATGTTGATGAATACCAGACTCATGAGCAAAGGCGTTAGAACCCACGATTGGTTTATTAGGAGGAACTACAACCCCTGTTAAACGGCTCACAAGTTTAGATACTTTCGTAAATTGTTTTGTATCGATGTTCACTTGAAGGTCATCGAAATAATCATGGCGTGTTTTAAGAGCCATTACAACTTCTTCAATCGCTACGTTACCAGCCCGTTCGCCTAGGCCATTAATTGTGCCTTCTACTTGACGTGCACCTGCTTTAATAGCAGCTAACGTATTTGCATTAGCAAGACCTAAGTCATCATGACAATGAACGGAGATAATTGCATTTTCAATACCTGGTGTATGTTCTTTAATATAGCGGATTTTATCACCGAACTCATTAGGGTTCATGTAACCTACTGTATCTGGTACGTTAATAATCGTTGCACCACCAGCAATGGCAACACCAAATACTTGGCATGCGAAATCTAAATCAGAGCGTGCCGCATCTTCACCGGAGAACTCGATTTCATCAACCTTACCTTTTGCATATGCCAATACGGATTTAACCTTATCCAATACCTCTTGGCGAGTCATTTTTAATTTATATTCCATATGAAGTTCAGAAATAGCAATGAATACATGCAAACGGCTACGTTCCGCATCTTTCAATGCATCAATCGCTTTTTGTACGTCCTTTTCATTAGCACGTGCCAACGCACAAATTGTTGCACCTTTCACTTCGCGTGCAATTGTTTGTACTGCTTCAAAATCTCCAGGGGATGCTGCTGGGAAACCAGCCTCGATTACATCGATGCCGAGGCGTACTAGGCCTTTCGCAATTTCAATTTTTTCAGGAGTTTGTAAAGACACACCTGGTGTTTGTTCCCCATCACGAAGGGTTGTATCGAAGAAATATACGCGATTTTGATCCATAATCTTCACCTTTTCTATACTAATAAAACATAACGCTGTATTATATCTATCTATTGTGAAAGTTTAGTAAAATGGCCGATTTCAACGCTATTTCGGCTGAAGCCAGCGTAGATACATCAAATCAGTAATTTTACTAGACTTTTACAATAAA